>Ga0316612_1000624_pt1 | contig 10121 bp, 5 predicted proteins | sample MIS2016226_MG_FD_207676 | JGI IMG/M metagenome (GOLD analysis project Ga0316612, IMG submission 207676) | Microbial mat bacterial communities from Middle Island sinkhole, Lake Huron, Michigan, United States - MIS.2016.226 | ecosystem: Environmental > Aquatic > Freshwater > Lake > Sediment... | reverse complement strand
CGATACTGTACTAAAAAAGTGTGTAAAGATTTTTTTGTAATTTTAAAATTACTAACAATTAAATTTACAATTATGGACTTTACACACGCTCAAATTTCGGAATTATTATTGAAAGTTGCAAACTCTGAAAATGGAACAAATTTATTAATGCAAATGACTTTAGATACCTTTATGAAGTCTGAAAGATCTTTACATCAGCAAGAAAATCCTTTGGATTATGGTAACGGATTTAGAACTAGAACCACCAATGGTTTTGGTAAAGAAATGGTTTTAAAAGTGCCTCGCACACGAAGTGGCACATTTTATCCAGCTTTGCTTGGAGTTTTAAGAAACGAAGATGAAGAGCATCGAAAACTCATTTTTAGTCTTTATAGAAAAGGTTTAACAACAGAGCAAGTAAGCGATGTTTATGAAGAACTTTACGGTAAAGATTACAGCAAGCAGCAGATAAGTTACTTGATGAAGGAAAGTAAAAAGGAGATTGAAATATGGCTTAAAAGAGATTTAGAGGAACATTATTTAGTGATTTATATCGATGCTACTTTTGTTCATACACGACGAGATGAATCGGTTAAAAAGGAAGGATATTTCACTATATTAGGCATCAAAGAAGATGGGTCAAGAGAGGTTTTAGCAATAGTAAATCATCCTACAGAAGGAACTTTATTATGGGAACAAGAGATGGAGAATTTAAAAACAAGAGGAGTAAAAAGCGTTGGTTTAGTAGTTTCTGATGGATTAACCTCTATTGAAAATGCTAGTGCAAAAGTTTTTCCGAGTGCCAAACATCAATTATGTGTGGTTCATTTTAAACGAAATGTATTAGCTGTATTTCCACGAACAAAGCGAGCAGAAATAGGGGTTGAGCTAAAGGAAGTATTCCAAGTAGAAACAAAAAGCATAACACCAGTTGCTTCATTTGAAAAATTGATTAATTTTGTTGAAAAGTGGGAAACTAAATATCCAAGTTTAAAGAGCTTTAAAAATGAGCGAAATATAGCCTATTTTACTTATTTAGATTTTCCACCACAAATTCAAAGAATGATTTATTCGACCAACTGGATTGAACGGCTGAACAGAGATTATAAGCGAGTTTTGAAAATGAGGGGTGCAATGCCAAATGCGTCATCAGTTATCGCTTTAATGGGTTCGGTGGCAATGGAAAAAGAGTATAAAACATACAAGTATCCTGTAAGTGCTTTTAGAGATATAGAGGAATTAAAAAGAAAAGAATAAACAAGAGAAAGGAAAGAAAATACGTTCCGCTACGCTCCACTTAATTTTCTTTCCTTTCTCTTGTTTTTGAACATTGAAATAATGATTATAAAAATGATTTTACACACTTTTTAATACACTACCTCTAATGCTTTAAATACAGGTGCTGCACTCAGAATAAACACCGCTACAACTGATGGTATTGGACTGCAAATGCAAGCCGATGCGATGACAAAGGGTTCAGCATTTGATATAGCTGGTAATAATGCCGCACTTAGTTCTACCAATGGTTTTTTTAGAATAAGAAATATTGCAACGCCAACTACAGCAAATGGTTTGTTCTTTAGAGTACATCCAACACCATCTGGGGGTAATGGTTTAACAATAATTAATGATGGAAAAGTGGGTATTGGAACGGCATTACCAACTGAAGCATTAGACGTTTCTGGAAACCTAAAATTCTCTCAAGCCTTAATGCCTAACAATCTACCAGGAACAGCTGGACAAATTTTGGTAAGTGCGGGTGCGGGTGCTCCACCAACATGGTCTAACTCAGCAAGTGCCTTAGGAGTGCCTATTTCCTCCTTATTATCCGCTACACAAGCCAACACAACTTTGATAGACAACTTAAATTATGCACAAAAGTGGAAATGGAGTACACTTGCAGCATTTGCAACAGGTTTTCAGTTGGATTTTCCTGCAATAACTTCAGGTAAAGGTTTGTATATTACTTCAACTAATGCTTCACAAACAGGAAAATTAGTAGAAATTTCACATGCTGGACAAACAGGTGCAGCCTTAAAAATAACCGTAGGAACAACAACAGGAGGAGAATCGGCAGTACTTAATCCATCACCAGGTATCGAATTTATTGCCTCAAATGTTACAACGGGTACTGGTATGCAGCTTCTTGCAAGCAATGCAGGTTTGAATTCTACACGAGGCTTTTTTAGAGTGGCAAACACAGCTTTAACTCCAACTACTGCTACAGGCTTGTTTACACGAATAGAACCTAACGGCACAGTAGGTAGCGGACTAACAGTTATTAATGACGGGAAAGTGGGGGTTGGAACAACAACACCCAACAGTACTTTGCAAGTGAATGGTAGTGTGGCAGCAAAAATAAGACCTTTTACAGGCACATTATTAGTATCCGATAACGATTATACCATAATAGCAACGGGTGATGTTACTTTACCTGATGCTACACAGTGTAGTGGCAGGTTACTAAACATTGTAAAAGGAACTGCCAGTGGCACAGATATAACCATTACTGCTACACCTAATTTTCAAAAAGAAACTTCAACGTTTAATACTTATGGTTTAAATTCTGGTGTAAAAACCATACAGGTCCAAAGTGATGGCAATGTTTGGTTTATTCTAAGTATTACTAATTTTTAATTTTAGGATTACTAATATATATTGTGCAAAGTGATGGACAAAATTGGATTGAAATTGGTAGGTAATACAATAATACAGTATGGCATTTTTATAACAGTTTGAAAAATATACATTTTAAAATAAACACAAAATAGCAGTAAAAGCAAACTAAGATTTTGCAACGAGTATTATTCATTTGAAAATAAAGTGATTGATTTAAAAGTGGCAAATAAAGATTTGAAAGCAATCCAATCGAAGAAGCAATAACATCAGAGAGATAACAACAGAAAAAGCATAGAGAAGTAACAACAGACAAAGCATAGAGAATATTATTTCTCTTAATATAAATCTGATATACCCTAGAAAACAACAGGTTACTAACAGCAAATCTTGAATAAAAAATAGGGTATTTGTTACATCAATTTAAAAAATCTAAAAATTTGGTCTTTTTTCGATATTGATTTATCAAATATTTTGTATATTTGCAAGAATTATAAAGAAATAAATTATGGAAACTACATTTATAAAAAAGAGAATAGGAACAATTGCAATGCTCATTATGTTGATATTCTCATCAAAGATAGCAGGGCAAACGACCAATGTTGGAGTAGTTTACATTAGCCCCAACACCATAATGAGTACCGAAGGAGACTTAGACAATAAAACTACTGGTGATTTGGTAAATGACGGTGACTTGTATGTTTACAGTCATTACAACAATGACGGTATGGTTACCTTTTTAGGAAAAACGGGGATAACCCGTATGCGAGGCTTGTTTGGTTTTCAAGATATTTCAGGTAGCGTTCCAATGCAATGGTACAATGGAGAGTTCAACAATCCAATAACACAACAACCCGCCTTTCATTTGTCCAACGAGGTTAGTATTTCCGGTCAAGCCGATTTTTCTAAAGGAATAGTAGACGATGATAATTATGGAGGATTAATGGTTTTTGAAAACTTAGCGACTCACATCAATGTAGACGATGCGAGTCATGTAGATGGTTATGTACGAAAAAACGGAAACGATGCCTTTCGATTTCCAATAGGGGATAAAGGTCAGTACCGTTATGCTGCTATATCGGCACCAGATAACAAAACAGATGCCTTTACTGGCAAGTATTTTTTTGACAATTCCGATCCTTTGTATTCTCATACCCTTAAAGCAGGCGTTATAGGCGAGATCGATAACAAAGAGTATTGGACAGTAGATAAAACAGCATCGAATAGTGATGTTTTTTTAACCTTGAGCTGGGATGAGGACACCACGCCGTCCTCTATCTACGCGGCACCTTATGACGAGATTCACATTGTACGTTGGGATGACAGTAAAAAATTATGGGTGGATGAAGGTGGTGTAGCCGATGCCACGACCAAAGAAGTAACAACCATCATCAATCCATTATTGGGTTATGGAGTTTTCACGCTAGCACGAGTAAAATCGGATATTATACTGCCTTGTGGAGGTCGAGGTGTAGTGGTTTATAATGCCATTTCGCCAAATGGAGATGGAGTGAATGACTTTTTTAATATAGACGGAATAGATAAATGTAGCACGAACAACACCGTAACAGTTTACAATCGTTGGGGGGTAAAAGTATACGAGACCAAAGCTTATAATACGAACGGAAATGTGTTTAAAGGAATTTCAGAAGGAAGAGAAACCATCGATAAAGAAGCAAAATTACCTGTAGGAACGTATTTCTATATCATTAATTTCATGGATGATAATGGTAATAAAAATATAACAAAATCAGGTTATTTATATATAAATTTGGATTAATTTAATGCATGCAATAATTAAAAAACACAGAATCATTTTTTAAACAAAAAAGTAGATGCTTATTTTTAGTTGTTTTAAAAAGTTGAATCTGAAATAGAAAAAAAATTTCATTTTATAAAAATAAATCGACAAACCTAACTTCTGAAAGTTTTATGAAACTATCTGAATTTTAAACAAAAGTTATGAAAACAAAATTTATAGGATTAATCTTAGTTCTTTTATCAGGCATTAGTTATGCACAGCAAGATGCGCAGTATTCGCAATATATGTACAACACGATTGCTGTAAATCCAGCGTATGCAGGATCACGACAAACGATGAGTATATTTGGTCTGTATAGAACGCAGTGGGTTGGACTAGATGGAGCGCCAGTAACAAGCAACATTTCTATGCATACTCCTATAAATGGGAGTAAAATCGGCATAGGATTATCTGTTGTAAATGACAAAATTGGTCCATCAGATGAAAATAATATTGGAGTAGATTTTTCGTACACCATTAACACTTCTGATACTTATAAGTTGTCATTTGGTATAAAAGCTAGTGCGAATCTATTGAATGTTGATTATACTAAATTAAGTTTTTATAGTCCAGCAGATCCTAGGTTTCAATACAACATAGACAATAAGTTTTCTCCAAATATTGGTGCTGGTCTTTATTTGCATTCAGACAATACTTATTTTGGTCTATCGGTTCCCTACTTATTACAAACCAAACATTTCGACAAATATGCCAATAATGGTGCTTCAAGTTTTGTAGCAAAAGAAAAAATGCATTTTTTCTTTATCGCAGGTCACGTGTTCGATTTGAATGACAGTCTTAAATTCAAACCATCGTTACTAGTTAAAGAGGTACAAGGATCACCATTACAAGTGGATATTTCAGGAAATTTTTTATTCAACGAAAAGTTTTCAGCAGGACTTGCCTACCGATGGGATGCTGCGGTTAGTGGTTTGCTTGGATTCCAGGTTAGTGATTCTTGGTTTATAGGATACGCTTATGATTTGGAAACCACAAAACTAGCCAATTATAATTCAGGATCACACGAAATATTTTTACGCTACGAATTGTTTAATAGAATCGACAAAATAATATCACCAAGATTCTTCTAATAAGTACATTATGAAAATAAAAAGACTCGTTTATAGTACACTTTTGATTATCGTTGTTTCACAAGGATATTCACAAAAATCCAAAATACAAGCTGCCGATAAAAAGTACGATCGGTTTGCTTATGTTGACGCAATAACAACATACGAGCGTGTTGCAGCCAAAGGATATAAGGATGAAAAAATGTTTCAAAAGCTAGGGAACGCTCAATATTTTAATGCCGAACTAGAAAAAGCTTCCAAATGGTATGCAGAACTCTTTGCCATGAATGCAGACCAAGAGCCTGAGTATTATTACAGGTATTCACAATGTTTAAAGTCAGTAGGAGATTATGTACAAGCCGATCAAATGTTGGAGCAATTCAACAAAAGATCAGGAAACGACAAAAGAGCAAAACTATTTGTACAGAAAAGAAACTACCTTGAAGAAATTAAGGCAAATTCTGGCCGTTTCAAAATTGACGATGCAGGAATCAATTCGGCCTATTCCGATTACGGAAGCTCATTTTTTGGTAATAAATTAGTATTTACTTCTGCCCGTGATACAGGAGGGGTTTCAAAAAATGTTTTTAAATGGACTAATCAATCCTTTACTAATCTCTATTCGTCTGATGTATCTTCTAGCGGAACTTTAGAAGCACCAAAATTATTTGATGATGGATTGAATTCAAAATTTCATGAATCGACACCTGTTTTTACGAAAGATGGTAAAACGGTTTATTTTACTAGAAACAATTTTTTGGATGGAAAAAAAGGAAAAGACGATAAAAAAACCACTTTACTAAAATTGTATAAAGCGACTTTAGAAGATAGTTCTTGGAAACAAACAGTAGAATTACCTTTTAACAATAATCAATATAGTGTAGCGCACCCAGCACTTAGCCTAGACAATAAAACCTTATATTTTGCATCAGATATGCCGGGAACTTTTGGGCAATCCGATTTATATAAAGTGGTCATAAACGATGATGGAAGTTTTGGAACTCCCGTAAATCTAGGGCCAACAATCAATACCGAAGGAAGAGAAACCTTTCCGTTTATCTCAGAGGATAACGAATTGTATTTTGCTAGTGATGGTCATCCTGGTCTTGGAGGCTTAGACGTTTTTGTTTCAAAAATGGCGCAAGACGGAAGTTTTGGAGAAGTTAAAAATGTAGGAGCCCCGATAAATGGACCTCAAGACGATTTTGCCTTTTTGATGGACAGCAAAACCCGTAATGGATTTTTTACTTCCAATAGATCAGGAGGGAAAGGGTATGACGACATTTATAAGTTTGCAGAAACCCGTAATTTGGTTTGTGTTCAAGATTTAGAAGGAATTATTTCAGATCAAGAAACAAATTTGACACTCCCTTCAACCAAAGTAAGTTTGTTTAATTCTAAATTTGAACTTCAAAAAGACAGTACTTCGGACGAAAATGGAAAATATAGTTTCAAAGTAGAATGTGGTAAAACGTATTATGTAAGAGCTGAAAAGGTAGATTATGTAACGAAAGAAAGCAAAATTTCAATTCCATCTATCAGTGGTACAACTAATTTGCCAATCGCCTTAGAAAAAGTACAATGCAAAGTGGCAGTTGGAGGTGATTTAGCTAAATGTTTTGGTATAAAAACGATTTACTTTGACTTGGACAAATCTATCATTAGAAAAGAAGCCACTTTTGAGTTAGAAAAAATTTTGGATGTAATGAAACAATTTCCATCAATGAAATTAGATATTCGTTCGCATACCGATTGTAGACAAACGGCAAAATACAATGAAGCATTGTCTGATCGAAGAGCTAAATCTACTATAGGTTGGTTAGTGAAAAACGGTATTGATGCCAGCAGATTAACGGGCAGAGGTTATGGAGAATCACAATTGGTAAACGACTGTGGTTGCGAACCTACAAACCAATCAAGTTGTAGCGAAGAACAACACCAAGCTAATAGACGTAGTGAGTTTATCGTAACCGCAATAGACTAAATAAAGTTTTATATACAAAAAAGCTTCTCATTTTTTGAGAAGTTTTTTTTTGGTCTAAAGAGAGAGGATTATTAGATTTTTTATAGTTGTTGAAATTTTTTTAAAAAAAGATAATCTATATTGAATATTTTTTTTACATTTATATCTCACTAAAATTAATCTATTATGAAAGTTAGTCAAATATTAAGCAAAAAGGGAAAAGAGGTATATTCAGTACTGCCAACAATTACTGTTTATGAAGCTTTAGTTGAAATGAGCGAAAAAAATATTGGAGCTATCTTGGTAATAGAAGATAACGTATTGAAAGGGATTTTATCCGAAAGAGATTATGCCCGAAAGATTGCTTTGAAAGCCAAGTCTTCGAAAAAAACTTTCGTGCATGAAATCATGGCTGATAATGTTATAACTATCAAGCCTACAGATGACTTAGATTATTGTATGGAATTGATGTATACCAAAAAAATAAGGCATTTACCAGTTTTAGAAAATGATACCATAATAGGAATTATATCCATTGGGGATGTCGTAAAATCTGTAATAGATACCCAAAAAGAAACAATTCAATATTTAGATTCCTATATTAGTGGGGGAAAATTATAAATTCAGTTTCCAAAATAATATTTAATAGCTGCAATTTGTGCAGCTTTTTTTTATTTTAATACGAACAAGTTTTGTAAAATCAAGGAGCGAAAAGCTTTCTTTTTAAATCAAGTCTTATATCTTTGTAAGCTAGAATATAAATTTAAAATGATGGATAAGAATAGCAAAAGATTAGAAGCATTATTATATCATGCAAAACCCACTCCTGGAAAAATTCAGGTTGTTCCCACAAAAAAATATGCCACTCAAAGAGACCTTTCTTTAGCCTATTCACCGGGAGTTGCAGAACCTTGTTTAGAAATTGCAAAAGACATAAATAATGTCTACAAATACACTGCCAAAGGCAATCTAGTTGCTGTAATATCAAATGGCACGGCAGTTTTAGGACTTGGTGATATTGGTCCAGAAGCTTCAAAACCAGTAATGGAAGGAAAAGGCTTGTTGTTCAAAATCTTTGCAGGTATTGACGTATTCGACATTGAAGTTGGAACAAAAGATATTGAAGAATTTATTCAAACGGTCAAAAACATTGCGCCAACTTTTGGAGGAATCAATCTTGAAGATATTAAAGCTCCAGAATCTTTTGAAATAGAGAGAAGATTAGTCGAAGAATTGAATATTCCTGTAATGCACGACGATCAGCATGGAACTGCAATTATTTCATCGGCAGCATTATTAAACGCATTAGAATTAGCTGGCAAAAAACCTGATAATTTAAAAATGGTAGTTTCGGGAGCTGGTTCAGCTGCATTAGCTTGTGCCAATATGTATATTTTATTGGGGTTAAAACAAGAAAACATTTTGATGTTTAACAGCAAAGGAGTTTTAACGAAAGACAATTCGTCATTATCTGTTTTGCAACAACGCTATGCTACTGATAAGGAGCCAATGAGTCTAGAAGAAGCTTTGGTTGGTGCAGATATTTTTTTAGGATTGTCCTCTGGGGATATCATGACTCCAAAAATGCTATTGGGAATGGCCAAAAATCCAATTGTTTTTGCAATGGCAAATCCAAACCCAGAAATTGATTATAATCTTGCCATTGCCACTCGAAAAGATGTTATTATGGCAACTGGACGTTCAGATTATCCTAATCAAGTTAATAATGTACTTGGATTTCCTTATATCTTTCGTGGTGCATTAGATGTTCGCGCCACAAAAATAAACGAAGCTATGAAAATGGCTGCCGTTAGAGCACTTGCAGCCTTGGCCAAAGAGCACGTCCCAGAACAAGTAAATATTGCTTATGGTGCCAAAAAATTGACTTTTGGTCGTGAATATATAATTCCATCACCCTTTGATCCAAGGTTGATAACCGTTGTTGCGCCAGCAGTGGCAAAAGCAGCAATGGAGTCTGGGGTTGCCCTAAATCCAATTCTCGACTGGAATAGATATGAGGAAGAACTTTTGGATAGAATGGGCAATGACAATAAAATGGTTCGATTGATGATCAACAGAGCCAAAATGGATCCTAAAAAAATCGTTTTTGCCGAAGCAGATCATCTTGATGTGCTTAAAGCAGCTCAGGTTGTATTTGAGGAAGGTATCGGTTTTCCAATTTTGTTAGGGAAAAAAGATGTTATTTTGGAATTAAAAAAAGAACTTGGTTTTGATGCCGATGTACCTATTATTGATCCCAAAACAAATGATGAGGAAGCAAGAAGATATAAGTTCGCAAAAGCCTATTGGAAAACCAGACAAAGAAGAGGAATATCTTTATTTGACGCCCAGAATTTGATGCGTGAAAGAAATTATTTCGCAGCGATGATGGTCAACGAAAATGAAGCAGATGCACTATTGACAGGGTATTCCAGGAGTTACCCAACTGTGGTTAAGCCAATGTTGCAACTGATAGACAAAGCTCCAGGCGTTTCTCTTATAGCTACTACCAATATGATGATGACCAATCGTGGTCCAATGTTTTTATCAGACACGGCCATAAACACGAATCCATCAGCTCAAGATTTGGCAAAAATTGCTATTATGACAGCAAATGCGGCAAAAATGTTTGGAATTGTACCTGTTATAGCAATGGTCTCTTTTTCTAATTTTGGATCTTCCATTAACGAAA
>Ga0316612_1000623_pt1 | contig 10122 bp, 3 predicted proteins | sample MIS2016226_MG_FD_207676 | JGI IMG/M metagenome (GOLD analysis project Ga0316612, IMG submission 207676) | Microbial mat bacterial communities from Middle Island sinkhole, Lake Huron, Michigan, United States - MIS.2016.226 | ecosystem: Environmental > Aquatic > Freshwater > Lake > Sediment... | reverse complement strand
TATCAGCAACGACCCGGTCCAGGATACTTTGCTTGTTCCCGTTTCGGTAACTGTGCCACCTCCGGTTATTGAAGTAGCACCTGAATCTTTTACTGAGATTATCCCAAAAAACGACTCTCTCACCAAAACGCTGACGATAAATAATACTGGTGGAAGTGATTTGAATTACCAAATCAAAAGCCTAGATATTTTCGGTGCTGCAGCCGGTAATGCAGTAAGCTTTGATGGGAATGGAGATTATATCCAAATTCCTGATAATCCGCTGTGGGATTTTGGATTAGGCGATTTTACAATTGAAATGTGGGTTAACTATATTAATATCTCGGGTTCTAATACAATTATAGAAATAGGCAATTGGACAAGCTCAATAATTGTAAGACAGGATAACTCTTCACAACTAGTTTTATATATTTGGGGTGCTTCTTATGTCTTTAGTTTTGCTCCAATACTAAATAATTGGTATACTTTAACAATCAGAAGAACATCAGGGCAATTAGAAGTATTTGTTAATGGCTCCAAATTAGGAAGTTCGGTTGGTTGTACTCATAATATTCAAATCTCCAATGTGATAAGAATTGGATCATCTGTTCATGCAACCGGTCAGTATTTTAATGGAAAAATGGATGAAGTTCGAATATGGAATCATTCCCGTACCTTACTGGAAATCCAATCAACAATGAATACTACATTATCTGGTAATGAATCCGGATTAGTTGGCTATTGGAATTTTAATAAAACAAATCCCTGGGAGGATTTGACAGGAAATGGTAATGATGGAACTGCCAATGGAAATGTAACTTCGATTTTATCAACAGCACCAATCAATGTACAGGGTCTGTGTACATTTAGCATTGAATCCGACATTATTCCCCGTTTTGGCAGCCAGGACATCAATGTTACGTTCCATACCGCTAATCTTGATTTTGATAATTACGAAACAAATATTCAGATCATTAGCAACGACCCTGTACAGGATACGTTGCTTATTCCTGTTTCGGTTACTGTGCCACCACCGGTTGTTGGGGTAACTCCCGATTCACTTTTTGCCACCATTTTTAGTGGGGATACCACCAGTTTATCTTTTGAAATTGCAAATAGTGGTTTAAGCAAAATGGATTACTCTGTTGAAAGTGATGATAGTTTTTGTGGTGGAGGAAAGGCTGCTAAATTTGATTTGGGTTATTTGGTAACACCAACTAACGAATTCAATCCTTCCGCAATGACATTAGAAATGTGGGTAAAACCTGATTTTAACGGGAATGATGGATTGAGCCATGGTTTCTGGCAAACCAGAAATGATAATAGCCCAAATGGAAATAATTGGGTGTCATTTTTTAAGTACAGCGACAATAATTTCTATTTTAGGGTATGCAATTCATCCGGAACAATTCAAGATGTTACTTTCAATGCTGCTGCAAATTTTATGGCAAATAATTGGATGCATATTGCCTGTGTTTACAGCAGTTCAGGAATGTGGGTTTACATTAATGGCGTTTTAAAAGTTAGCCGTGGTGCGATAGGAACACCAGTTTCTCATTATGCTGAGTCAAGAATCGGCTATGGTCATATTGCTCCTTTTGATGGCGACTATGATGAAGTACGAGTATGGAATTATGCAAGAACACAGGCCGAAATACAATCTACCCTGGGACATGTTTTAATTGGAAATGAACCTGGATTATCAGGCTATTGGAGTTTTGACAAAACAAATCCGTGGTATGATCTTTCCGGGCATGAAAACCAAGGCACACCCAGTGGAAATGTAATATCAATAGTATCTACTGCTCCACTGGTGTCTTCATCAACAGTTATTTCGCCTGAAAACGGAACGGTATTATACAATTCGGCACAATCTATCATAGGATCAATTAATTTATCCTATGTTCCTGAAGGATTTTTAAATTTTAATTTCCTTATAAACAGCAACGACCCAATTCATGAAACTATCCATTTACCAGTTGAATTGACCATTTTACCAGCAGCAGGTATTGACATTACCAGCGATACCCTTTATTTCGATGATACTTTTGTAATGGGACAATCATCATTACCGTTCAGCATTGAAAGCATAGGGTCACAAGCGCTGGAATTTAGCATCACACCAGCATATTCCAATGTTTTCGCTTTTACGGGTTACTCATCAGGTAATGTTTTGCCAGGTGAATCAAAAGCGTACACCTTTTACTTCACCCCAAATACTGTAAAGACGGAAATTGATTCTATCATTATCTCCACTAACGACCCCACCGATCCTATAAAAACGGTTTATCTGGTTGGTACTGGATTGCCGAAACCTCAGGTGGGACTCGATCCGCTTTCATTGGTCGTAAACGCCACTACACAGGCAACTATACCAGAGAACATTCAACTTATAAATACAGGAGGTTCCACTTTGGAATACGATTATTATCTCCGTACAAAATCCGATCCTGCAAAGTGGCACTATGCTTATGTGGTAAACTACAACAGCAATTCGCTTTCGATTATTAACTTGGATACTAAAACGGTTACCCACAAAAGCGGATTCTACTCCCGGCCTGTAAACATTGATATGACTCCCGATGGTCAATATCTTTGGATAACTTATGATAATGATAATGAAATCAGCATTTATCACATCCCAACCGGTAACCACAAAGTGATTTCGACACCAAATCTCCAAATCTATGGTTCAGCCTTTTCTCCTGATGGGAGTATTGCTTATATAGCAAATAAGGGTTCTGCCAGGATTGACGTGTATAATACTTCGACATTTGAACTTCTATCAACATTTTCAATGCATATCAACAACCCACAATGGACTGATATCACAAATGATGGTAAACTTTTGTATGTTTCCGATTTTGGCTCTAAAATGGCGGTAGTAATTGATGTTGAATCGGGTAATGAAGTTGCAGCACTTTCTGGTTTTACTGGACCCTGGGGTATGGAATTAAGCCCTGATGGGAGATGGTTTGCATTTGCTGATGGAAATACATCAAAAATTGGCTCTACTATCTCAAACACGATTGTAAGAACTGTTCCAAATATCAATAATACCCGACCCCCTGTTTGGTCGTCAGATAGTAAATATCTTTTTGTTGGAAGCTGGGATAACTCCAAAATTTACAAAATCGAAACCCAATACTTTATGGTGGTAAAAGAATATTCATTGTCTTACAAAGTTTGGTCAATTCATCTTACTGAGGACAATAAATACTTAATGGCTTCGTGTTATGACAATGATGTAGTGGGCATAATTGATTTGGATACAGGGGTGATTTCGTATGTTGCTGTTCAGGATGGTCCTACAACCATCACCACCTTCCGAACCAAACAACCACAGTGGATTGACGAAATTACCTTGCCGGATACGCTGGTAGCTCCATTTTCATACAAAACCATTGATATGACAATAAATACGACCGATATTCCGGGCGGGGATTATCATGCAGAATTGCCGTTTGTTACCAACGACCCTTTAAGCGAAAGTTTTGTGTATGATATCACCCTGCACCACAACACAGGAGTGCCCAACATTTGCACCATGAACGACACCCTGGATTTTGGGGAAGTGTGGGTAGGCTATCCCGATAGCTTGTTGCTTACCATCAAAAATACAGGAACCGTACCATTGGAAATAACATCCTTAACAGGAAGTCCGGGGCAGTTTTATTTAACCAGCGATCAGATAAGTCTAACCCCGGAGCAGGAATATGAACTGATGGTGTATTGCATGGCTGATGCGCCAGGAAATTTAGACGGTACACTGCAAATCACAAGTAATGCAGGTGAAAAGTCTATTTTCCTTACCGCAAATGCTTTAGAGCCACCGCTAATAAATGTATTTCCGGAGGCGCTGGATGCTTATCTGTTGCCAGATGAAACCGAACAACAGAATATGGTGGTTTCAAACAACGGGGTAAGCAACCTGGGTTTCAGCAACGCATTACGTATGCATAAAGATAAAATGTTGGTTTGCAACGAAAACCAAAGCACTTTACACATTCTGGATGCAGGTACCAATGAATCACAATTGGTTACTCTTCCCTACAATGGCCCCTGGAAGGCAGCTTTTTCACCCGATGGAAAAACAATTTGGATTACTTACAAAAATGCGGGTTATGTCACGGTTCTGGATGCCAGCAATTATTCCATCATCAAAAACAAATACATGGGCAGTTCGCGCACTTCCGGAGTAGCCTTTAATGCCACCGGAACCTTTGCATACATTGGCAACTGGAACGAAAACCGCCTTGAGATTGTAAACACCGCCGATTTTGAATGGACAGGAAGTATTACAGGTTCAGTAAGTCAACCTATGCAACTGCTTTCGGTACCCGAAAAACAGGAATTGTATGTGCTTAACGGTGGGAATAACAAACTGGTGGTAATAAATATGGCTACAAACACCGAAATTACAGCCCTTACCGGCAGCGTGACCAACCGGTTTATTGCTTTATCGCCGGATCAGGAATCCATGTATTGGGTTGGAGGTACGGTGGTGAACAAAATCAACACCACCACACGAACAATTATTAAAACCAGCGGGGCTTATGGCGATCTGAGAGGTGCGACCATCACCGGCGACGGGAAAACTTTGTATGTTGCCTCTTATGGGTACAACAGGATTATTTCATTAGAAACCCAAAACCTTACCCTGACAGACGAGTTTTATTCCTGGGATCAGATCTGGCGGCCATTGGATGTTGCTCTTTCATCTGAAGAACAGAGCCTGCTTGTGATGCTTGAGGGGAAGATGTATTTTTATGAGATAAATCTACCGGAAAACAAGTTTGTCAAACAAACGCCCTTTACCGGTACCGGGTCCACTTTTACCGGTTTTGCAACATCCGACCTAATTTCATGGGTTTCGACAGAGATCGTGAAGGACACCATTTCCCAGAATTCAGAAAAGATATTGCCTTTTAATTTCAATAGCTTTGGTTTATCCAATGGTCAATATGAAGCCATGGCTTCCATCTTTTCAAACGATCCGTCAAGACTGACCTTCAATATTCCTGTACACCTCAGTATTTCGGATCAAAGTGTGCAAAAACTGACAATCAGTGATGGTTGGAGCGGTGTATCCTCTTATGTTATTCCCACCAATAAAAACCTTACATCGCTCTTCCAGCCAATTCTCGATGAACTAATTATTCTCCAAAGCGAAACCGGTATGTTTTGGCCTGGTCAAAATTTAAATACGATTGGTTTATGGAGTACGCAGAAGGGTTACAAAATCAAAGTTTCAGAGGCCAGTGAATTAACTATTTACGGGGATTTGGAAACAGATAAAACGTTGCCACTGAGCCAGGGCTGGAACCTGATTCCGGTTATCGGTGAATGCGAGACGGACGTGGTAACACTGTTTGCCGGGAAAAATTTAACCATTGTAAAAGAAGTTGCCGGCTATCGGCTTTACTGGCCAGCTTATGGAATAAATACACTGGAATACCTGGAATCTGGAAATGCTTATTTTGTATTGATGGGGAGTAGTGGAGTTATCACTTATCCTGCTTGTGATGGGTTGAAAACTGGTTTTGTTAAAAGAGACCTGATAGGTATTGAAAACCTGTTAGGTCTGGTACCGTGGAAATTATCAAAAACCACAGCATCAACACATACCATCGCAATTCCTTCTTCAGCCTTCCTAAAAACCACGATTAAAACCGGTGATATTCTTGCTGCTTTTGACGAAACAGGAAATTGTTATGGAATTACCAAATGGAATAACCAAAATTCCACGATCACTATTTTCGGGGATGACCCTTTAACCGATGAAAAAGATGGCTTTGTGGAAAACGATTTCATCAAATGGAGGGTTTACAATCCTGAAAGCAAAGTAGAAACTGGTTTATTTGTCGCGTGGGATTCTTCACTTCCACAGCATGATGGCCTTTTCCATACCAACGGCCTTTCGGCAATTAAAGTATTTAAGGTTGCGGCGACAGGTTATCAAACTCATATCAGTGACGGAATACTCATATTTCCAAATCCGGCAAAAGATCAGTTGAATATCATTGTTCCGGAATTGGATGGGCGGATTATTCAGATTACAAATGTTCAAGGGCAGCAGGTATTTTCGGGTAAATTGAATAACCGTCATACTATATTGGATATTAGTCAATTCGAGAAGGGATTGTACTTTGTGATGATTTTTTCGGAAAGACAAAATTGGGTAGAGAAGGTGGTTGTGGAGTAAATAATCCCGATGCAAAGTCCACAACAATGAATAGATTTATAAAAATGAGTTTTATCCATTTTTTCGCAAAGCATGATAAAGTCATGTTATTAGCTACATTTCTAATAACAGGGCACCTATTTGCCCAATCCAACATAACAGGTAACGTCACTTCATTTGAAAATAAACATGCTTTACACAATACAGAGGTAAACGTAACAAACACCAGTGTAGGAACCTCCACCGATGCAAATGGCGATTTTTCTATCGTTTTACCATCCGGAACCAGAGAATTGACTTTCAGCCATGTTGGGTTCATCACAAAAACACTTACCATTGAAAATGGGTCAAAACTTAAAATCGTTTTGTATCCCGACCAGATTAAACTTAGTGAAATAATCGTAACAGCCACGAGGGAGGAGCAAAGCAGGTTTTCATCCCCCCGTTCATTAACCATTGCTAATCATCAGGAAATCCTTGAAAAAAACCAGCTATCAGTGTTGGATGTTTTTAATGACAAGATGGGTGTCTGGATTGAAAAACGCACTACCACGACTTCTGATCCAGTAATCCGCGGACTGTCCGGAGGTAACTTATTGGCGTTGGCTGATGGAAACAGTTTCTCGACATTTTGGGGTGAAGGGGGATTTGCAGGAGATGACCTGTATGGAAAAATAGATGGCAAATCAGTTGAACGTATTGAGATACTGCGTGGCCCTGCATCGGTGATGTATGGTTCAAATGCCTTGGGTGGAGTTGTAAATTTCCTTCCAAAGCATTCACCCATTGATTATCAGGATAAAGGTCTAAGGGTAGGGGGTAAGGTCAAGGGTGCTTACGGAAGTTCAAGCGATTATCTGATGGGTCGTGCAGAAACCTGGGGAGCTTCCGGGAAGGTGAAATATTTTGCTGGTTTCACAACGCACCATTCCGGTGATATGCGCGCAGGAGGCAATATTGGATACATCAACCCGTCAAGAGGTAAAGATTACAGTGGTGATGTAAATACGGAATACAAAATTAACAACAACAATTTCATTGCACTTAGCGGGCAGTACATCAACCGCCCGGAGGTTTACCGTTCGTACCGGCCAACCCAATCGAACACAAACCTGAGATGGAATCTTAATCTGAGCTACACCTCAACACACAAAACAAAACTGTATGACGTTATGAAGGGAAATCTTTATCAACAATACAAGAAAGATACAAGAACCTGGTTTACCGATACTGACAGAGACACAATAAAATCGGAAGGGTATGCCTGGTGGCGGTCATGGAATGCAGATGTTCATTTTATTAAACAAACCGGAGCGAACAACAGGATTTTATATGGCACCAGGTACCAGTTTGATATTGCCGAAAGCCCGGGTGATGAGCAATTTACCATGCAACTTCCGGAAGGCAATCAGCCGGCTTCACCACTCACAAAGTGGCACAATATCGGATTTTTTGTCCAGGATGAATGGGATGCAAAGGAGTGGATTACGTTATCTGCCGGATTGCGTTATGATTACTTTTTACTAAAAGCTGGCAATGAAGTATTTTACACCAAACCTGGTGACAGTGATACAATAAAAAATCAGGCGATTACAGACCCAGCACGTTATAGTAAAAATGCGCTTACTGGCAGTGCTTCAGCAGTTTTTCATCTGAATGACAAAGTAAACCTGGCTGCTACCTGGGCACATGGCTTCAGAATGTTCCCGCCAAATTTTGGTTTCAGCCAGACAGGTCAGGGAGTTTTAATACCCAATGGGTTGCTTGAACCGGCAACGGCTGATATGTTTGAGATTTCACCACGATTTCAGACAGGCCTGGTGGATGCCGACATAAGTGTTTATTATACCTCATTCGATAATTTCCAACAACCAACCTACGGAAGCTACAACGGTTCAGAATATTACGATTTTAACAACAACGGAACTTTTGAGCCAGATGAGCGGGTATTAGTAAACACTGCAAATGGTAAAGCATATCTGTATGGACTTGAGGCAGAATTTTCAGTCAACCTGGGCAGGTTCATCAATAACCTGAATGGATTTTACCTGTCAGGGGGCGTCATGTACAACTATGGCAGGATGCAATTTCCAGAACAGGAGGAGGTACCTCTGAGGCACACCCATCCACCGCGTATCCTCACAAAACTCAGGTATCAGAACGACCGTCCTGCAAGGGCTATTTGGCTTGAGTTGATTGCCGATTTTGTGGGTAAGTTCGATGAGGTGGAACAAACCCGACTAATGAGTGATCCGGGTTATCTTGAAAATCCACAGGACCCAACTTCAGGACTGTACCGGGATTATGGGCTTCCACCCTATAATGTTTTGCATTTCAGGAGTGGCTACAGGTTACAGCAGAACATCACTTTCACATTTGCCATCGAAAACATTTTGGATATCAGGTACCGGACTGCCCACTCAAGGATGGATGCCTCTGGAAGGAATATTTTGGTTGGGATAGAATTGACAATTCCACATTTTTAAACTAAACACAATTGAAAACCACAAACTAAATTTCAACGCAATGAAAAACATGCTCATCACCTCTCTTTTAATTTTGGGCAGTTTCTTTGTAAACGCTTACTCACAAAGCCCGACAGACGATTTGCGGGGAGTGTCCTGCATAGTTACAACTGACAAACAGATTTACACCGTTGGCGAAAATGTGATCATTTCCATCTCGCTTAAAAATACAGGGCAGAACGTTGTTACGCTTGGTTTTTCAACAGCTTGTGCATTCGATTATTACATTGATTACTCATACCACCTTTTGCAGGGAGCCTTTTGTTTGACACTTTACTGGGATCTCGTATTAGACCCGGGAGAAGTTTACACCAGGACTTACACTCATAAATCAAACCAGTACCAGATTGGCGCTGGTTTCCACCAAATTTAAGGAGTATCTCAATCAATGCCCTCATATAATGGAACCACATCCATTCAGGTTACTAACCAGTTACCAGCAAATCAAACACTCATCATTCCGGCAGGATGGTCTGGAATATCTTCGTACCTCAACCCGGCAAATCCAAATCTGTTAAATTTAATGGCTCCCGTGGCAGATCATTTGTTGATGGTTAAGAACAATACAAACTGCTATTCTCCCCCGCTTGGAATATTGCCTTCGGCTCCATGGAATTCTACATCGGGCTATTTTATAAAATTGGATTCCCCAGTACAAGTTGCTATTACTGGATTTGAAATACAAAATAAAACAATCGCTTTATCTGTGGGATGGAACCTGGTGCCAGTGATTTCGAACGATATCTTTATTCTGGATGAGATTTTGACGGGTCTGGATTTCGAAATTGTTCAGGAAGCAGCTACTTCATATATTTACTGGCCTTCGATGGCAATTCAAAGCCTTTATTTTTTCGAGCCGGGGAAGGCTTATCTCATTAAAATGAACAGCCCTGGTATGATTATTTTTCCGTAATAAGAGCATTCCAAAAAAAAGTCCGGCATTGCAATCGCAGTCCGGACTTCTTTTTTCAACCAATCCCAGGGAATTTTACCGGGGTGGATGAATAATATTTTGATTTTTGAATGAGCTGTTATTTTAGTAACTCAGCCAACTTATCGTGCAAAGCTTTTTCGCGGAGGTTTTTGCCAACGATAATGCCGTTTGGATCGAGCAGGAAGTTGCCTGGAATTGATCTAACACCGTAAAGTTTGGCTGCGGCATTATCCCAGTATTTTAAATCTGAAATATGTGTCCAGGTGAGCTTGTCTTCGGCAATGGCCTGTAACCATTTATTTTTGTCGCGGTCGAGTGAAACACCCAGAACTGTAAAACCTTTGGCGTTATATTTCTGAAAAGCCTCAACAACATTGGGGTTTTCGGCACGGCATGGTCCGCACCATGAAGCCCAAAAATCAACAAGCACATATTTACCGCGTAAGCTCGAAAGCGCAACCGGATTTCCGAGGGTGTCGTTTTGGGTAAAGTCGGGGGCT
>Ga0316612_1000621_pt1 | contig 10133 bp, 5 predicted proteins | sample MIS2016226_MG_FD_207676 | JGI IMG/M metagenome (GOLD analysis project Ga0316612, IMG submission 207676) | Microbial mat bacterial communities from Middle Island sinkhole, Lake Huron, Michigan, United States - MIS.2016.226 | ecosystem: Environmental > Aquatic > Freshwater > Lake > Sediment... | reverse complement strand
ATCGTTTTTACTTCCAATATTTTTGCAATTCTTGGATTAAGAAATCTTTACTTTTTCCTGGCAAATATGATGGACAAGTTCCGGTACATGAAGTACAGCCTTGTTTTTATCCTGGCTTATGTTGGTGTGAAGATGATTTTGGTGAACCATTACAAAATCCCATCGCCATTTTCACTGGCAGTAATTATCGGCATTTTAATTATTGGGGTACTATCTTCGATGAGAAAAAGTAAAGAAGAAAAAAACGTGTAAGTTGGTTCATTTCAGGGGTGATTTTCTCGAAAATTTAAAATACCATTGCCAGCCATTTTTTTAAATTTCCGGAAAGCAAGCCCATCTCCACGCCATTATTAATACAATTTCAGGCTAAGATTTCCTGAGCTCTCGCAAAATATTCTGTCGCAGGATTTTCAAATGAAAAAGACTTAATGAAACGTTGGCGCCAGTTCCTGAGAATTTGTAAATCCGGAATGCTGCAGTCTTTCGGGCTGCCAAACCTGGTTTTGTTTTTCCCTGGGGCGTTGCCCATTACCGTCAAGTTAAAAGATGATATTAACCTTTGTTATGGAATTGTATTCATAGCGCAGTCCGCCAGCGTTCGACTGAGCTCACGCCGAAGACTGGCGGACTGGGTTATGGAAAATCTGAAAATCCTGGGCTTAACCTGATGGCTTGGCGCAGCAACCCCTGTGTGAAGTCTATGTCAGGTCCGTGTTAAGTCCGTATTGAGTCCATACCAGGTTTGGGTTATTCAGGAAAAACAGCATTAACCATTCGAACGAGATTCGGACCTGGTATAGCGATGGTATAGTGAAGATTGGGTTTTGAGGCGGAACGTAATGCCGAAAAACAAGACATGGGATAGAATCAAAGATGTACCTTTAAATAAATTCAGCTAAAAATATTTTCTGATATTGTTTGCTTTCTGGTTCACAAAACAGTTAATGGCTTCAAATTCGGATACCTGAATTACGATCAATACATTGAATTTGTAAGTGATAAAGACATGTACAAAGGAAATTCTTTTAAAAATCAAACCCTGTCATAATAAAAGGAATGACAGGGTTTGATAATTAATCATTCACATAAAATTTTGTCTATTTTATGATCAATCTCTTGTTTACAGTTTTATTTCCAAATTCAATTTTCAACAGATAAACCCCTGATCGCAATTCATTGATGTTGATCTTAGTATGATTACTATCAATGTTTTCGGTTTTAACAAATCGTCCGTCAATGGTGTAAATAGTCAGAACTCCTTTTTCAAAAGTACGATCACCAATAACTAAGGTAAACTCATCCTTTGCAGGGTTTGGAATAGTCAAAACCTCAAATCCAGGTTCTATTGACGAAATTCCGACTGGCAATAACATCATTTCAGTGATCACCGATAAACCATTTCCATTGAAAATCCTTTCAGGGTTTGGCATTCGGGAGTCGAGAGTTACCTCCATTTCAAATTCTTTATCGGCATTCTGCCTGTAAAGCCTGAATTTCAGTGGTTCATTTTCATCAAAACCATCTTTAATGTTGGTTGTTGGATCATCTCCAAACAAGGTGATGGCTGTGGTTTGGCTTTGCCAGTTGACCATTCCAAAACAATTTCCGTTTTCATCGTAAACGGAAATAATATCGCTTTCACTTAATGAATTGGCAACCATTTCCGGGATAGCTATGGTGTGGGTGATGGGTGTGTTTTTTATTCCAAACGCTGTCAGGTCAGGCGACGCCGTCAGGTTTTCGAAATAAGTTGCCAATTTCATGCTTCCACAAACTGGAAACTCAATATTTCCAGCGCTTCCCATCAGAACAAAATAAGCTTTTCCTGGCTCCAAAGCACCAAGCGAGTTTATCCCAAACTCCGGCCAGTAAATATTCCAGCCGGCTACTTCTTTTACGATAACCACATCTTTGCCAGCAAACAAAACCGCCACATCTACCTCACATTCCGAAAGCACCGGAATAAGGTTCCAGCCGGTGGCAAGTTGCAGGGTTTTGTTGTTTTCCCGCAAACCCGAAATTGTCAAATCAACAGCGTTGGCAACCTTTATCTGGTAGCCTTCGTGGGTGTTCCATGCACCAAGGGTGTTGATGTTTTGGCCGGGCCAGTAAATTCCGGAGGTGTTTTGGAGGATGATCAGGTCGGAAAGAATGGGTTGGAAAAGCGGTTCGATGTTATCAGTGGAAGGTGAGAGATAGGAGGAGAGGCCAGACCAGCCTTGTGGAAGACTGATGGTTTGTGTTTCATCGCCTTGCACGGTTAATTGTACCGGGATTTCCAATGTTGGTGTAACCGGGTCGTTGCAAGTAATGTTTAATTTGGTGGTATAAACACCTTGAGTGAGGTTTGTAGCATCAAAAGTTACCTCAACATTAGTTGATTCTCCCGGCTGGAGGATTCCTGTTGTTGGTGAAATGGTAAGCCATCTTAAATCTTCGTTAAGATATCCAACAAGGTTCCAGTTATATTCAAGTCCAAAGCTCGACAAAGATGCCCATGTTCCTTCATAATAGAGCAAATCACCAAATCCGGCAATTGAAGGGCCGGCATCACAGCCAGCAATGAATTGATTTTCGGGATGATTAACCTCATAACCTATCCAGAGGTCTTCACCTGTTATAGGGATCGCGCTTGAAAGTTCGAAAATATTCCATGATGTTGGGGTAGGAGTTACTGCTTGTGAATGTAACAATACACCAGGTGTTGACCCGGTTCCATGCCCATAAATCTTAATAACACATTGAGTTGGAATATCTTTGATGTAGAATTCAAGTTTGGTCAATGTCATTCCATCATACTGTTCCATGGTTGAGGCAGGGAAATATGCAGCAACCTGGAATGTACCTCCTGTAGCAATGCCGATTGCGTCAAAGTTGACTCCATTGTCATATCTTATGGTTGCTTCATCCGTTTGATTGGGCGAAGCACCGCCAGGTTGAGCCTTGGCTATTCTAATCAGGTTTTCAGGAAGATTGGCTGATTTCATTTTTTCAATGATTCTCGGCCTTAAGCGAATAGAATTTTCTCTTGTTGTATTCATATTCGGGCTAATGCCTTTATTAATTACGAAATTTAGCGCAGAACCACCGGTGTTTGAAATCAGGAGTGTTTGAGTTGTTATCTGACCTGGCGAAAGATGCGCCTCTACCAAATATCCCGGATTCACTGCAATTTCCGGAGCCGAAGGTGTAGTAAAAGTCAACTGTTCACCATAACCAGTTCCTATGATATTGGAAGCATAAGCCCTTACAAAATAGGTGGTTTCAGGTGAAAGTCCTGTTAAGCTGCTTACGAATTGTCCGATGCTGTTTCCATCATTGGTAAAGCCTTGATTGTTTTCTATGGCAGGATTTTCAAGCGTACTCCAAACTATACCCCGCGCAGTTACCGGCGCATATCCATCATGGGTTATGTTGCCACCCGAGTTGGCGCTATTAAATTCAATATCAGTAACCGCGGTTGTAGAAATCGTGGGTAATATGGCATAAGTGATCAAAACCTGATCAACCAATCCAGCATCCAGTCCACTGGTTACTGATCCATCTTTTGTGTAAGACCAATTAAGGGTATTGGTTGGATTTCCAAAATAATATTCCATAAATTGCCAATCAAGAGTTCCTGAGATTCGATCTTGTAAAACGCCATTGATATAAAAATTTAGATAATCATAGTCAAGTTCCGAAGATACTTTCCACCAGAAACCTATTTTCCCTTGCCCAACAATTGTCGTTTCCATCCAGGATTCCTGACTATCGGTCAAAGTCCCGCTTTGGGCTGCGTCAACTCCGTCGTAACTGATGGCAGGCTGTCCAAACCATGGTTCATTACCACCAGTAGTAAAAGTAAGTTCACAATTATCAACCGCTGTGCATAAAGCCAAAAAGCAAACACCATTTACGGTCACATTTGCTTGGACACTGCCTGAAACATTGGTTAGTGTGCCGTTGAATGTGCCACCATTGGAGGGTGAAAACTTTACGTAAATGGCTTGATTTACAACTCCATTAATTTGGTCAACCGTGATTGCACTTGCAAAACCGGTTTCTGGTTGCGTTGAAACCAGGAATCCAGTTGTGGCTGTAATGGTAACATTTTCGATCAGGTGAATCCCGGTGAGCTGATAATTAAGAATTAAGGAATCATAAGGTGCAACATTTCCAAAATCCAATGTAGTTGGACTTACCGATAATTCAGGTTCATAAGGTGTTGCTGAGGCAAAGGCTGACAATTCACTTTCCTCTCCCATCAGCCGATAGGCCTGGACGGCGAAATAATAAAGGTTACCTGCCGCCAAACCGGTGATGATGCGGGTAGTGTCGGTATTGAGGGTATAGATTTTTGTAAGAACACCCGTTGTATCCAATCCATAAGATAAAACATAACCGGTAATCCCTGTTTGGTTGTTCGATGTCCAGGTGAGATGAACCGCCTCGTTACCGGGAATGGCCGAAATAATTGAAGGTGGAGCGGGTGGCGAATTCAAATTAACAGGCAGGGTTTTTTGATTGTTTGTTTCGTCCGTTTCATTAATCTGATGGTTTGCGTCGGTTATCACCAGAAAATAATTGTTCCCTTCGAGCAGCAATAACGGCACGTTTAAAGTATCTGTGATATTTACAAGAGAGTCGGCGTAATGGTTCTGTATTGTTTTTAATCCCAGGCAAAAATCGGTTGGCTGAAATATGGAATCCTCGCTGATAAAGTACTTCACCTCGTAACTCCCGGCATCAAAATTTCCGGTATTTCTCAAATTACAGTTGATAACAAAGTCGGTTTCGTTACTCATGTTCGAATTTGAAAGCTGGGCGCTTTCGATGATCAATTCCGGCAGCAAAACCCTAATCTCAATCGTGTCCGAAATAACCTGGTCGTCAAAATGACAACTGTAACGCATTGTCACAGTCCCGGTATCGGCAAGGTTTGTGGTAAGGTAGGCTGATAAAGCCAACGAATCGAGTGTGGCTGTAAATTCAAGCGAATCGAGGTTAGAAGCAATAATTTCCGATGAAAAGTAAAGCGTATCATAATCCTCTACATTGTAAATGTATTGGCTGAGGTTTAGCGTTTGCTGTGATTCCTGCTGCCGGAGAACAATATCCGGAATATTTATCACCGGAATTGTATCAATCGCTTCAATTGAAAAATACAGGCATCTTTCGAAATTATAGTTGTTGTAAACCCCGTCAATATTGTATTTTATGAGGTATTCACCGGGTAATTCAAACGAATAATCCAGCGCAAAAATGTAACTTGAATCCTGAGTTGTTAAGTTTGATGAAATATCAAAAACTTCATTTTCTCCGTCAGGCCTGTTCACGGTGGCATGAACATTTAATCCACTTGCCAGGTCAAAATCATTCACTTTCAAACCTGCATGAAGGATAGAAGGCTTATGTGCCGCCACTGTTTCGGTGGTATCGGGCAGCCAGGCATATACTTCCGATTGCAGATAAGCAACGGCATTGTACAACATTTGGTCGGCTCCGGGATAATCCGATTCTAACCAGACATGCCATTGGCCGGGCATCGGGTTTGGAATTTCCATGGTAATTAAACCAAGTTCATGGTCGAAATGATAGGTTGAACCCACAAAAGTTGAATCTGCCGGTGTTCCATCCGGCAACTTCATTTTAAGTACTGCCGGGAAACCGTTAAAAGCCAATTCTTCTGCTGAAACATTAAAATTAACCGAAGTGGTCTGGTCATCAATAAAGAAGGAAGCCAGAAGTGTATCCGAAACTGTTGTTCCGGTCGAAACAATCAGATTTTCTTTGTTATCGGTGGAGTTTTCGTTAGGGTTTTTCGATTTGTTTGAGTTGCCTATTGTAACTGAAGTTGTTTCGCAATATTTGAAATTAAAAGGAGATATTGTGGCAGGGTTACCCCAGAAATTATAGGTTACAACGGTATTCTCTCCCTGTAGCAGCTTCATTGCACAGCCATTATATATAAACTCACCCTTCCCGGAATTTTTACCGGTTGTACCATCTTTATCATCATTAAAATAGTATCTTCTTTTACCATCGGAATTTTCATTCTGAATAAAAATACCTATTGGGGTGTATGGCCACGGTAGCTTTATTTTTCTTAATGATAATTTTTTTTCTGATGAATTGTAATAAGCCCAATATCGGTCTTTTAAAGGATTTTCAGAAAATTCGATATTTAAAATCCCTTTCTGATAATCAACGCCATTGTTTGTGGTAAGGTTACCCAGGTTAATGTCAGGACCTTCCGGCTTTAGGACTTCTCTGTTATCACCATTTGATGTTACGATTGTGGTGATATCCTGATTATTTTTCATCCAGTTGATAAATGTTGGTGCGTCCTGCGTGAAATATTCCGTGATAATATCCGGCAACAAATCAGCATTGCCAATATTCTGGTTTGCCAGGTCGTCTCTTTTGAAACTCTGCATGTGTGCAGCATCCACATGATTTCCATGAAACGTAGCAAAGCCAATGCCTTTGTCCAATAACGAACCCGAACTTATCGAAACAATTCCATCATGATGATTAGCAGCTTCTTCGTGAAGACAAAAATGGGGACCAAAAGCATAGCCAGTTGCCATGTATGCCCTAAAATAAGTATCCGATTTATAATATTTAAAAGTTGTTCCAAGCAGCACAAAATAATCATCTGCAACTCCATTTGGATTATTGTCTAAGTCTGGAAATGGCGTGTTTTGAATCCCCCAGTTTGTATTACTTCCAAGTTTCATGTCCCTTGGTGAAGGAGCATGCCGGTCGTAATCAAGGAGTGGCTGTAAACCGATGCTTCCGGGTGTTTTATAAAACAAGTTTGCACCCAGCGAACCATGCGCAGGTGGTGCCAGAAACAAAACCTTTTCGACTTTCAGTTTTGCAGAATCGCGGTACTGCGTCATATAATTCAAAGTCACAAGACCGCCCATGCTGTGCGTTACCAGCCGTATTTTTTTATCAGGATAATAGGTTTTTAATTTTGAGAGCGCATTTTTGAGACAGATGGCAAGATGGTCGTGGGCGCTGTTGTAGGGATAATAATATTGCCAGGTATCGAATGGGGATGATTCTTTATTTAAAATGCTGACCGTAGTAAACCAATAGGAAGTCTCGTTTTGGTCAGCTTTTGCATCCGGGTTTCTCTCTAAGCTAAACTTGCCTTCCCAGCCATGAATGAGCAACAACGGGGTTTTGGAATAGGCTTCCTGAAAAATATTATTTGGCGGTATCAGCATCGAAACCGGAAATTCACCCTTTTTGTAATAGTCCCAACGCCAATCGTATTCGTGCTTTCCGGGTCCGTAAGGAAAGCTCTCCTCCATTCCTGTGTTGTGGAAAATGATAATGGCGTTCCTGACATATTCCTTTTCGATCGCATGTTCGTACTCAAAAAAAATGTGCCCTATCTGTTTTTTAACGCCGTTTGTCTCGCCGTAAAGAATGATTTCATCATTAAAATCGGTTTGGCCGTTTATTTTGCTGTCCCAGCTTATTAAGGCTTTGTGGTTCTGGACGGGGAAGTTGTTTACCGTTGTGAGTTCCAACAGATGGTTCCAATATTTGTAGCCCACCCATTTTACCTCATTTGTACCTCCGGTTTCGATAATTTCCAGTTCAATGCCATAGTTGGGCTGGCCTACCACGATGTAATCGGTTTTTACTACATCATCGGCAACGCCTGACTGGTTGGCCACGCAAAGGTTTACCGTGTAATTACCGGGCCGGCTGAAGGCATGTGTGGGATTTTGGGTATTTACCACCGGCGACCCATCGCCAAAGTTCCAGGTCCAGTTGTTGGGCAGGGCTGCACCCACCGTCTTATCCAGAAACTGGATGGACTGGTTGATATCATAAACAAAGCCGGTACTGTTTCCGCCAACCGTTTTTCCGGTAAAACCGGTGGTATCAATGGTAAAATCTGCGGTAAGCTGCGCGCCAACCGTGTTGATGGTAAACAAGCCCGAATAGCCAACAATCACTTGCTGGGCAACTAATTTTGGTGCAATAAATAACGCCATCAGAATAAGCCAATAGGTTGTAAAATTTGTTTTCATTGTGTTTTGTTTTTGTAATTGTTCAATAATAAATCGTTTTGAAGAATATTCCTTGAGAAAACATAATCGTTTTGTATCTGTTTAAGATTGAATTTTGCAATACCGCCACTTAAAAAGGCGTAATTCCACCACCAGCCCGATAAATACTTAAAAAGCAACTGCTTACGAAATTTATGGGTTTTATAATGTTTCAATATCCCCAAATAGGAGTTCATGCTTCTTAAAAAGCCTGCTTTTGCCTCTCTATCAGGATTTTGTTCTCTTACAACTTCGTTCTGGCCTAAAATTGCAGTATAAAAATTACCCTTGGTGCGGTTGGCAGAATAAATGCGGTGTGGCAAAATTACGCCACCCAGGAATTTAACGCCTTTGCTAAAGTGCTGCAAATAAATCTTATCCGGGTGAAGTACCAGCGAAAGTTTTTCTTTTAAATATTCACGGATTGCGATAATCGAGCTTTTCAAATAGCTTTTGTCGGGATGGATAAGCACAAAATCGTCAACATAACGGCCATAGTAGCGTATTCCTAAGTCATGTTTTACAAAATGGTCGAATTGGTTGAGGTAAATATTCCCAAAAAGCTGCGAGGTTAGATTACCTATTGGCAAACCTATGCCGGCGGCGGCATGGAAAAGGGTTTTAGAGGCTGGTAGTCCATCCCAGTCGGCTTTTTGGCCGTTGATGATGCAATTTTTAACCGGGTCGTTAAAGATTACCTTATCGAGCAGATATAAAACCAAATTCATATCAAACTTAATGTCGCCGGTGGCTTTAGATAACTGGCTTTTTACTTTTTCAAAAAGCAACTTTCGGTCAATGGCCATAAAATAGCCTTTGATGTCCAATTTAAGGATATAACAGTTTTTTCGATAATTATCGGAACAAGAGCGGATAAAATGGTCAATCCGTTTGATGCCATAATGCGTGCCTTTGCCTTTGCGACAACTGTAGCTGTCGTTAATAAAAACCTTTTCGAAGATGGGCGATAAGTAGTTAAATAGCAGGTGGTGAACCACACGGTCGCGAAAATCGGCAGCAAAAACCTCGCGTTGCAAAGGCTTCTTTATGATAAAGCAAATACTTGGCCGTGGATTGTATTGTTTGTTCACAATTTCGTTGTACAGCACCAGCAGGTTGCTTTCGTAATTTACTTCAAACTTGAGTGCATTTTTTGCATTCCGTTTGTTCCGACGGCAATCGTAATATGCTGAAAATAAATCTTCTTTACGCAAAGCGTAAAATTGTAATTTTTCCGGATTATCGAATAAACTAAGTTGCATAATCAAATGTTTTTAACCCGCCGGGCAGCCCTTCCTGCTTGTTAAAGCAAGAAGGCTGCTAAAATTACTGGTGGGCAATAAGTCCTTGAGGCAGCGCACCGAGAAACCGTTAACCTTGTTGTTGTTGTTGCGGTTCACGTTATTGTTGCCGTTGTTGAGGTTCCGGTTCCAGGCGTTGGAGCCATTGTTCTCCGTTGACGACCAGAAGTTGGCGTTGTTGCCCAGATTGTTGAAGCTCCCATTTGTATTGCGGTTGCCTGCGGGCAAACCTCCGGATAAAAGACAATCTCTGGTTTGTTGCATGCCCATATTGCAGAACATGTAATCTTTGATACCAGGCACCAACCGGATTCCTCGTGATGTTATCCGGTATTTACAGTACCTGAGGATTGTCAGGACTAATTCTGCACACTCCGGCTTGCCATGGCTAAACCGGACTCCGGCATTATCGTTATTTAACCGACCGTTGCCAGCCGGTAATTTGTTTTGATATGTTTTCGATGTTTTCATTTACCTGTATAAACTTTGTTAGCGGGATTAATTTTAAATCGTGTAGCAGCCTGAAAAGTAACCTGATAACCTCAATATTTTCGTGTGCTTTTTCGAGTAACGGCGTCTTATCAAATGTAGAATTTGCCTTGTAAATGTTCAGCAACAATTCGAGGGTTTCGTTTTTTATTCTTTCGCCCAGGGTATATTTGTATTCTTTGGCCAGATGATGGCAATACTCAAAAACCAGCAACATCATGTCGTAGCTTGCTTTGTAAACCGGTAAAGTGTCATAGTGTGCCATTTATTATTTTTTGAAGTTCGA
>Ga0316612_1000616_pt1 | contig 10186 bp, 6 predicted proteins | sample MIS2016226_MG_FD_207676 | JGI IMG/M metagenome (GOLD analysis project Ga0316612, IMG submission 207676) | Microbial mat bacterial communities from Middle Island sinkhole, Lake Huron, Michigan, United States - MIS.2016.226 | ecosystem: Environmental > Aquatic > Freshwater > Lake > Sediment... | reverse complement strand
TGAATCTGACGGGAAAAATAAACGCAAGCTGCTTGATGCCGCGCCGACTGATTTGCGCTGGGCAAATGATAAACTTATCATCGCAGATTCAAGCCCGTATCTGCTCAATCTGCAAAGCGGTGCAAAAGAGCCGATAGGACAGGACGCGCTGATTTCTCATCTCAACAGTCTGGGTAAGGATTTCAGGGCATTGCTGTATCGTCCGCCGATACAAAACCTGCTTGCTGAAAAAGCTGCTTATATCAGAACGGTCAAAGGCGAATACGAATCACACGATACGCTCGAAATATCTGATATTCGGGATAAAACGATAAAATCTCTGCCGGAACCGTGCAAAGAAGATGACCGGTTAATCAATCATATTGAGTGGTCTCCGCAGGGCGATAAGCTGCTGATTGAGCGTTATGACGGGCTTTCCGGCGGACCTCATTCCACGCTGATTATTTACGATTTGGCAGCAAATCAATGTCATATTGTCGAGCAGGAAATTTCCTCAAATACTGCCCAGTGGTCGCCGGACGGACGCCGGATTATATTTCAGACATCTCCGGATACCCGACCGATAGGCAAAAAGCAGGTCTGGTCAACCGATATAGGCATTGTCAATGCAGACGGAACCGGCATAAAATATCTGACTTCGGGCGCGGTGTATGCCTGTCTGCCCCGGTGGATAACGATAAACAAATCAAAGTGATACTATGGCTTTAATTGAAACAAAAAATGTCAGCAAGATTTATCAGCTCGGCGATATTGACGTAACTGCTTTAAACAATGTCTCTCTGCTGATTGAAAAAGGTGAATTTGTTGCTATTATGGGACAATCCGGCTCCGGCAAATCCACGTTTATGAATATTCTGGGCTGTCTTGATACACCGAGCAACGGGCAGTATCTTGTTGATGAGATTGATGTCGGCAACATGGGCAAAGACGCGCTGGCAGACATCAGATGCAGAAAAATCGGCTTTGTGTTTCAGGGCTTTAATCTGTTACAAAGAACCTCTGCGATTGAAAATGTCGAACTGCCCATGCTCTATGCCGGAGTTTCCTCAAAAGAAAGAAAACAAAAAGCCATGTATGCGCTGAAAGCCGTAGGGCTGGAAGGCAGAGAGCATCATCATCCGAACCAGTTGTCCGGAGGTCAGCAGCAGCGCGTTGCCATTGCCAGAGCTTTGGTCAATAACGCGCCGATTATTTTGGCTGATGAGCCGACCGGAAATTTAGATACCAAGACCAGCGATGAAATTATGGAGCTTTTTGTGAAACTGAACAATGAATCGTATATTACGGTGATTCTGGTTACGCATGAGCCGGATATTGCGAAATACAGCAAGCGCATCATCCGATTTTCAGATGGCAATGTCATCAGCGATAAATTCAACGACCTAACCCCCCGGCCCCCTTCCCTGAAAGGGCAGGGGGAGCAGTCGGAAGTTCCCCCTCTCCGTTTCGGGGAGGGGGCAGGGGGAGGGGTATGATAAATATTCCGTCAACCATCAAAATTTCATTCCGGGCATTGCGCGTCAACAAGATGCGTTCCGCTCTGACCATGCTCGGCATTATTATCGGTGTCAGCACCGTGATTACCATGCTGGCAGTCGGTTCAGGCGCAAGCGAACAGATTGCCCGGCAGATTGCAAGCGTCGGAAGCAACCTGATGATTATTCTTTCCGGTTCTTCAGGGACCGGCGGTGTGAGACAGGGATTCGGAACTCAGCCTACACTTACTGTCGGCGATTGCGATGCTATTATCAAAGAATGCCCGGCAGTTCTTGATGCCACACCGGTTCTGAGCGGCGTTTGCCAAATTGTGTATAGCAATCAGAACTGGTCCACCAATGTTACGGGAACCACGCCCAATATCCTGAATGTCAGAGATTGGCCCCTGTCTTCAGGCAGGTCATTCACACAGGATGAGGTCAAAAGCGCGGCAAAGGTCTGTCTTTTGGGGCAGACCGTGATTAACAATCTTTTCGGGGGAATCAATCCGCTAGGACATATTATCAGAATTAAAAAAGTCCCGTTCAAAGTCATCGGCGTACTTGATACAAAAGGGCAGACTCCCACAGGTCAGGATCAGGATGATGCAATTTACGTTCCGGTAAGTACCGCGCAGAAAAAGCTTTTCGGAAATACTCTGCCCGGACTGGTAAGAGTCATCATGGTCAAGGGAAAAAGCCCGGATGAACTGATTGATGCGGAAAAACAGATTACCGAACTGCTCAGACAGCGGCATCGCATTACCCAGAAAGCAGACAATGATTTTACGATAAGAAATCTGACACAGATGATGCAGACTGCCCAGCAATCCGCAAAAGTCATGGCATTGCTGCTCGGCGCGATTGCCTCTGTATCGCTTCTGGTCGGCGGAATCGGCATTATGAATATCATGCTGGTTTCCGTAACCGAAAGAACCAGAGAAATCGGCATACGCATGGCAGTCGGCGCGAAAACCTGGGATATCCGGCTGCAATTCATCATTGAAGCACTCACGCTGTCTTTGATCGGCGGTATTATGGGAATTATGCTGGGAATCGGCGGATCGCAGCTGATTTCAAATATTGCCGGATGGTCAACCATTGTCTCGCCGTCTTCAATATTGATTTCCTTCAGTTTCTCCGGGTTGGTCGGCATCGGCTTCGGGTTTTATCCGGCGTTCAAAGCATCTATGCTCAACCCGATAGACGCGCTGCGGTATGAGTGAGTTCGGAGTCATCTGATTTTCAACAAATACAAGCAGTATAAATCATCCCATCAATGATTTGAGTAGTTTTTGCGGATTTTCTGCCCTCACCAGACTTTCTCCGATCAGAAAGTTGAAAATTTTTGCTTCCTGAAGCTTGACAATATCTTCTCTGCCGCGAATGCCGCTTTCCGCCACTGCAATCTGATCCGGCTCAAGGTGCTTTGAAATGCGGATGGCATTGTCAATACTGGTTGTAAATGTTTTCAAATCCCGATTATTGATGCCGATAAGCTTTGCGCCCGCGCGGGTGGCAATTTCCAGTTCTTCTTCAGAATGCACTTCGGTCAGCACATCCAGATTCAGTTCCCGGCAAAGGCTTAAATATTCCTGTAATTGCTGTTCGGAAAGAATCCGCACAATCAGCAGCACAGCGTCCGCGCCCAGCACCGCAGATTCGTATATCTGATACGAAGAAATCAGAAAATCTTTTCGGATCATCGGCAGCCCGGCAGCATTTCTCGCTTTCTTAAAATCCTCAAAACTGCCTTTGAAATACGCGCTTTCAGTCAGAACAGAAATACAGGCTGCACCGCCTTTTTCATAGTCTGCGGCATAATCTGCCGGATTCAGATCCGGGCGGATTTCTCCCTTTGACGGCGAAGCCCGCTTGATTTCCGCAATGATATTAACGCCGAACTGCCCCGGAGTTTTGAGTTTTTTGAAAAATCCCCGCCGCTCCTGAGAATGAGACGCCATGTCTTTAAGCTGAGTTTCCGAAATCATAGCTTTGGCAGCTTCAATTTCTTCCTGTTTATGCTGAATGATTTTTTTTAAAAAATCGGACATTTATTTTAGCCTGCCTGAAAATAAGGTTTCCAAATAGAAGCGGGTGATAGAATCTGCTTTGGCAAATTGATAATTCGGTTCTTCGTTTTTAATGAACATTTCGTTTCGCACTTTGTCTGCAAGGACTTTGCCCAATTCCACGCCGAACTGATCAAAGGGATTGATGCCCCAGATAAATGCCTCAAACACGGTTCTGTGTTCATAAAATGCAAGCAGCCGCCCCACGTTTTCCGGCGATAAATCTTCCAGAATAATGGTGGAGGACGGTCTGTTGCCGGAAAAGGCTTTTGCGCTATTCGGATCATCTTTTCCGATTGCCAGCGCCATCGGCTGAGATAACAAATTCGCCCATAATTCCTGATGATTACTGACGCCTTCGGACTTGTTCTGTGAATACTGAGGCTTGATTATGCCGATAAAATCAATCGGAAACACACGCCCCTGATGCGCCAGTTGAAAAAATGAATGCTGGGCATTGGTTCCCGGCTCTCCGAAAATAATCACGCCGGTCTGCACATCAAGCGGCTTGCCGTCTTTGGTAACAGATTTGCCGTTGCTTTCCATATACAATTGCTGAACATGCGGGGCAAGCTTGCACAGCGGATCGGAGTATGGAATAATCGCCTGAGCCGGATAGCCCAGAAAATTATTATTCCACACGCTGATCAATGCGGCAATCATGGGAAGATTTTTATCCGGCGGCGCAGTGAGCGCGTGATTGTCCACTTCTTCCGCGCCCTTCAGAAACTTCTCAAAACGATCATAGCCCAGCAACAAACTCAATGGCACACCGCCAACCGCAGAGCTTACGCTGTATCTGCCGCCGATATAATCAAACATATAAAAGCTGGCTAAGACCGGATTTGCCGGATTATCGCCGGGGCTTCCTTTGCTCGTAACTGTAACAATATGCTTTGACGGATCAAGCCCCTTCTGCTTCATAAATTCATAAGCTAAATTCGTATTCGCGGAAGTTTCTGCGGTCGTATAGCTTTTTGACACCACGATCCAAATCGTCTGCTCCGGGTCAACTGAGCAGGCAATCTTGCCGAAATTATGAATATCCACATTGGACAGATAGCGGATGTCCATGCCTTTGTCCGCATAAGCATACAGGGCTTCGGAAACAAATTCCGTTCCCAGATACGATCCGCCGATGCCAATGACCACGATATGCTTGAAGCGCTTTCCGGTCGAGCCTCTGATTTCTCCGGAATGAACTTTTTGCGAAAACTCTCTGATCTGCTCCCTGACGGTTTTAATTTCAGGCATGGCATTTGAAAAATCCCTGCACGCGGTATGAAGCGCAGCCCGTTTTTCAGTGGTATTGACAATTTCGCCTTTGACCATGAGCCTGAACTGCTCTTTCAACTGCCGCACTTCGGCAAGCCCGAACAGCAATGTCATGGTTTGTTCATCCACCCGCTGGCGGGAAAAATCAAAAAACATGCCGCCGCCTTTGGCAGAGAATTTTTCAAGTCTGCTGTTATCTTCAAGCAGATGTTTCAGATGTTTTTCAGGCAGAGACATGATTTCTGCCTGCTGCGTGAGCTTTTCCCGGTTTGCTTGACAGAACATATTTTTTCCTTTAAGAATAGGATAGTTTTTTCAAAGTTTAATAGTTGACAACGCCTGAACTTGTCAAGGATAATTCATAAGGAGTCTGCAATGAAATTTTTTATTTATCCGATCTTGCTGCTTTTTCTCTGTCTGATGCCGATAATCAGCGCGGCAGACGGGCTGCTCACGTCTTCCGATCTGCCGATAGTGGTGATTGATACCAAAGGGCAGACTATCGCGGATGAACCCAAAATCGAGGCGCAGATGGGCATTGTTTATAATGGTCAGGGCGTCAGAAATTATCTCTCTGATCCGTTTAACGGCTACAACGGCAAAATCGGCATTGAAATCAGAGGCGGCAGTTCTCAGAATTTTCCTAAAAAACAATATGCGGTTGAAACACGCGATGATGCCGGAAACGACATTGATGTACCGCTGTTGGACATGCCTGCGGAAAGCGATTGGATATTGTCCGCGCCTTATACGGATAAAACCCTGATCCGCAATATGTTGGTGTATAAACTGTCCAATGATATGGGACATTATGCCAGCAGAACCCGATTCTGCGAAGTGGTGCTTAACGGCGATTACCAAGGCGTTTATATCCTGATGGAAAAAATCAAACGCGGCAAAAACCGGGTCGGTATTTCTTCTATCAAAACAGATGCGATCAGCGGCGATAATCTGAGTGGCGGCTATATCATCAAAATTGACAAACTGAAAGGTCAGGATACATTGGGCTGGTATTCTGCATATTCAAATTACGGGAAAAAAATTTATTACCAATATCATTATCCGAAACAGGAAGATATTGTATCCGAGCAGAAAACCTATATTCAGGATTATATTCGCCGCTTTGAAACGCTGATGGCTGGCGATGCCTATAAAGATGGCTATCCCGCGATGATCAATACCGAATCTTTTGCGGATTTTCTGATCATAAATGAGTTGTCAAGAAATGTGGACGGGTATCGTTTAAGCACCTTCATGTTCAAAGACAAAGACAGCAAGGGCGGAAAGCTGACCATGGGACCTGTATGGGATTTTGATCTGGGTTTCGGAAATGCCGATTATTTCAATGGTTATCTGACTTCGGGCTGGCAGGCGGACTTTTCCTATTCTTCGGATAATAATCAGATTCCGTTCTGGTGGAAGCGGCTCAGAGATGATCCTGCGTTTCAGAATACAATACGCGCCCGGTGGCAGGTGTTGAGAGGAGATATTCTGCGTTTGGATAGAATAAACAGCTTAATTGATGAGATGAGCGGCATTGCTCTTGAAGCGCGGGCGCGTAATTTTACCCGATGGACCATACTGGGACAATATGTCTGGCCCAATCAGTTCATCGGACAAACATACGACGAGGAAATCGCCTATCTGAAAACATGGATAGAACAGAGATTCCTCTGGCTGGATACTCAGTGGATCACCTGCATTCCCGGAGACATCAACGGCGATGGCAAGACAGACTTAAACGATGCCATATCAGCCCTTCGCGTCTGCATCGGAGCCGATTCTGTCCCGTTTATCTGCAAAAATGCCGCTGTCAGCGCGGATGGAAAAATAAGCCTTGCAGACGTTATTTATATCCTTCAGAAAGTCTCCGGGCTTCGCTGATCCTTCTATTTTGCAAATCGCCGGGCAAGATCATGGTCAATCACATAAATACAGACCTCTTTCGCACCCTGCTGGGTGTAGCGGGAGCGGCTGCACAGATTGTTCATCAGAAAAGTTACGTCATCTCTGATCCGCTGATCATAAGTTTTAAAAGGTTCTTCATCAAAATCTTTGATAGCCTGACGGAAGTTTTCGTTTTCCAACAGGGGATCCATGACTTTTTCCTTGAGATTATAGACATATCGCTCATGCAGCGCGGCATACAGATCCGTTTCGGAAACTTTCTTGCCCTCCATCATAATCTGCTGCGTCAGGGTTTTGGAGGTATATTCTTTCTGCGTTTCCTTTCTGAATTCTCCTTTGCGCCATTTATCGGTTCTGACGCCTAAAAGGCGATTCTCAATACTGTCCAGATATTCTTCCGTGATCTCCAGCTTATCGCCTGTAAATCGGCAGGTCTGAGCAGTCCCGACCTCAAAATTGATGGCAAACAGATAATTCTGAATGTCTTTGGAAATCTGCTCTTCATTGTAATTGTAGAGCGATTCCTTGACTTCCTGCAACACCGTGTAGTTATATAATCTGAGCAGAGAATCCAGAAATCCTTCCGGGACAGATTCCATCAACGTCTTGGATTTGAAGAAAAAATTATACAACATAGACATATTGATCAGCTTGTCTTCTTTGGCATACGCGGAATAAAATTCGTTGAAAATTTTGATTGAATCGCGCCCTGAAAAGCCTTTTTCGCCTTCGGATTCGGATTCGGAAATAACTTTTCGCCGGCGTTTTGCCGTGAACCGCTTGCGATCTTCTTCCGAAAGCCAGGGCGGAATATAGCCTGTATAAATTTCCATTTTCAGCAACTGCAGATTGTCATCGCAATACAGATTGTATTTTCTGGCATCTCCGATCCATTCCAGCAATCCGTCAGATTGGGTATTGAGCCGCGAAGAAAGAATCACCCGCGCAAAATTATGCAATATCCGGGGCAGAAAACTCTCATCAATGTGTTTGCCGAAAATATTCCGATAAATTTCCACTTCCGTGTTCAAGTCCAGAATATAAGGAATATTGATGTATTCAATACGATCTGAAAATGACTGAAAATTTTCGATATTTTTCTTGTCTTCAGGATTCATCAACGCCATAAACAGGGAATAGACGTTTTCTTCGATCTCTTCCACCTTATGAACGCCTTCGCTGATGATGTTGTGCAGTTCAATCAGCCGCTCCACATTGTGGGATTTGATGTCCATCAGCGCGTAAATGCCGTTGTTGGTCTTGGCAAAGCGCGAAAACAGATATTTTACTTCGTTGCTGTCTCTGAGCAGATTATTAATCCTGCGCTGAAGCATGGGATTGCTTAAAATATTCTGCTGCATGGGTTTATCACCGGGATTGAACACGCTGATGCCTTCGCCCATGCGCCGGTTAAAGCGATAAGGACGCGCATACAGCATCTGAAATACTTTGAACGGACTTTTCAGCCGGTTCAGCAGCGCATCATAAATGGAAGAACATATCGTGCAGGGATTGTCCCGGAATACCCATTCGTATTCCTTGTCTGTAAAAAGCTTCCATTTGAATTCGTCATTGAAAAACAAATCATCCAAGAATGATCGGCGATAATTTTTGGGAATCATCAATATCGGATGATCATGGCTGGGACAGGGAACTTCGATATAATTTTCCGTAAAATACGGCGAATGCTCTTCATCCAACAGCGCGTTCGGAACGCAGGTGTTCCCCTCCTTATCCGATGGTCTGTCTTCTTCTCTCAGTTCAGACCTGCTTGCCAGCAGTTGGGAAAGACGCTCAATCAGCGGAATATTTGCATGTTCGGGATAACTTCCCAGTGTTTTGCGATCCAGCCGCCAAACCGCTTCATATCGCCAGCCTTCTTCTGTGTTGGTGTATTCCTCAAACTTCATCAGCAGATTGTTCAGAAACGTACTTTTGCCGCAGCCCGGAGGACCGTCAAAAATATAAATCTTGTTCTGCTGCGCCCCGCGTTTGAGTGCTTCGACATGACTAATCAGCCGGTTGGCAAACAGCCGATCTGCAAAAAAGGGATGATCCGTCCCTTCGACAAACAGACGCCGGCAATCATACCAGACATAATTGATAGATTCAGGATCATTGGGATATTCGTCAACGCCTTCGCCCACATAGCTGTGAATCATGTCGTGAAAGACCTGAAACACATTGCGGATAACGGTTGACGGCGTGAGCGTGAGCAGTTTGAAAAAATCTTCAAAAGAAAGCGTGGACTGCTGCTCCCGTTCGCTTAAGCTGCGGTCAAGATGCTCCAAAGCATTTCTGATATTTTCCATAGCGTTATGTCCAAATCGTTTTTTTGGTAAGCTTCCGGTTTTCCATCGTATAAAGCACTCTCTGCCATTTGACTTCAGGTTCTTTGGGTTCTTCCTGCCCCGGCGCACGCGGCGGCGGCTCAGACATTGACACAACGTCGCTGGTTTCCAGCTGCACAGGACCGCCCCAGAGAAATTCTATGCCCATCATGGTGTTGTGAATAAATTCCTGTACCAGCGGCTTTTCTTCAAAATGATGAATCAGATACAGATTGCGATCTTTTGTCTTTTCAGCATCCACCGTGATATACGGCGGGTGATACAGCGAATCAAAGAGCATCTGACGATAATCTTTGGCTTTGCGGCTCTTGACATAATATTCCCAGACCATTTTTGCCTGATTAAGCCGCTGCCCCACCACAAACAGATCATTTTTGGTTACAAAATCCTGATCCGCAAAGGTGTTGAGAAAGGTGAAATCACAGAAATTTTCACGCACTTTGAAGATAAAGTCTCTGCCGGTTCCGGTATGATTGTCAAATTCCTTTCGCTCATGAATATCGTTAAGCTTTCTGAAGTCAAGCGAATATTGCCCTTTATCCGCCAATTCCTCAATAAAATAAAACAACCGCATTCCCAGCGCATACGGATTCAATCCCACTCTGGGCATTGACGTAACGCCCGCATTGACGCGTGCAAATTCCACCTCATGCCCGTTAATCCGGTCGTCTTTTAAAAACAGGGTCTCATGCCAATAGCTTGCCCAGCCTTCGTTCATGATTTTGGTTCGGATCTGGGGCTGAAACACCAAAGAGGTATTTCTCACCACTTCCATAACCTGCTTCATCCATCTGTTTTCTTCTTTGTTCAGAAATACGGATTGCTCCATCAGAAAGCCGAGCAGATCAGTCCGCTTTTCCGGCTTTTTTTCCAGACTTTTCTTGAAAATAGCGTTAAATTCAGGATGCTGCCGGTCAACTTCCGAGAAAAAGTCAGCTTCGCCCACCTGTTCCCCGAATTGTTTTACGCATTTATTATAACGCTCCAATTCTTTGATATAGTCGCCGATCTTTACTTTTTTGTGCGATTGCAGAAACACATCAAAATAAAAATCCATCCGTTTGGAGCGTCCTGTATCTTCGGGGCGGTGAAAATGAGAAAGTTC
>Ga0316612_1000613_pt1 | contig 10229 bp, 14 predicted proteins | sample MIS2016226_MG_FD_207676 | JGI IMG/M metagenome (GOLD analysis project Ga0316612, IMG submission 207676) | Microbial mat bacterial communities from Middle Island sinkhole, Lake Huron, Michigan, United States - MIS.2016.226 | ecosystem: Environmental > Aquatic > Freshwater > Lake > Sediment... | reverse complement strand
CCATAAATCATAGCCACTAACTTCATTTGTTACAAGATGAAAATAAGGTTTTACACTAACAATAAAATTAAAACCGTCAATATTATAAACTTTTTTAAAATTTTGATTTTCGGTTTTATTAAAATATTCTATTTTTTCAATATTAGTATTAGTATATTCAAAACCTATTTTATCAGGATTAGAAACTTCTTTTAAAATATGTTTTAAATATTTTTTAGCAAATTCTATATTAGTATAAAATACTAAATTACCATTAGAATGAATAATCAAATCGCCGTCGGTTCCTATTTTATAAGTTAAATCGAAACCTTGTTTTTTAGCTTTGCTTATTTTTGCCAACAAATTTTTTAGTTCCTTAAATTCAAGATCTAAAAAATAAAAGTTTTGCAAATTAGACAGCGTCGAAGCACAATCTAAACCAACATTGAAAACTTCTTTTTTATCATTTTCTATAACAGCCACGTTTGATATTGGACGGTTGCAATTTTCGCAAATACAGGCATTTTCAAGCCCACCAGTATAATAACTATCTTTGATATAATAAATATCGTTTATTGGTAGATTATATCGTTTTACGTTTTTTGTTTTTTTAGTTTCCATTTTATATCTGTATTAAATTGTTAATTTTTAAGGTCGCCGTAAATTAATACTAATACTAAAATAGTACTGAATATTGCTACTATTGTAGCCTGAATTGTGTTTGTTGCTTTCATTTTACCAGGATTTTAATTGTAGATTCCAATCTTGTTTTAATTGTAGTAGCTTTTTTTCAAAAGCCTCAAAAGTAACTGAAATATTCACAAATTTACCGTTAAACAAAATTCTAAAATGATTGTTTTTAAAATCACATTCAGCCTTCATAATTCCACATTCTGAATTTTCAGCAAAAACTTCATTATTAAAAACAATAGTTTTACCAGCGATTAAAGATTTTTTAAATTCCATAATAATTAAATTTAAGTTAGTGTTTATTTATTTAGTTGTTAAAATTCTGTTCCCAGAATATAATCTAATTCATTTGTTTTTTCTTCCTGAGTTAGATTTTCGTTTTTCAATATGTTTTTTACGCTTTCATTTTCAATTGCCAATGATGGTAAAATAAAATACTTGTTACATAGTTGATAAAAAATTGTCTTCATTTTGTTTAAGTATTAAAGTTATTATTTGTTTTTTATTACATAGTAAAGGTACAACAGTATACAAGTTAATAAACGTTTTTTTGTAACATACAAGCCCTATTTTGTTACAGATATAACAATCCGAACTACTATTTTGTGATATTTATAACATCCTTGTTACAGATATAACAATCAGCAAATTTTATAACATTACGTTGTATTCTTATAAATTCTATATTATTATAACATTGGTTTAATAAATAAATGTAATAGAATAGTGAGTATTTTCTTATATGTTTTATGTGTTAAATTGTAAGTTGTTATATATTAGATATATATGGTATGTAAACTAAACAATTACTTTACTATATAAAAATACGTTTGTAAGTATTTTAATGTTAAATAGTGGTTTAATTAGTAGTAAACCAGTCTCTTAAACCGCTAATCTGGTTTAATGGTTTAATAGCCCTATATATAGGGGCTATTAAACCTAAACTAATAAACCATTTTGTTAAATAGTTTTTTTTATTAACTTTGTCAAAAAAAAATATGGGTGCAATAAGAAAACATAGTAGCTATAATCTCCCGAATGTTCAGGATTTTTATATTAATCCAACAAATCAACAAATAACAGCGTTTAATAATATTTGTGCTGCAATAACAAACGGAACTCCGGCTTATAAGGCTATTGAAGAGTTAAAACAAATAAGCCGGCAAGAGTTTTATAATCTATTACATTTCAATGAATCTCTTAAAGAAAGTTACGCACGTGCCTGCGAAGAGAGAGAAGTCGTGATGTTTGACAAGGCCCTTGAGGTTGCCCTCGATAATAGTAACGATTGGTATATTAACGAAAAAGGTTTTCGAGTGCCAAACCCTGTAACAGTTCAAAGGGCAAGGCTAGCAACGGAGACGATCCTTAAGATGTTGGCAACGATGAACCATAAGAAGTTTGGCAATAAGACTACAATAGATGCGAATGTAAATGTAATGCAGCCACTAACTGTAATTGAAGCTGATGAGATTTTAAAGCAAATTGAATAAAGGGTATTTATAAGGCTTCTTTTAGGACTACAAAAGGTATGTTTACATTTGTATTACTATCATTTTAAATTCAGTAGCATCAATAAAATAGGGCAATACAGCCGTTTCAATGCAGAATTAAGGAGGTGAAAATACGTTTCTATTTTACATAATAAATGTTATAGTGCAAACAGTTATTCCTACAAAATAGCAATGTATGAAGCACTACAATAGGAGGCCACAAAGAACAAAACCTTTAAGAAGTGAAGCTGGGGGGCTGTTTAAGACCTAAAATAATTTTTTCAAAAAATCGTTCACATAATTTTTTTTTATATGGAAGCAGTAGTAGATAATAAGTTACGTTTAGTACAGGCGAAGTTGATGAGTAGTTCGATGAGTTTCACTAAATATTTTTTCCAGAAGAGATTTGGTAGGAGTTTTGTTGAGAACAGTCATCACGTTGTTATTTGCGAGGTATTGGATAGGATTATTCGAGGGGATTTGCGTAGGGTTTGTATTAGTATAGCACCTAGATATGGTAAGACAGAATTGGCTGTAAAGAATTTTATAGCTTTAGGATTGTCACATAATCCTAGTGCCAAGTTTATACATTTAAGTTATTCGGGTAGTTTGGCGGAGGACAATAGTGAGAGTATAAGGGATTTTGTAGATTCGGAGGATTATAGGAGGATATTTCCTTATGTAGAGTTGAGTAAGAGTAGTGCGAGTAAGAGTAAGTGGGCTACTACTAGGGGTGGTGGAGTTTATGCTACTGCAACTGGTGGACAGATTACTGGTTTTGGAGCTGGGGAGGTTGATAGGGATTTTACGGATAATATAGCTGTTAGTGTAGATAGGGTATTTGCTGGTGCTATTGTAATTGACGATGCTTTGAAGCCTGACGATGCTTTGAGCGATTTAAAGAGAATGAGGGTAAATGAGCGATTTGAGAACACGATAAGGTCAAGGACAAATAGCAGGGACACTCCTATTGTTGTAATTGGTCAGAGGTTGCACTCAAACGATTTGATAGGGTATTTAAAAGAAACAGAGGGAGATGAGTGGGAGTTTATAGATATTCCTTGTATTACTACTGATGAGTATGGTAATGAACACGCATTGTGGGAGTTTAAGCAGACGTTGGGTGAGTTGAATCAGATACGGCAGATTGACAAAAACGTATTTGAAACGCAGTATCAGCAGAACCCACAGGATTTGTTAGGGAAGTTGTTACCGTTACAGAGTTTAAGGTTTTGGGATTTGAGTAAAGTTCCTTTTGACAGTGTGGTGTTTAAGTTTGCTTGTGGCGACCCTAGTAACTTTGGTGGTGATTATTTTAGCGTTCCATTCATACACGTTGCTATTATCGAGAAAAAAGTTGTTTGTTTTGTAAAAGATGTGATATATAGCAAAGATGGGATAGAGGTTGTGAATGAGGTAATTATAGACAAGAGCAGGGGTCATTTTATCGAGGAGGTATTTTTGGAAGTAAATGGTTTGGGGGTTGCGAGTTATGTTTTATTGAAGCGGGATTTGAGTAATACTACAACTGTTAAGCCTTTTACGAGTACGATGCCGAAGGAGGCTAGGATATTGAGTAATGTGGAGTTTGTGAAGAATCATTTTATATTTGATGAGAATTACAAGTCGAATCAGCAGTATGCTAATTTCATCAAAGACGTAACCAGTTATGACAGAGAGGGAAGTAATTTACACAGGAAGGATGCTATTGACAGTTTGTGTGCTTGTGCTAGTATAGTTAAGATAAAGTATAAGGGATTTTTGTATGGATAATAAAAATATTATAAAAAAGCATTGATATTAAAAAAAAAAGTATATTTGTAACAAAAATTCAATATAAATGGCTTGGAAACTTTTTGGTAAAAAGAAAGCGACATCTGGATTTGCAGAGCAGATGAACGATGGTGCTTGGTTATCGTATTTCAATCAGTATATGAATGGGGTTAATGGCGACAAGCTAGTAAAGTTTGACCAAGACAAAGCGTTTGATTTAGCTAATACGATAGCGGAGGTTTTCATACCAATTGATGCAATAAGCGAGCGTTGTAGTTCTATAAAGTATGACATAGTGAATAAATCAACTCAGGAGATTGTGATACCGAGTGGAAATTTGCAAGCGAAGTTAGAGAAGCCAAATCCTATTGACACCTTGCCAGATATAGTGTATCAGATGGTGTTCTCGAAGTTGGCAGATGGCAATAGTTATGTTTATACAAAGACTGCTGATAGTATTGTGAACCCTACAATTGACAATATTACTAATATTTGGGTATTGAAGCCAAATGTTACTAGGGCTGTTTTGAAGAAAGAGATTTCAAATCCTTTTTTGATGAAGTCGGTTTATGATTTGATAGATTATTACAGTACAATATTTTTTTATCAGCATAAATTGTCGCCTAGATATGTTTTACATAGAACACCTACTGGGATAACAGAAAGTGGAATGGGTAAGAGTTTGTTATGGGCTTGTGAAAAGAATATAAATAATATATTGGCGGTTTATCAGGCGAGGTATAATGTATATGCGAAGAATGGTAATGCAGGGATATTGGCAAAAGCACCAGTAGGAGGCGGGGGAGCAAGTTTGCAGGAGGCAATAGATCCGATTACAAGAGATACAATGTTGAAGGACTTGCAAGAAAGAAATGGGTTGATAGGTGATAAGAGTTTTATAGGGTTGTCGAGTGTGCCGTTGCAGTTTATAAAAACATTGGGAACTATTAAGGAATTAGAGCCATTTGACGAAACGTTAGAGAATGCGATTAAGATAGCAGGGGTTTTTGGGGTTAATAAAGAGTTGATACCAAAGAAAGACAATGCTACATTTAGTAATCAGCTGATTGCTGAAAAGAGTTTTTGGCAGAATGTAATAAAGTCTAGTTGTGAGCAGGTGGCGAAAGATTTGACAAAAATATTTTATTTGCCTAGTGAGTTGGAGTTTAAACCTAACTTTTCAGGTATTGAAGCATTGCAAGAGGATAAAAAAGCAGGATTAGAGGCTGATGGTCTTTACATAGATAATTTAGATAAAATGACGGCAAGCGGACACGATATGACACAGGCATATACTAACTTACAAGAAAAGTACAATGGAAAATAAGATATTAGAATTTAAAGCACAAAGGGAGTTATATAAAAACCCGATAGCATTGCCAATTGATAATGTACGGTCTAAATTTGAGGTTAACGAAAGAGAAATTAAGGGTTATCCGATAGTGTGGGGTAGTAAGAATGACTATAATGAAATAGTTTTGAAAGGTGCTACTCAAAATAGTTTAAATGCAAGAGGAGTTGGGAGTAATAAAAACCCTATTTTGGTTTTGAACCAACACAGGCAAACAGAGATGTTAGCAAGGCCAAAAGTATTACAGGAAGATGATTACGGATTGTATTTTGAAGCAGATATAATTGAGGGAGTTAGATATGCTGATGAGGCAATGGCTCAAGTTCTACAAAAAGTATTAAGACAATTATCGTATGGGTTTAACTATGTATGGGATAAAACAGAGTACAGCGAAGCCGATGATGCTTACATACTTAAAGAAATACGTTTGGGGGAGATTTCATTGGTAACATTTTCGAGCGATGAGAATGCACAATTAAGAAGTTTTAATCAATTACAAGAAAGAGCAATTTTGGATAAATTTAGTCCAGAACAAATAAACGATTTACACAATCTTTTAGCTACAAGAGCCGTGACGAACACTCCAAAGGAAGTAAAAGAGGAAGTACAAAAAGGGAAAGTAACAATTTTTTAAACAAAAAAAAGAATGGAAAGATTTAATTTAAGAAGTGCATTGGAAAAAAAAGGTGCAACTTTAGATGAAAACCAAATTAAGTTCGTTTCGGCATTTGAAACAGCATTAGATGAGCGTGCTAAAAACCAAAACGAAGATTATTCTAAATCAATAAGTGAGGCTTTAAGAGCCACTATTGGTGCAGAAGAGAAAGACAAAGATGGTAACACAGTTACTATTGCTTCTCAAATTCGTAACATTGCAGAGGCGATGGAAGCGATGGAGAAAAAACAAACTAGAAGTTTGTCAGACCTTGAAAAATTCCAATTAAGAAAATCAATTGAGGATAATAAAGGGAAAATTTTAGAAGCAATTAGAAGTGGTCAAGATTTTGAACTTGAATTTAGTGCAAAGAGAGCCGCTACTAAATTTACTGCTGCAACCGCACAAACAAATGATACAGGAGTATTATTGCCGATAAATGAGAATTATGAGCTTGAAGGAGGTATTTCTGTAATCAGATACCCTGAAAACTTCATTTTAAATGTAATTTCTAACCGTCAGGTGGCAAAAGTTCCACAACAAATCATTAAAAATGAGCAAGCGACAGCAGAAGGTGCAGTAGCATTAGTGGCTGAGGGTGGAACAAAACCATTGACAAGCGATACATTCATCCGTACACTTACAACTCGTAAGAAATATGCAGGTCGTATCGAGTGGACAGAGGAGTTTGAAATGGATAATGATATGCTTTATGCAGAGATTTTATCTTTGTTTGAAGATAAAGTAATCCGTGAGTGGCAAAAAGGCTTGTTAGCACAAATTGTGACTAACGGCACAGCTTATACATCATCTGTAATGGACGATACATTAGTAATTCCTGATAACGGATTAGCAGTAATTGCATTGCAATCTGTAATTAACGGTATGAACTTTAACGCAGACGTTGCTATTATGCACCCAAGCGATATTGTAACAACAATGTTCACACAAGACACAGAGGGTAATTCGAGATTACTTCCTTATATGCAAAATGGTCAAATCAATGGTTTGAGAGTTTTCGCTAACAATGGAGTAACTTTAGGTACAGTAGTGGTAATGGATAGTTCAATCTACAAAGAAATTCATTCAGGATTTATTTTAAGGTTTGGAACTTACAACGACCAATTCATCAAAAATGAGAAATCAGCCATTGGCGAGGTATTCTCTATTTTGAGAGTGGCTAAAAACAATTTGCCTGGTGCTATGTCAGCATCATTAGCGACTGTAAAAGCTGCTTTATTGAAACCTTAACTTAAAATTAAATAAATATGCCTAATTTCAGTATTAAAGAACAAGAAGAAAAGATTGTAGGAACTGCAACTTTTGACAAAGCATCGGATTACAAAACAGTAACAATGGGTGGTGACACTTATTTGTTGCACAAAGTACACGCAGACAAGTTAATCACTAAAGGGTTGGCAAAGTTAGCTAAAGATGTAAAGATTGAAGAAGCAGAACCCACAATGACAGTTACAAAGCAACCTAAAAACTAAAAACAATGATAATCGATTCTAGTTACTTTGAGGGAAAAGAGTTATACATACCTAATGCGGTTTTACAACCAAGTATAGGTAGTAATAATTTGAATCCATCTAGTGCATTAGCACAAGAGATTGAGGATAAGGAATCAGAATTGATGTTAGATGTTTTAGGATTTGCACAAGCAACTGAATTATACAACCAATTTGAGCAGGACGGTAGTTGGAAAATTACCGCCTTGCAAAAATGGAAAGATTTAGTTGATGGGAAAGATGATTGGAGAGGGTTGCGTTACACGATAGGAGGAAAAAAAGTGAGTTTAATAGCTTATTATGTTTTTTTCTATTATTTGGCTAATGATTATCGTACCTATACAACAACAGGTATGCAGATAGCAAAGTCAGAGAATGCAACGACACAAGACCCATCTATAAAACAACTTTCTATATGGAACAAGTTTATTAAGATGTATATTGGTAGTATGATGCTAAACAAAGTTCAGTTTACTGATAATTGGAACGGAATAGCGATTTCTTTCAATGGAATTAATTTAAGTAACGAAGTATCGTTATATGATTATTTGACAAAGAACAAAGCTGTTTATGACATAACATATTTTCAGCCAAAAACTGTAATAAATCATTTTGGACTATGATAGTTGTAGAAGAAAAATTAACAGAAATATTTGAACAGCTACCTGAAATAGATGGTTTCAAGCCAATATATAAATGGGGTAACGAATTTCATTTACAACAGCAACTAGAGTTATATTCAAAAGCAAACACAAGTCCTTATCCTTTGATTTATCAAACATCAAACAAATCTGTACAACAAACTTTTGGTAATACCTGTGAAGCTAATTTAAAGTTAGTTTTAGCGTGTAGAAACACAGAAGTAAGTTTGACTAACGAGGAGAGATGGGCGATGAGTTATAAAAATATATTATATCCATTAGTAAGAAATATTGAAAAATGTTTTGATAGGTGCGGTGTAGTAAATTGGAGTGGTAATTATGATATGCAAGAGTTTCCTAACTACGGGAACGGTAAAGATAATTTTACTTTAGATGTTTGGGATGCAATTGTAATTGATGTTAAGATTCAAATAATTAGTAACTGCATAAGGCAAATAAGATTTTAAGATGAAAAAAGAACAAACGTTTTTAGTAATACAACAATTTACTTTAGACAAAACCTACTATGTAGGAGATAGCATAACGCTATCAAACACGAAAACAATTCAACAATTATTAATTCAAAAATACATAAAATAATATGGCATTAGTAAATCAATTAAATGTGGTGGAATGCGGAGCAGGAAACACAATCGGAACAGGACAACAAGGTTGTCAATTTGACTGGCAGAGAGTGGTTGCGATAGAGTTGTCATCAGGTACTTATACCTATACAGATGAGCAAACATTGGCAAACATTCAAATAGCACAAAAGAAAAAGGATATTATACTTATTAACGGATTTGAAAGTTTCAAAAACGTAGATGCTTCTGCTAAAATATCTACATCGGATGGTTCAGGAGAGAAGTCAGTAGATGCTGAATTACCTTATGAATTTGAGGGAATGTTTAGAAACAAAGGAATGAACTTCTGGAAAGCAATGCGAAGATTGAACTCAAACGGAGTTAGAAACGTAGCTTTTTATGACATCAATGGTTCTAAAATTATGACACAAACCAAAGGTGGTATTGTGAAAGGATTTAAAACATCAATGGTATTCACAGATAAATATGTGAGCAAAGACGGAACAAACCCAAGTGAATTTAAGTTTATGCTTCAATTAGCCGATACATCAATGGCTGAAATGGAGAGAGCGACTTGGATTACAGGTAGTCAGTTAGATTATTCAATGGACGAATTAGACGGAGTTAACGATGTATTGTTTACACCAGCCCCATTAGCAGTAGCTGGAACATCATTAGTAGTATCGGCAACGTTGCTTGATAAAACACATTATGCAGGGGGATTTTTGACAGCCGATTTCTTGGTTAAGAGAAACGGAACGACAGTAGTACATACTGCGGTTGTGGCTGATTCAAATGCGAAAACCTATACACTTACAATACCAACAGCGGTAGCAGGTACTTATACAGTACAAACTACAAATACTGATGGTACTGGGGTAGTGCTTGTGTCAAGTAACGGACTATTGTTTGAATCTAATATTGGTACAGTAGTAGTAGTGTAGTTTCATTTTTTAATTAGTTGATTAACCCGATGCAGTTTTGTATCGGGTTTTTTATTTATATTTGTGGTATGGAAAAAGGAACAGCTGCAACCTATTTAGAAAACCTGATACGAGTTCGGGACAGTATTCCTGTGGAAGTTAGTAAAATAGCTTATAAGAAAGAGATTGAAATAATTGATTTGAATAGGGAAGACCAGTTGTTTGAAAAAGGTATAGGAATAGATGGCAGAATATTAGGATTATATGCTAAAAACTATGAGGGAAGTGGTAGAGGTTTTCCAAAGAAAAAGTACGATAGGTATAATTTTTTAAATACTGGTAATTTGTTTGATTCGTTTGATATGGTTACAAATGGATATGAATTAGAGATTAGAAATAACGACAGTAAAGTAAATTTACTAACTGATTTTGTAGAGGGTAAATTTATAGGATTAACAAAAGAAAATCAAGAAGTTTTAAACTGGGATATGATTTATCCTGATTTAATGGAGTTTATTAACTCTAAATTATAGTTTTTTTGTATATTTGTAATGCCGAATGCAAGCGGTTTAATAATTTAATAAAATTCCCTATTTTAAGTGCCTTGCATCACTTTTTATAGGGTTTTT
>Ga0316612_1000610_pt1 | contig 10273 bp, 12 predicted proteins | sample MIS2016226_MG_FD_207676 | JGI IMG/M metagenome (GOLD analysis project Ga0316612, IMG submission 207676) | Microbial mat bacterial communities from Middle Island sinkhole, Lake Huron, Michigan, United States - MIS.2016.226 | ecosystem: Environmental > Aquatic > Freshwater > Lake > Sediment... | reverse complement strand
CCCCTGCTCCGGCACTTGGATCAACTCCCAGGTATAGCGGAGCTTCCGCTTCGGGTTATCACTCTCGGAAACCTGCACCGGCTGCCCCACCGTACAAACCCCCGTCATCGGCCCCGTATTCGGGCAATGGGCCGTAATCACCTCCCCCGAATCCAGTTCAATATCGGCAAAAAACCGCTTGTAGCGTTTGAGGAGGCGACCAGGGAGGAGGGGGGGGTAGGTGTAGAGGGGGATGTTCAAGGGGGGAACGGGGAGGTTATGTCGGGACGAAAAATTTTTCGCCCTCCAGTCTTGCATTTAGCAAAGCATTTGTCTATAATTACAATTCGGTAGTCATCTGGAGAGGTGGCTGAGTGGTCGAAAGCGGCGGATTGCTAATCCGTTGTACGAATCGCAAGACCGTACCGAGGGTTCGAATCCCTCCCTCTCCGTTTATACCCAAACCGTCAGTCTAGAACGCCCCCATTGTTCTAGACTGTTTTTTGGTTTTGGCCAGAAAGTTTTCCAGCGGTGGGTCTTCAAAGTTTAAGGTGATAAGCTAAATTGATTCAAAATGGAAGCCTTACTATAGGGGCGAAAAATTTTTGTGCCTCCGGCAGGCTTACGCCAACGCCCCTACAGAGATTCGGTATCCAATTGAGCCAATTTCACCATATTTTCCAAAGAACCCAGCGGTTGATCATCTACAAAAAGGAGCAAGCATCATGAGCGGACTAGGCGGCCTGAATAAAAGCCCTAATGGTGTTGTTTTGGGTATGGTACAACTGCAACTCCCCAACGTTGCCACCCCTGAAGATCTCCACCACCAAACCGAACGGATCTGTGCATTGGTGGGTAAGGCGCGGCGCAATCTCCCCGCGATGGATCTTGTGGTTTTCCCTGAATATGCCCTCCATGGTTTATCAATGGATACGAACCCGGCGATTATGTGCCGCATGGATGGCCCAGAAGTGGCGGCGTTTCAAGCCGCTTGTCGGGAACATCGGATCTGGGGTTGCTTTTCAATTATGGAATATAACCCCCAAGGCAACCCCTATAACAGCGGCATGATTATTGATGATCAAGGAGAAATTAAGCTTTATTACCGCAAACTGCATCCTTGGATTCCGGTGGAGCCTTGGGAGCCGGGGAACGTGGGGATTCCGGTTTGTGAGGGGCCTAATGGTAGTAAGTTGGCATTGATTATTTGTCATGATGGGATGTTCCCGGAAATGGCGCGGGAATGTGCCTATCAAGGGGCGGAAATTATGATTCGCACGGCGGGCTATACTGCCCCGATTCGCCACAGTTGGCGGATTACCAACCAAGCCAACGCTTTTTGTAACCTGATGTACACCGCTTCGGTCTGTATGTGTGGCAGTGATGGTACGTTTGATTCGATGGGAGAGGGGATGATTGTTAATTTTGACGGTACACCGTTGGTGATGGGGAGCGATCGCCCCAATGAAATCATCACCGCCGAAGTCCGCCCCGATCTGGTGCGAGAAGCCCGCCGCCATTGGGGGGTTGAGAATAATCTCTACCAATTGGGTCATCGCGGTTATGTAGCCGTCAAAGGGGGGGCGCAGGATTGCCCCTACACCTATATGCAGGATTTGGTGAAGGGGGCCTATCGCTTACCCTGGGAAGATCAGGTGGTGCATACCGATGGCACTGCCTGCGGTTTCCCCGCCCCGACGCGCACCTATGGGGGGCCGGAAATTAACCCCGTTGGTTGATGAGTGGGAAGTGGGAAGTGGGAAGTGGGAAGTGGGAAGTGAGAAGTGGGAAGTGGGAAGTGGGAAGTGGGAAGTGGGAAGTGAGAAGTGGGAAGTGGGAAGTGGGAAGTGGGAAGTGAGAAGTGAGAAGTGAGAAGTGAGAAGTGAGAAAGCAGATTAAAGCTCTCTCCTCTTTCCTCTCTCCTCCCATCGGGCTACTCCAAAGGGCGAATGTGAATGAGAGGGTCTTGAGCGACCCAGCCGATGGGGGCCTCTTGACGGACTTCAAAATGGAGATGGGACGCAGCGATATCCGGGCGGCCGGTTTGGCCGACGGTGGCGATCGCCTCTCCCCCCCGCACCGTTTGCCCCACTGTTACCAAAATTTCCGCTACATGAGCATAACGGGTCTGCCGGCCCTGGCCATGGTTAAGAATCACCACATTGCCATAGGCCCCCTCTTGACCCGCAAACGCTACCACCCCGCTATCCGCCGCTAACACCGTTGTTCCTACTGCGGCCAAAAGATCCGCACCACTATGGAACGTCGGCTGCTCCGCTACTGGCGTAGCCTGATACCAACCATAGGCGAGGCCCATCGCCCCCCGCTGAGGTAAGGGATAAAAGGGGAGACCCGTATAGGTTTCGATCGCACTTCGCCCCACATCCCCCCGTTGCCCCGGAATAAACGCCGATCGCCCCGGAGCCACGCAACCATTAATCTCAAACAACAGATCCGCCCGCGTCCCATGGGCGATCGCTAAATCCTGCCAAGTTGCCCCTGGGGGAACCGTGACAGGAAAACCATTAAAGGGGGGAATCGTTAATTGTTGCCCCGCCGGAATCGGCCCAGGACGAAGATTGTAATTGAAATTGATCAGGGTTTGGGGGAGGAGGCGATAGCGTTGGGCAACGCTGGCCAGGGTTTCACCGGCTTGCGTCCGATGGGTTTGCAACCGTTCCAATACCGGCGGCAAGCAGGCCGGATCGGCCTGGGCAAAACTGGGGAACGGGAACCCAACCGTAGCGAATAAAACGAGGAGAGGAGTCAAGCGAGGAACCATGGAAAGCTACCAAATTAAACGTCAACACGGGATCAATCTTGATCTGAGGCTGTAATCCCCCCGGCTACGCCGACCCCCTTAATAAGGGGGTTGATTTCAGAAGGGGTTAATTTCAGAACCCCCCTTTTTAAGGGGGGCAGGGGGGATCACACCCCCTCTAAGCCCAAAGATCTTTACTTTTGATTGGCCTTCGTATCCTGCACCGCTGCCCAAAACAGTAGCCCCGTAATCGGGATACTCAACACCAGAATCGCCGCCGTCACCGTCGTGCCGTAGGTAGGGTTGCCATAGCCCAACTCAAACACCGAACCCACAGCGGCGATCGCACTCACACAACAAAGGGCTAAATATAGCCCACCTTTCGGGGTCATACCCATGGGATTATTCTCCTACCCTGCCTTTACAGGTTGTACAGCACTAATGGCGAAATTATTTTTCTTTAATTCTGTGGCTAAGACTAAACTATTCTCAACGCGATCGACAAACAGCACCCCATTGAGATGATCCATCTCATGCTGAATCACCCGCGCCAGCAGCCCCTGAGCTTGAATCCGTTGGGGGCGGCCCTGTTCATCTTTAAATGTCACCTCCACCTGTTGAGGACGGGTGACATCGAGATAAACCCCCGGAATACTCAAGCAGCCCTCTTCTGCATCGCAAACTTCAGGGCTACTACCAACGATTTTCGGGTTAATCAACACCATTGGGAGATTTTCGGGATTATTGGGTTCACAATCAATCACAATTAACTGTTTATGAATCCCCACCTGAGGAGCCGCCAAGCCAATACCATCGGAACTGTACATGGTTTGCAACATTTCCCGCGCCAGTTGGCGGATGCCCTCATCCACTTTCGTAATCCGCTTGGCGGGTTGGCGTAAGACCCGCTCCCCCAAATAATGGAGGTCTAGGGGAGGTTTGGCGAGTTTCTCTTTTTCAACAACAACGGTGGCAACCATACGCGCTTCAGACCCAGATCAACAGGAATAAATATTGCTCTTGATCTTAACAGTTGTTTGCGAAGGTCTGGGGAATTGGCCCCTTGGGGATGGACGGCAACCGGCTGAAACGGATTGAACACTCTTGGGTCGTGGCTCAATTCCGCCGGTTAAGACCCATGATGCTAGGGGATGGTGCGTCAGACACAATCCCCGCCAACATCATCATTGATCTGGTCTGACGCACCCTACAATCGATGCGTAGGGTGCGTCAGACCAGATCACCCAGGACGCAAAAGAGTAGCTTAACGGCTGACGCACCGTTGATTGAGCAACCGGCGAAATGTCCCGTTGTTGGGGTCGGCCCTAGGCTAATTGAGCGATCTGCACATTGCCCTATCGGGGGCAAAATTTTAGCGGTTATGATTGCAAAACAAACTTTGCTTTGTGTGATTTTCCATGGGATTCAAATTGTTTCAACGTTTCAGTTTATTCGTGCTGGGGTGTTTAACGGTGGTGATGGTGAGTGGGGGCATGGGAGCCATTGCCCAAGATTTGCCCATTCCGGAGGCCCCCCCAACATCGGAAATCCTCGAACCCGAACCCCCCGCCCCGGCGATCGGCTGGGAATTCATCGGTAGCCGCACCCTCAACGCTGCCACCATTGAAGAAATTGAATATACGGGCCAATGCCCCGGCACAGAAGAGGGCAGCATTCGCGCCAGTTTTACCTCTGAGCAAAATCCCCCTGCGCCCCGCCATCGGGTGATTGTTCGCAATATTACCCGTGGCGTAGACAGTAACCCCGCCCCCTTTACCAATCGGGAATACGATACGGGACGGGCTTCAGAGGTGACGGTGATGCGCTTTGGCACAGAACACAGCGGCCGGTTTTTTCATGTCCTCCCTGGTGAAAACCAGTTTGAGTATGAAATTTTAGAACGTCGTCGGCCCGTGGCTACGGGGCAGTTTACCGCGACGATTCAGCGCAACCTCCGTCAAGTAGAACGGAATGCGGAATGGAAGCGCGATCGCGTCTGTGCCAACAGTAGTGTTTCCTTGGGGGTCTGTGCTGATATTCGCGATCGCGAACAACTGGCCTGCCCCAATCGTGTCCTCGAAACCCATCTCTTTCCCAACAATCTCAACGTGATCACCGCCATCCATAACCGTACCGGCCAAGTGATCAATTTTTCCATCAATAACCGCATGACCCAACTTTTCCCCGGCTCCTACACCAACATCACCGAAAACTTTCTGAGAGTGCAATACCAACAACCCGATGGCACGATGAAGCAGGAAAGCCTCACCCAAGGTACGCGCTATCAGTTCTATGAATCGGGGGGACAGTTGCGCTTTGGTAGTTATTCCCAATCCTATTAAGGAAGTTGAGGAATAGAGGGGGCGAGGGGTGGGCGATCGCGCATCGCCTGCCCAAAAACTTGCCATAATGGATGCAGTCACAACAACTCCTGTACTATGACTATCTCCGTTGAGCGCCCCATCCTCTACCCTGATTCCGATGGCCAACCGATGGCAGACAATACCCGCCAATTCCAATGGATCGTTCTGATTAAAGAAAATCTCGAATGTTGCTTTGTGGAGCAGCCGGAGGTTTTCGTTGCCGGGGATCTGCTCTGGTATCCCGTGGAGGGAGAGCCAAAGATTCGCGTTGCCCCCGATGTATTTGTGGTCTTTGGCCGGCCCAAGGGCGATCGCGGCTCCTATCGGCAATGGGAAGAAGGCCAGATTGCCCCTCAAGTGGTGTTTGAAATCCTTTCACCGGGGAATCGTATCCAGGAAATGGCCAATAAACAGCGATTTTATGAACGCTACGGTGTGGAGGAATACTACATCTACGACCCCGATCGCCATCATTTCAACGTCCTACAACGCCAAGGTACAGAACTCAAGGATCTTGAGGACATCGACCAATGGACAAGCCCCCGTTTAGGTATTCATTTTGAGTTCACCCCCGAAGCCCTGACCCTTTACCGCCCCGATGGGGAAAAATTCCTCACCACGATTGAACTAGCGGCACAACGAGCCGCCGCCCAGGAAGCCGCCGCCACTGCTCAAGCAGTAGCCACCACGGAAAGGCAACGGGCTGAGGCTGAACGGCAACGGGCTGAGACTGAACACCAACGGGCTGAAGCTGAACACCAACGGGCTGAAGCTGAACGCCAATGCGCCGAAGCTGAACACCAACGGGCTGAAGCCGAACGTCAACGGGCTGAGGCTGAACGCCAACGGGCCGAGGCTGAACGGCAACGAGTGGAGCGATTAACCGCACAATTACGCGCTCTGGGGATTGAGCCGGATCTTGCACATTAAAGGATAGGCAAGCTGATCCTCATGATTGTGCTACCGGGAGGGGCGAAAGATTTTTCGCCCCTACTTCACAGCGATTTAAGGGCTTCCTGTTGGGCAATCAGTAGGGTTTGAATCCCCCCTTGGGCAACATCCAGGAGGCGATCGAGTTGATCCCGGCTAAAACTCCCCGATTCCGCTGTGCCTTGAATTTCAATCAGATCCAAATTCCCCGTCATCACCACATTACAATCAATATCGGCGGCTACATCTTCGGGATAGTTCAAATCTAAGAGGGTGCGATCGCCCATCAACCCCACCGATACCGCCGCCACCGGATAGCGAATCGGCAATTGTGCCAATTCCCCCCGTTCCTGCATTTGGCGCAAAGCCAACACCAACGCCACATAACCGCCGGTAATTGAAGCCGTGCGCGTACCCGCATCCGCCTGCAACACATCACTATCGACAGTAATCGTATAGGGGCCTAACTGCTCAAGATCGACAGCAGCCCGGAGGCTCCGGCCGATCAGCCGTTGAATTTCCTGGGTGCGGCCACTGAGTTTCACCCATTCGCGGGATTGCCGCTCAGGGGTAGCACTAGGAAGCATCCGGTATTCAGCGGTGAGCCAACCTTGACCCGTCCCTTCTAAAAATTTCGGCACACCAGGGCTAACGCTAGCCGTACAAAGGACTTGGGTTTGGCCGCAATGAATGCGGACAGAACCGGCAGCAAATTGGGTAAAGTTGAGATCAAATTGAATGGGCCGTAATTCAGTATCGGCACGGTGGTCGGAGCGTTGCCAGGTCATGGATGGATTCCCTTGGAGCAGGTCGTCTTTAGCTTACCGAAAAAAACCGGGCATAATTGAGATTATCCACTCCCCACTTCCCACCCACAAAAAGCGATGAACCTGAAACCAAGAGCGATCCGCGATCGCGCACCGATCGCCCCCCTATTCATAACCCAACTTTGTTTATTCAGCAGTTTACTCTTACCCAGTTGTGCCTCCCCACCGCTTCGGGCATCGGAGGCTGAAGTAGTGAGTTTAGCGGAGCTTACCCTTGAAAGTGAGACGACAACGGCCATTGATCGCCTCGTTACCGATCATCTTTGGGACAATGGCCCCGGTGTTGCCGTCTTGATTCTTAACGATGGGGAAATCTGGCAAAAGGGCTATGGTTTTAGCAATGTCTTGGAGCGGCGGCCCATCCTACCGGATACCCTGTTTGATTTGGCTTCGGTATCCAAACAAATGACCGCAATGGGGATTTTGATCCTCATGGAAGCGGGAGAATTAGCATTAACCGATCCGGTTAGGGATCATCTCCCGGATTTTGTCGATCCCAACCCCGATGACCCGATTTTAATCACCGATTTGCTCTATCATACCTCCGGTTTAGCCGACTATACCGGGGAGGCTTGGCAGGGAACAGACGAGGAGTTTGCCCGTTTAACCGTTGAGGATCATTTGCAATGGTTAAATGAGCAGGAAGCAGTGGGCGATCGCGGTGTTGAATTTGAATATAACAACAGTGGTTATGCGCTGTTAGCTTTAATCATTGAACGGGTTTCGGGGCAATCCTTTGCAGATTTCATGGCAGATCAGATTTTTATCCCTTTAGGGATGAGTAATACAATCGTGTTTACAGAGTTAGGGCAACGGATCCCCAATCAGGCCGAGGGTTATATCGTTTCCAAAAAAGGGAAGGTAACGCAATCGACATTGCCTTCAGTCATTGTCGGGGATGGCAATATTTTTAGTTCAGTGATCGAATTAGCCCGTTATGATCAAGCCTTACGCAATGGCGATCTCGTGGAGCCGGAAACCCTAGAATTAGCCTTTACGCCGGGGACTTTGGATGATGGGGAAACCTTTCCCTATGGTTTGGGTTGGGAAGTGAACAAGGGCTATGTAGAGCATAGTGGCAGTTGGTACGGCACTAGCACTTTTTATCGCCATTATACGAAAATACCCCTCACCATCATTGCATTGTCCAATGATGAAAAGTATCCCGTCGATGAGTTAGTCCATGATCTCGCCAAGTTGCTAAACAATGAATAAACTCAGTTCCTCGTGCGGACTTCAGTCCGCTCCCCAACCCCCTACTTATAGCCAACATTCCGCAGGTTGCTCAATCAATGGTGCGTCAGCCCTTAAGCTACTCTTTTGCCGTCCTAGGTTATCAATCTGACGCACCCTACAATTGCATCGTAAAATCGTAGGGTGCGTCAGAACGAATCAATGATGATGTTGATGGTTGAATTGTTTCTGACGCACCGTTCAGCATCATTCGTCTTAACCTGCGGAATGTGCGTTATCGGGGTAATCCTTCACACTACACCAACGCTAACAACCGTTGGCGGAGCGTTTCAAGGCCGATGCGTTCCCGTGCCGCCACATAGACCGCATCGGGATAAAGGGATTTTGCCAATTCCAGCGTTTCACTATTGACCTGATCCAATTTATTAAACGCTAACAACGTCGGCCCCGGTGTGATTTCCATTTCCCCAATAATTCCCTCCACCGCTTTAATCTGACTCTGCCAAGCGGGATGGGACAAATCCACCACATGGAGCAAACCATCAGCTTCTGTCACCTCCTCCAATGTGGCCCGAAAGGCATCAATTAATGCTGGGGGTAATTCATGGATAAACCCGACGGTATCCGTGAGTAGGAGCATTGACCGCGTGCCGTCTTCGTTGTCGATGACGAGGCGGCGGGTGGTGGGGTCAAGGGTGGCAAAGAGTTGATCGGCGGTGTAGACGGTGGCGTTGGTGAGGGCGTTGATCAGCGTCGATTTTCCGGCGTTCGTGTAACCGACGATCGCCACCGTCGGCACTTCCTGCTTTTGCCGCTGTTGACGCATCCGGGAGCGATGGGATTGCAATTGATTCACTTCTTTTTGCAAACGGGTAAGGCGGCGTTGGATGGTGCGCCGTTCCGTTTCCAGCTTCGTTTCCCCTGGCCCCCGCGTGCCGATCCCCCCCCCCAGGCGGGACATGGCTTGACCCCGCCCCGTGAGCCGGGGCAGTTGGTAGGCCAATTGGGCTAACTCGACTTGCAGTTTCCCCGCTTGGGATTGGGCCCGCTGGGCGAAAATATCGAGGATCACTTCGGTGCGATCGACCACCCGGATGCCAATGCGCTGCTCTAAATTGCGGGTTTGGGCGGGGGACAGATCCCGATCAAAGACGATCAGATTTGCCCCCAAGGTTTGGGCCGCCATGGCAATATCCTGCACCTTCCCCGCACCGACCACCGTTTGCGGATGGGGGCGCGATCGCTTCTGAATCACCGTCTCCAACACCTCCCCCCCAGCGGTATCGACCAGACGGCTCAATTCTTGGAGGCGCTCCCCCATCCCTTGCCCCTTTTGCTCTCCGGTATCGAGGCCGATCAGGATAATGCGATCGTGATCCTGATCTACCTGTTGGCCGATGAAATCTCGCTCAAACTCCGTTTCTAACCCCTCAACCAGGGCGAGAAAATCCTGCTCAACAACGGCATCCAACCCCATAGCCGGGGATAAAGACCAGGGAGTCTCCGCGCCTTGGGGGAGCAAATGAGCCAAATAGGCAACATCCACATAACCCGTCGCCCCCCCACCGCGCCGTTCAAAGCCTTGCCCCGTCAAGGTCAGCATCATCAAAGCATCCAACCGCTGTAACACCATGGCAGTGAGGTGGGCCTCACTGGGAAATGTGCCGGGGCCATTGGTGGCAAGGCAGCGAATCCCACAGAGGCGTTTTGCCCCATAGCGGGGCAATTCCAGGGGCGGGATCTGGGTTTGATGGGGAAAGCCAATGCCAACACGAATCACCTGGCCCCGGCGGTTGATATAGGTACAGAGGGGTTGGTTCAGATCGGTGCTGATGGCCGCGAGCCGTTGGGCAAACTCTGCTGTGGTGAGGCGGTCTTGGGGGAGCCGCTGCTGATAGAGTCGCCCCAGTTGCTTGAGTTGGTTGGGTTTGAGGCCTTGGATGTTGCCGTGGATCGTATCGATGGTGGGTTTAGCGGGTGAAACTGTAAGAAATATTGTACTGAGAGATTTAACGATTGGCCAGGAAGGGGGCGATCGGTGCGCGATCGCGGATCGTCCTTGGTGGCATCATCCAGAATCCGGTTGTGGAATTCCTGGGCTTGGGGTTGACATCCTCCCCGGCCTAAAGGCACGGGGATTCCCAGTCTGTCCACATTAAGTGGACTCCTGATGGGTAGACAGACAAGCAACTGCCCCGGATTGGGGTCTAACACTGCTT
>Ga0316612_1000609_pt1 | contig 10273 bp, 21 predicted proteins | sample MIS2016226_MG_FD_207676 | JGI IMG/M metagenome (GOLD analysis project Ga0316612, IMG submission 207676) | Microbial mat bacterial communities from Middle Island sinkhole, Lake Huron, Michigan, United States - MIS.2016.226 | ecosystem: Environmental > Aquatic > Freshwater > Lake > Sediment... | reverse complement strand
TTAAAATTAAATTTTCTTGATATTATAATAAAAACTTATAGAATAATTCTATAAGTTTTATTTTTTATATAGAAATATATACTTAAAAAGGAAAGAAAACATGGACTTTTGTAAAGAAGGAATTGCTATTTTTAATGAAATTTTAAATTTTAATGATATTCCTATTATATTTGATGGCAATATTAGTAAATTTATTAATGAAATTTATAATTATAATAAAAATATAGTGTTAACTAATGCTGGACAAAAAAGTGCACAAATAAAATTTGAAATTTTATTTGATAATTATAGATTAAATTGTAATATTATTAATAATAATAATATTCATATTATATTAATAAATAATAATGAATATTTTATAAAAATAGCAAATTATGGTAATGAATTTGAATTAAATTTTAAAGATAATAAATATGAATTTAAACTTAATATCAAATCTGAATTTGCCGAATATGATGAAGAAGGATTTATAATTACTAATTATAATATTTTTAACTGTATTAATTATGAACTGGTTGATATTTTACTTGATAAATTTACAGACTATTTTTTAAGAACTAAATATGATGAAGAATTATTATTAATATTCAATATATTGGATATTATAAATGATAAATAAATTTTACTAAAAAATAGTAATAAGTGGTAGAAATCTCACTTATTACTAAAAAAGGTTGTGATATGAAAATGGATGAGTGGAAAATATGGGATATTCAAAGAAAAAGATTTACTATTATAGAGGATTGGATATGGTATAGACTTTTTGAAATACCACCTAATATTTCACCAAAATCTGTTTTGTGCGAAAGACTATCTAATAAAATTCAACTATTATTTGATAAAATAACAGAAAATTCAAAGAAAGCGATGGAAATTTAATGATAAAAAAACTTGTTATAGAAAATATTTATAATCTTAAAAAAAATATTGAAATAAAATTCAATAATGATATTAATATACTAATTGGAAAAGAATGTACATTTAAAACATCTATATTAGAATATATTTATAAACAAGAAAATAATGCACTATTTGTAGATTATTTAAATCATATACATAAAAAAGAATGTCATATAAAAATAAATTATGTTAGATATTATGAAGTAATAGATGAATTATTTCCTAATTTCAATTCAATAATAAATAATAAATTTTCTTATAGTCAAATAGTAATAATAGACTTATTATATGCGGCTAGTCATTGTGGATCAGATCATATTTTATTAATAGATAATATTGAAAAATTTCTTAATATAGATCAACAAAGAAACATTATTAACAATATAAAAAAAATAACCGATTGTCAAATAATATGTTCTACTCAATCGCCTACAATATATTATCACGGATGGTTAAATAAAGTAATTCGGATGGAACAAGTAATTAAGGAAAATAAATGTGAAAAATAAAATTTTTCTAATATATTGGCATTATTATCATTTAATTTCTGACCCTGTAAATAATATAAATGAAGCTATAACAAAATTATTAAATATATCAAATGATGGATATGGATTTCCTATTGGTGTTTATGATCAAAAAAATAATATTGCATATATTTATGAAACTATTATATGTGATAAAAATGAAATGATAATTAGTATTAAAAAAACTATGAAATTAAATGATGATCATAATTTCAATAATATAGTTATGTTTGATGATGATTATTTTAAAAACAGTAAAGAAGGAAAAAACAATGATATATGAACAAAAACAATATTCAATATGGTGCGATAGTTGTGATGAATTTATTGATTTTTTAGAATTTGATTCAGAAATGGATGCAATAAGAATATGGAAAATAGAAGGTTGGATAATTAAAAAAGATAAATGTATTTGTCCAGAATGCCAGGAAAAGACTAATATAAAGGATTAAAACTATGAAATGTCCAGAATGTGAAAAAGAAAATTTAGAAAGTATTATTTATAAAAAAGGAAATTCGAGTACACTGGTTAATTATATGCCATTTTATGATAAAGAAGGAAATTATCATAATCATGATAAAAATATTGCAACATCTGATTATAAATGTTCAAATGGACACAGATTTATAATTAAATCTTCAGGTTCTTGTTGGTGCGGATGGAAAAATGAAATATAATGTAAATAATGCAAAAAAATTAGAAGAATTTATAAATAAATTAAAATATATGTGTTATGATGGTAATGATTATTATGATAATGAAGAAAAAATTTCAAAATATATTATAAAAAAATGGAAACCTATCTTTAAAATTCTACTAATAGATCAATTAAAATGGAAATATGATAAAAAATCATTTAATGATATATTTGAATATGTAAATTGGGAATTATTTAAAACAAATATTAAAGAACAACCATTCAATATAGTTGAAAAAATATATAAATTATTATCAAATGCACTAATTTTTAATTTAAATGATATTATAAATTATAATACATATATGAAATTATTCTATACATTTTATTCAAATAAAATTAGAAGGTATTTTTATCAAGGATTTATATTTGAAAGAAAATTTAATCCATTTATAAAAAATAATACTGAACCTGATTATATTTTAATTTGTAATTCATGTAAAACTATAAATAAAAATAATTATAATATAACAAAAAATCATTCACATTGTGGATATTGCAATATATGTAATAAGTTTATTGATGGTAACAATTATAAAATTATTATTGATAAAACTAAACTTAAAGTTTTAAATGAATATTATTCTCATAATTAAAAAGGAAAGTTAAATGTCTAAAGGTCAATATGTTGATAAAATATATAACTTTACTAATAAAATTAAACAAATGATTAATATTGATTATGAAACATTACTTAAAAATGAAAAAAGCATTATTGAATATATTGCAACAAATTGGAAAGATATTTTTACAGATATTTTAAGAAATAAATTTAAATGGAAAATAAATAAAACTGGAATAGATGATTTATTTAAATGGGGTTGTAGTAATATATTCAATTTTAATAGTGATGGATATAAACTATCAGAAATGCATGATATTGAAATTAAAAAAACTCCACTAAGTAAATTAATAAATAATTTTATTAGTGAAATAGAATATTGTGGTAATAGATTTTCATTAAATAGATTATTTCGATGTCATTGGAAATATATTGATATTTTAAATGTATATTCGGATAGAATTATTAAATATAATTATAATAATAAAATAATATTTTATAAAAAAGTGTATTTTTATCCATTTGAAGATATTAATCCGCCTAATTATATTATTATTTGTAAAGATTGTTTTAAAACTTTAAAATTAAAATTACGAAACTGCGACCATAGTGATTATAGCAAATTTGGCATATGTGAAATTTGTAATTTTAATTCATACGAGCATAAATATGAATATAAAATTACAAATCCAAAAAAACTAGAACTTATATTAATTAAATAAAAAGGAGCAATATATGTTTGATAAAATAATAATATATAGTTTTCCATATTCTCAAACAACGTGTATGGAATGTAAACATTCAGAATTTGTCGAGAGTAAAACATATTGTAGTTCAAATTATATATGTAAAATAAATTTTGAATATAATGATGGAATTAAATGTGATAAAAAATCTCCTATTAATGAAATTGATGAAATTATAAATGATAATTTTAAATTAATGGAGAAACTTGTTGAGTATGATAAACATGGAAAATAATATAAATATCAATTCTGATGAAATTATAAATATTAATAATATTATAATTGACAGATTTGGCGGTTTGAAAACCCCGGCAAATAATACAATTAAAGAAAAATTAGATAGTATTTTATCATTTGATTATTTAGAAGATAAAAGTATTAAATATAAAATTTCAAGAGTTTTTAGTTTAATACTTCAACGACATATATTTAATGATGGAAATAAAAGAACAGCATGGATTGTATTAGAATTATTGTTAAAACGACATATTATGAATAATAATTATATTTGCTATTATTATTATATTGATGAAAAAATTAAATTAATTATAGATATTATCAATAATAGATTAAGTTCTGAAAAGGTTGAAGTTCTATTATTTGGCGAGAAGACATGTCGATTTAATGAAAAACAACTTAGAGTAATTCATTCATGTTTAGATTATATGTTATACTCGAATGATTTTTTAGATAATATAGAATTTATAAATTATATTGGATTAGATAGAAAAAGTTTATCAAATCTAAATGATCAACTAAATGAAATATTAAAAGACTAAAATGGATTTTTCAAAAAATGAACTTATTTGCTTAAATAATTGTGTAAATGAATGTTTAAACGGAATACATATAAATGATGATGAATTTAAAACAAGAATAGGTATTTCTAACGGAATTGATGGATTTAATTTTGCCATAAATCTAATTAAAAATAATATATCAAAAAGAGAAAACTAAATATGGAATTTTCAAAAAATGAACTTATATTCATATATAATTGTGTAGATGATATTTTTAATAAAATACCTATAGATACATATCATGATTGTGATGAATTTAAAATAAAAACAGGTCTTACAGTAGAAGAAGTTGATGATATATTAAAAAAAATTTCTATAGAAATTGATTTTGATTATTTTAATTTAAATAATTATTTTAAAAATCAAGATTTAAATACAATATAAAATTAATTTTTTAAAATCTAAAAAAATATATAGAAATAAAGTTATAAAAGTATTAATTTAAATTTAATCAAAAAAGGAGTTAATTATGAATAAAATAGTTAAATATTATTCACCATTTGCAAATTCAATATTATCTAAATCATTATTGGCAGATCATGAAAGTTTTTTCGATGATATTTTTGAAAAAAATAAAATTAATTTTCCAGAAATGGATATATATATGGAAAATAATAATTATTATATTGAAATTTTAATTCCTGGAGTAGAAAAAGATAATATAAAAGTTGAATTAAAAAGCAACGGAATAAATGTGTCTATATTTAATTTATCAGAAGGAACAACAAAAGAAGATAAAAAATACTATTCAAAAGAAATACGTAAATTTAAAAATGATTTCTATTTTAATTTACCAAAATATATAAATGACAATATGAATCGAAATAATATTGATTTAATATATGAAAATGGTATTCTTACGATAAAAATCAGTTTAAAAGAAAAAGAATTACAAGAAGAAATTAAAGTACTCGAAATAAAATAAAAATATACCATTAGCGGACTAATAAAAGTCCGCTATTTTTAATCTCTAAGGAATCATGATGGAAAAAATAACAGTTATTAATATTATTAATGATAAAAATTTTAATTTTGGATTATTATCAAAATATACATTAAGTAATGATATAACTATTATTAAAAGAAAAAATTTATATAATATCGGAGATGAAATTCCTGAAAATATTATTAAAAAATTTGATTATAGTAAAATGTTTGAAATTATAATAAACGGTATTCAAATTACATATCAAAGAGATGTTTCTAATTGTGATATTTCATCAAATTATTCTAAATATGTTACAATAAAAGAATCAACTTTAATTCCTAAAGCAGACAGAATTGTTCTTTATTCTTTTAATGAAATTGGTTGGAAATCAATTAGTCAAATCAATTTACATAAACCGGGAGATAAAGTTTATTTTATAACACCTGGAACAATTTTACCATTAATGTTCATTGAAGAAAAAGAGTTAGGATATTTATCAAAAGGAGTTATTAATGTAGTTAAAATAAAAGGAACAATAACTGAAGGAATGATTTTAAAACCTTCAGAATTAGATAATGGTTATAAAATCAATTGGCTCGAATATTTATTTGAATATAATGAACCTGAAGATAAAAAAATAAAACTAACACATTCATCATCAGTAAAACAAAAAGAAATACCAACAAAATTCAATATATTTAAGAAATTTGAAAATTTAAAAAACATTTCAAATATATTTACTGAAGGGGAGAATATTTTTTATTCTTTAAAATATCATGGAATGAATACAAGAATAGGGATATTTACTAATCCAATTTCTAATAAAATAGAAACATATGTTGGAAGTCATAGAACTGTCAAAAGTGAATATGTAAATAAAAATTTAACAAAAAAATTATATATAAAATTTCCATTCTTAAATAAAATTATTCCAAGATTCTTAAGAACAAAAATTGATAATATTCTTAAATATATTTCTGATAAATTTATAGAAAAAGAACTATCAGATTGTATATTCTGGAAAACATTTAAAAAAGATATTCCAGATATATCATCATTACCTTTTGAATATGAATTTTTTGGTGAACTATATGGTCCAGGTATTCAAGAAGGATTTGATTATGGATTAGATGAACCAAAAATTATAATATTTGCAGTTAAAGATTATACAGATCATTATTTACATCCATTTGAAGTTGAACATTTATGTGAAAAATATTCTATACCTTGTGTTAAATTTCATCAAATAAAATATAATGAAGAAACAATTAAAAAAATAGCAAATACTAAATTTGGAGATTATAAACATCCAGATGAAGGGATTGTTATTATATCAGATGATGTGTCTAGATGGTGTAAAGTTAAATCTGATGAATACTTAGAATTTAAATAAGGAGAAATAATGGATATTATATATTTTGACAGATTAAATAAAAACAAAAAATTTACACGAACTTTATATACATATTTGAATGATTATAAATTATATGATTATAAAAATGGGCAAATTGAAATAGAATCACCAACAAATTCTATAAAAGGAGAACATCTTGTTAGATTAGATGATATTTGTTTTTTATCTGAAGAATTTATATCTGATGATAGTTTTAAAAGATATGGATTTCTTATAAAAGGTAGTATATGTAATTATAATAAGTTATATGAAATTTGTAATTATTCAATCGTTGAATATTTTGACTGCAACAGTTCTAATTTTAAAAGAAAAAAATTAGCTGTTTTAGTAGCAAAATATGACAATTATTATTTATATGATTGCAATGATGGTTTTTCAATTTTAGACAGTACAAAATATGATTCTCCAAAAAAATTTAAAAATGCTGTTTTAATCAATGATTATGAAAAAAAAATATTATTTCTTGGAAAAAATAGTCTATGTGAAAAAAGAATATGTTTTTTAGATAAAAAAGACTAATTAATATAGAAATATAAGAAAAATAAAAATGTGCAAATGTAATAATGAAATAAAAGCATTATTTGTTATTGTAAATAATTATCATGTAGAATTTAAAAAAAATATAAAATCCATTCCAAATAAAGGCAATTATATATACATTAATAAATATAAATATTTAGTTGCGGATATTTATATTGATTATGATGACAATGAAAATGTAGTTATTGAAATATTAAAAGTATGTAGTTAAATTTTTTAAAAAGGAAATCACAATGGAAACTTTTGAAATTGAAGACCTTACTAGTAGTAAGGTTGATGATGTCTATGGATTACTTAATTTTGAAGAGTTTAAAATGTCAAGATTAAGAAGAGAATGTGTAATTACAGAAAAAATTGATGGAACTAATGGCAGGATTGTCATAGAATATTATACCGAACATGATAAGTATTTATTTCTTGTTGGTTCCAAAACAAAATACATCACTCCAAAAAATGACAATGCCGGATTTGCCAGATGGTGTTATGAACATAAAGAAGAGTTAATTAAAAATCTCGGAATGGGAACCCATCGTGGCGAATGGTGGGGTCAAGGAATTCAACGAAAATATGGTTTAAAAGAAAAACGATTTAGTCTTTTTAATACATTTCGTTGGCTTCCTAAAGGTGCCATAATTCAATATCCTGATAAACAATCACATGTTCCAGATTGCTGTCATGTTGTTCCGGTTTTATATTGCGGAATTTTCAATACAAATAAAGTTACTGAATGTATAGAAAATTTAAAGCAAAATGGCTCTATTGCTGCTCCTGGTTTTATGAGTCCAGAAGGCGTGGTAATATATCATACTGCATCAAAACAATATTATAAACAAACAATTGAAAAAGATGAAATGCCAAAAAGCATGGTAATCTAAAATTATTAAAACTGGCTTAAATGCCAGTTTATTTTTGTTTTTAAATTAATTTATATAGAAATCTAACTAAAAACAAAGGAAATTATCAATACCAAATCAATTGAGTAGGAATATATAATTTCCAAATTTAATGAAACTAAATCAACTAACAAAGGGAAATCTGCATGAAAATATATTTAGATTCACTTGAAAAAGAATATCAGTATAAAAGAAAATCAATATTAAATTGGGAAAAAAATATTAAAAAAAATCATCCTAATATTTGGGAATTTTATAAAAAAATAATAAAATATAAATTTTATAACTCAAGTAAACATATACATAATATTAATAGAAGAATCAAAGTTCAAATATACAAATTTCTTAAAGAAGTTATTTTATTTAATTCAGATTTAGATTTTATATATGATTTTCAATCATTTCTTGGAAATTGTGTACTTGATGATGATAGTTTTAAAATTATTTATTATACAAATGAATACAAAAATAATAAAATTACTCAAATAATTTCATCAAAAGATGATATAAAATCATATCCTGTTGTATATTGTGGTGATGATTTTGATAATTCACAAGATATTCAATTATTAAAAGATGCTCTTGATAAATTAATTCAATATGAAAAATATACATTTAAAAAAATTTTAGATTATAACAAAAAGAAAGGTTATAAAGTAACAAATCGCGGAACTATAGAAAAAATAGAAAAACAAAAAAGTACCATAAAAAGTATGATTATTTAATACAAATTATTAAAACTGGCTATTTAAGCCAGTTTATTTTTTGTTTTTATATTATATTATATAGAAATCTAACTAAAATTAAAGGAGGAAAATATGAAAAACATTGTATTTCATATGTTATTTGGCGTAATACCAATAACAATAATGTTATTTGGTATTGGAGTAAATACTATAAACCACACGATTGGTGGGTTTATAGTGTTTGTTGGGATAATAACATTTCCAATTTTCTGTATATATGGAATTTATAAATATATGAAAACCAAAAGAAAAAAGAAAGTTAGGAAATACACATGGATCTGACTTCTGTTAAACAGACAGCGCAAGCTGTCTCTTTTTAAAAGGAATATAAAATGTTTCCATACAAAATAATATCAAATTATGATGATTATAATATAATAACATTTAAATCTCTTATTAAAAGTAGAATATGGGGTGGTCATGTTTATAAAATATCAAAAACAAGAATAAATAAAGGAATTGAACTTTTAAAAGATAAAAAAATATTCAATTTAGTAAAATCAGAAATTCATAAAGACTGGCAAGAATCTCATTTACTTTCAGAAAGTAAAATCATTCAAGAAGATTTAAAACATACAATAAGAATTTCATTTTTAATTTTAGATATTCCTATTAATGGTATTACACCAATAGAAATTGACACATATTCAAGATCGTACTCATTTATAGAAGGTCATCATAGATTATTAGCATTAAAATATTTAAAATGTAAATATATTCCGATTTATTTTTCAGGGTCAGTTGACATATTAGAAGAATTCAAGGTTATAAAATGAAATATAAAATTAAAAAAAGAGTTAATAAATAAAAATATTGCTAAACAAATTATTATTGGAGAATTTTATTCATATTTACTTTCAGACAATATTGATTTTAATTCAAGAAAAATGAAACTCATTAAAAAATTATTAATTGAAAGAGTAAAACTATGGCAAAAATAGCCAGAATAAAAACAATACAAATAGAATTAAAACTATTAAAATGTCCAAAATGTTATAATTATAAAAATATTATAATAAATAATGAATTATGCATATGTAATAATTGTAATAAAAAATTTGATATTGTCTATGATTACTCTTTTAAAAGTAATATCATAGACAATATTAATGGAAATTATTTAAAAGATTTAATCATTTAATTAAAATTCATAATTAACATGATTTGTTAAATAATCAAATAAGGGTATTTTATCTTTATATGCGCTAATAATATCCTTATTTTTTATTTTAATTAAATTTCCATCTTTTTCTTTAAAATAAATATCATTTCCAATAGATACAAGATTATCATTTAATTTAAATGATTTTTGATATTGATGTTTATGTTCATATTTTTTTCTTAAATTATAAATTTTTCTGGATATATCACTACTAAATAATGTATATTCTGAAATACTATTTTTTTCTAAATAATTATTAATTTCTTCATATAATTTTTTTTCTTTTTCAGATACATTCTCATTGTTCATAAGTTTATTTTGAATTTTATTTTTTGTATTAATTAACGTATTTAAATT
>Ga0316612_1000607_pt1 | contig 10280 bp, 3 predicted proteins | sample MIS2016226_MG_FD_207676 | JGI IMG/M metagenome (GOLD analysis project Ga0316612, IMG submission 207676) | Microbial mat bacterial communities from Middle Island sinkhole, Lake Huron, Michigan, United States - MIS.2016.226 | ecosystem: Environmental > Aquatic > Freshwater > Lake > Sediment... | reverse complement strand
TCCCCGATTGAATTAACGGTTTTGGAAGACAGCCCTCCTAATAATGTGCCTATTCCCCCTAATCCTAATACCACTGATATAATTGTAACAATTAATGTCACTGTGATTAATGTGAATGACAATCCCCAAGCCCTGACTGATACCTTCACCCTAACTGAGGACACACCTACCCTGTTAAATGTTTTAGCGAATGATAGCTATTTGCCTGACCCCGTTGAAACGCTCACTTTGATGAATTTGAGTTTGCCAAGCCATGGCCTGGCCTCAATCGCTGGGGCAGAGGTGTTATACACCCCAACCTTAAATTATGCGGGGAGTGATGGTTTCACCTACACGATTAATGATGGTCATGGTGGCATCGCTACCACGGTGGTTAATCTCACGATTACTAATGTGAATGACCTGCCGCAATTTGTCAGCGTTCCAGTTTTGACGGCTACGGAAAATATTACGTATAACTACGCAATTGCTACGGCTGATGTTGATTTGCCATCTGGCGATGTGCTGACCATGACGGCTTTAACGTTGCCTGCGTGGTTGAACCTTGCCCCAAATGGTAATAATGCTTTATTAAACGGTTTGCCAACGAATAGTGAAGTGGGTATACATGCTGTTGTGTTACAATTAGCTGACGCGGTAGGTTTAACGACTCAACAGAGTTTTGATATTACGGTGATTAACGTTAATAACCCGCCTTCTTTTATTAGCAGCCCGTTATTAACGGCGACCCAAGACGTTACCTATAGTTACGTGATTAGCACCACTGACCTTGATTTACCTTACGGCGATATTTTAGCCCTGGCTGTAATTACCGCGCCCAGTTGGTTACATTTAACTAACGGAATTTTAACGGGTCTTCCCACGAATAGTGATGTGGCGACCACAACCATTGCCTTGTTGGTGACTGACCTAAATGGCCTGACAGCAACGCAAACTTTTAGCCTGACGGTGCTTGAGGCGAATGACCCGCCGACCAATACCGTACCTTTCACCCAAACAATGCTTGACCATGAGATGCTAGTTTTTGGCCCAGCGTATACCAACACGATTTTCATTGCCGATATTGATGCGGGTAACAACCCTTTGACCGTCACTTTTAGTGTGACCCAAGGCACTTTGACTCTCAGCCAAACGACAAACCTGATGTTGGTCACGGGGAATGGTAGCCCAAATTTAACGTTTAGCGGCTTATTGGCTGACCTCAATATCGCCTTCCAGAGTTTAAGCTACAGTCCCATTATCAATTCAGATGGACTATTCCAACTGACCATGACCACTGTTGACGGAGGGCAACCCGCGCTAAGTGATAGTGACACAATTGCCATTATAGTGCAACGTATCAATGCCGCACCTCAGTGGACGTACCCCTTAACGGCAACCGTCATGCAAAATACGCCCCTCCTGTTTAGTGTTACTAATAATAATGTTATCGCTGTGAACGACTTGGACGCGGGGAATGGTGCATTACAAATTACCATGTCTATCACTTCAGGTACAATGAGTTTGGCTAATCTGAGTGGCCTAACCTTTAGTCAGGGTGATGGTTTGACCGATACGCAACTGAGTTTTAGTGGCATTTTAACCAATTTGAATATCGCCCTCAATGGCCTTACTTATTCGCCGACGCTGAATTATAGCGGGGATACCTTGTTACAATTAGCGGTTGATGACTTGGGGCATACAGGATTGCCTGGCCCCTTGACCGATACGGTCATTATTACGATTACTGTTCAGCCAATAAATGCCCCGCCAGTGGTGATGGGGCCAGGCCAGCAAATTGTTACGGAAGATGTTGCTCTCGTGTTAGCCGTTACCCAAAGTAATGCGATTACGGTGAGTGACTCGGACGCGGGCGCGAATCCCATTGCCATGACCTTAAGCGTTATGTCAGGCACGTTGAGCTTGAGCCAAATCAGCGGTTTAACGTTTACGGTGGGTGATGGCATTACGGATACAACGATGACCTTTCAGGGGATAATTACAGACTTGAATATCGCCTTAAATGGTTTAGTCTTTAGCCCTACTTTAAACACTCATGGCTTAACCCGCCTAAATATTATGGTTGATGACCTCGGCTATGTGGGTGCGCCTGGCCCGTTGAGCGTGACCCAAACGGTGGTCATTAGCATTACGCCCATGAATGACGCGCCGATTATTACGCCGACTATTTTTACGACCACCGAAGATACTCCGCTTATTATGCAAGTTGTCGGTTATGACCCTGAAGGCGACCCGTTGACTTATCAAGCCGTGAGCTTTCCCACTGTGGGTAGTTTAATTTTCTCGCCAAGTGGTGCGTTTACCTACACCCCGCCCGCTAATTGGGCTGGCACGGACAAATTTACTTATCGGGCCAATGATGGTCAGTTAAACTCAAATATTGCTGTGGTAACAATAAGTGTTACCCCTGTGAATGACCCGCCCGTTTTTGTGAGTACCGCGATTTTAGTGGCGTATCAAAATATTACGTATACTTATTATGTTACGGCCACCGATATTGATAGCAATCCCATCACGCTGTCCGCGCCCACTAAACCTGCCTGGCTTACATTGGTTGATAATGGCAATGGTACAGGAGTTTTAACGGGGACACCTCCATGTGGGGGTGCTACGGGTAATTATCCTGTTATCTTACAAACTAGTGACGGAAGTGTAAGTACACTGCAAAGTTTTAGTATCAATCTGACGAATAACCTTCTGGTGGATAATGTGGCCGATATTGATGATGCCAATGTGACGACTGGTAATTTCACCCTGCGCGAAGCCATTGCTTATGCTTGTGCTAATGATACCATTACTTTTGCCCCCGCGCTCAGTGGGCAAACGATTATATTAGGCAGTGAATTACTCATTGATAAGGATTTGACCATTAGCGGCACGGTGCCGATGATGATAAGTGGCAATAACACCACCCGCGTCTTCCAAGTGACCGCAGGTAATGTTACTTTTAATAGCTTAACGATTACGGGGGGTAATCCTGCTACTAGCCCTGCCCCAGCGGGTATTGGTGGTGGGATTCATACTTTGGTAGGGACAACTGTAACGGTTAATAACAGCACTTTGATTAACAATACCGCCTCACAAGGCGCGGCCATGTTTAATACTGGGGTCATCATCGTCAATAACAGCACCGTTGCCACCAATACCGCTACGGGATGGGGCGGGGGACTCTCCTCTGATGGCACAATTGGCACAGCAACCATGGTAAATAATAGTACCTTCTATAACAACACCGCCACTAATAGTGGCGGAGCTATCGCGGTGAATTACGCTGGGATATATCTCAAAAATGTAACCTTTGATAGTAATCAACGCACTATTTACATTGCCAACAGTGCTACCCTGACCGCTACCAATAGTATCATCTCTAATAATACGGCTGGTAATATGTGTACTCTGGCCTTTGCTGCACCGACTATTGATGCGGGCGCAACCGTGAATAACCTGATTCAAGATGTGGGGTCAACCTGTACAGGTTTAACGGACGGGGTCAACGGCAATAAAATTGGCGCGGCCTATAACCCACTCCTCGGCCCGTTAGCCAATAATGGCGGGAATACGCAAACCATGGCCTTATTCGCAGGCAGTCCTGCGGCTAATGCAGGGGATAATGCCACTTGTTTGACCACCGACCAACGCGGCGTGGCGCGTCCCATTGGCGCGACCTGTGACATTGGGGCGTATGAAAGTGACCAAGCCCCCATTGCGGGACATTTCAATGGCTTGAATTTAGATGGGATGGATAACAATATCTTACTACCCTCTAATGCGGCCTTGAATTTTAGTGGTGGGTCGAATCTATCCATTGAGATGTGGATTAAGACCAGTGCCGTTGATGATGCAAACTTATTTACCAAACCTGACGCAGCTGCGGGAAGTGGTGTGCAATATGTATTTGGAGTCAATGCAGGTGGCACACTTCAACTCTCAATGGATGACCATGTGGGCGGAGGAGGATGGTCTCATATCAGTGGAGTAACTACCGTTAATACGGGTCTATGGACTCATGTTGCTCTCAGTAAATCAGGTTGTAATATTAATTTTTATGTGAATGGCATCGCGGCAGGCAGTGGCACTGTTGGCGGAGCGCAATGTACGTCACCCAGTTCCACCAATCAAGCAACCCTTTTCTTTAGCCCTCTTTATGGCAGTTATTTCAATGGGCAGGCCGATGAGATTCGCTTATGGAATACGGCGCGCACTCAGACGGAGATTCAGGCCAACATGGGGCGCGCCTTAATCGGTGATGAGGTGGGTTTGTTGGGTTATTGGCAATTAGAGGAGGGTAGCGGCACCACCGCCAATGATACCACCGCCAATGCGCTGCATGGCACATTACAAAACTTTGTCGCTACTGATTGGATTAAAACCACCCAAACGGTTGGCCCCGCGTGGCGTATCTTAAGCACGGTTACGCTTAATAACACCTTGCCAAGTTATGAGCCAGAGGGTCAAGGTGTAACTTATAGTATTGTCAGCAATGGGTCACAAGGTGTGGCAACCATAACCAATGCGAGTACAGGCGCGTTTACATATGTGCCTAATTCTGGGGCGAGTGGCGTGGACACCTTCACCTATAAAGTGAATGATGGCACGAGTGACTCCAATGTTCAAACCGCCACCGTTGAATTGATTAGCTTGGTAGTGTCTACTCTGGCTGATACCATTGATGGTAATTTTAGCTTAGGGCAAAATAGCTTGCGCGAGGCCATTGCCAATGCTTCTGCGGGTAGCATGATTACCTTTGACGCGACTATCAGTGGCGGGACAATTACGTTGGGCAGTGAATTGGCGATTAACAAGAGCCTGACCATTAGCAGCACTATTCCCATTACGATTAGTGGCAATAATCTAGTGCGGGTGTTTAATGTGGGGGCGAGTGCGACCAATGTGACCTTTGATGGTTTGGGGATTGCCAATGGTAATGCTGGGGCAGCCAATGGCGGAGGCATTTATGTGGCTTCGTCAGCCAGTACGGTCACGATAAATAATAGTACTTTGTCCAATAATGCGGCGACTGTGGCTGCGGGACTGCATAATAATGGAGGTACTGTAATTGTTAGTAATAGTACGGTGAACAATAATATTTCGACTTGGGATGTGGGCGGTCTATTTAATTATCTGGGTACTATGACGATTAATAACAGTACCATAGCCAATAATAGTGCTGTTCACTACGGTGGCGGGTTGTTTAATCAAGGTGTCATGAATATTAATAACAGCACCGTATCGGGTAACTCGGCGGTGGGTGGTGGGGGGGCTAATGGTGGCGGGATTTATAACTGGAGTGGGGGAACGTTATATCTAAGAAATACCATCATTGCCAATAGCACCAATGGGGATTGTGTGAACGGTGGTACGATTGCCACGAACATCAATAATTTGATTAAAGATGGCAGTTGTAACGTTGGTACGACCTTGAGTGGCTATGTTTCTGGTGAGCCGAACCTCGGCCCGTTAGCCAATAATGGTGGCTCAACCCTGACCATGATACCCTCCGCCTGTAGCCCTGCGATTAACGCGGCTGACCCTGGCACGGCCTTAGCCTCTGACCAAACAGGTCAAGCGGCTGTAGGAACACGCGATATAGGCGCGTTTGAATATCAAACGGCTTCTACTTCACCTATTACGGTACTTAATACCACGGATAGTGGCCCTGGTTCATTGCGTGATGCGATTTGTTTAGTTACGGCAGGGGGTATCATTGATTTTACCCCCGCGCTGACAGGGCAGACCATTACCCTCTCTTCAGCTCAATTAGACATTAACAAAAATATGACCATTAGCGGGACTGTTCCCATTACAATAAGTGGTGATAATGCGGTGCGGGTGTTTTATGTGGGAGTGGGGCTGACCAATGTGGTTTTAGACGGCTTAAGTGTTATTAACGGCAACTCTTTGACATATGGGGCAGGACTGGACAATCGCGCCAGTACAGTAACTATTAACAACAGTACCTTTGCCAATAATAACGACACGAACGGCGGAGGCGGGGCTATTACCAATATTGGGGGAACCTTGGTGATTAATAATAGTACCTTTTATAATAATAGTGCCGGTGGGGGCAACAGTGGCGGGGCGGTTGAGTCTAGTGGGACGTTAACCATTCAAAATAGTACCTTTGCCAATAACAGTTCCACCAATCTTGGGGGCGCAGTGTCTTTTGTTGGAACGACTCTAACCATTAAAAATTCCACCTTTTCAGGCAATAATGCTACCACCAATGGGCGTACCTTTTACCTGACGGCGGGAGCAACCCATATTTACAACACTATCATGGCGAATGGCACGGGGGGTGGCTCAGAATGTGCGGGCGCAGGCTTAACCACCAACACCAATAACTTGATTGAAACAGGGACATGTGGCGGGGCGATTACCAGCGACCCCCAACTTGGCCCATTACAAAATAACGGTGGCAATACCCAAACCATGCAATTGTTAGCGGGTAGCCCTGCCATTGATGCAGGGAATAATGGCACATGTTTAGCCACTGACCAACGGGGCATAGCCCGTCCACGCAATGGCATATGTGACCTGGGCGCGTTTGAGGGTGATGGATCGGGTGGTTTGCGTCCCGCCCCTGTTGAGCTACGGCAGATTTACCTGCCGTTGTTGCTGAAAAAATAGGAGTAATATTTAAAGACCTCACAGGTTTTAGAAACCTGTGAGGTCTCGGCGGAAGGATTTATCATGAAAAAATGGAAACCGTTTTCTAAATGGACAATTGAGGAAGTTGAACAAGAATTTGGGGTGGTAGAGCAACCGCAAGAATACGCTTTATTAACAAGTTGGTTAACCCAAATAGAATTAGCCTCGCCTGAAATAAGCCCTTGGTTACCGCAACTCCAGGCGCAGTTGCTGAAAAATATTTACACTTGGAACGAGGAAGAGCTACGAGTTAAATTTATTGGGCCGCTATTAGCCCAAGTGAATTTTGACCATGAGGCTTATCAATCGTTTTTTGAGCGTGAAATTTCTGTCCGTTATAAAAACGACATATTATCAGGAACGGTTGATTTTGTAGTGGCTCAAGGTCTTCGTTCACCTCAAGCCCCCTATTTTTTCCTCCATGAACACAAACGCGAAGCCAATTCGTCAGATGACCCGCGTGGGCAATTGTTGGTGGCGATGGTGGCGGCGCAAATTCTCAATCAAAATGCTCAACCCGTTTATGGCGTATATATTATCGGACGGGCCTGGTTTTTTGTCATTTTACATGGTAAGGAATACGCCGTTAGTTTGGCCTACGATGCAACGAAAGATGAGATTTATCAACTTTTCGGCATTTTACAACATACCCGCCAGATTATTGATGAGATTGTGCAGCAAAAAAGGAGTCCAAATCTTTAGATTTGTTAGAGTCAAATCTAAAGATTTGGACTCCTTTTTATCACTTCATCTACCCCTTTTAGATTCATATTAAGTAACGCCTCCGCTTTATCAAGCGTCAGGCGCAAATCTAATGGAATAGTGTCGGAAATCTCCGCCGCCAGGCCCGCGCAGATTTGTGTCTCATGCCCCACTTGCCACCATTGCAAGAGCTTACGTCCAAACAGTTCCCGCGTGATGGGCTGACTCCCCGCAATATTGAGCAACCCCGCAAAATCCAAATCTCCCAATTTAAGTAAAGCCGTCGCTAAATCCTCCACCCAAACGGGTTGGCGGATGACATCACTAAACAAGGCCAACGTTTCGCCGCGTTGCAACTGCGCCGCAAAGCCCGCCGTACTACGGTCTATGACGTTTAGGCCATAAATGAGCGAAGTCCGCACAATGGCCGCGTGAGGGCAATATGCTTGCACGGCGGCCTCACCTAACGCTTTCGTTTGCCCATAAACATTCAATGGGTTGGGGGGCGCGTCATCTGCGTAGGGCGCATGGCGACCATCATGCACCACATCACTCGACACATGCACTAGGCGCGCGCCCACTAAATTGGCGGCTTCGGCCATATAACGCGAACCGTCCACATTGACCCGTTGCATGGCGAGGTCATTGCCGCGCCCTGGATTGATGGCGGCGGTGTGAATGATAATTTCGGGGGCTAACTCTTGAATTAAGGCAACTACCGCGTTACGATTGGTTAAATCTAGGGGGAGGGCTTGACCTGCGGTTATGGCGGCGGAGCTTTGTTGATAGGTGGCGTAGAGGTCATAACTCGGCGCGGCGAGTGGGGCGAGATGTTGGCCTAAGTAGCCACTCCCGCCGATGAGCAGAAGGCGTTTTTTTGGGGGCATGGGTGCTTGATGTAAGCCATTATAAGGTTTCAAACCTTATAATGGCTAGAAATTAACTTGCCAATGGTAAAACCGATAATAACGTGTTAGATTTCAAAATAGTTTCTTCCCACTCGGCCTGGGGATTGGAATCAACCGTAATACCTGCGCCTACGTAGGCGACGGCTTTGGTTGCTTGCAACTGCATACAGCGTAAATTAACGTAAAGTTGCGATTGCCCATGCAGACGAACGGGGCCGAGGAAGCCCGCATAAAATTCACGGTCATAACCCTCATGGGTCAAAATAAAATCTAACGCTTCCTGACGGGGCATGCCGCAAACGGCGGAGGTGGGATGGAGTTTGTCTAAAATTTGATTGCTGAGGCGCGCCAAACGGCGATGTTCCGCCTCCAGAGTGAAGGAGGTGCGGAGATGGACCACATTGCCCGCCACCACCGTTTTAGGGCCATTTTCCACAAAATCAGTCACCTCTAACTCCTGCAACAAGTCGCGAATGTATTCGCTGACGAGAGCTTGCTCGACCACCTCTTTTTGTCCCCACGCCACTTGGGGCAAGGGTTGCTCAGGGTGATAGGCTTGCGTGCCAGCCAGGGCGATGGTTTTGAGGCAGCTGTTGGTCTGAGTTAATAAAATCTCTGGACTAGCCCCAATCCATGTGCCAACTTGGGGCATGGAAACCAGCGAGACCATGGCGCGCGGGTAGCGTTCACATAACAATTCAAATAAGTGCAGCAAATTAAAGGTAGGTTGTAACGGCACATCAATGGCGCGCGAGGCCACAATTTTTTGTAAGTGAGTTGACCGCATATAACCAATGGCTTGCTCAACTAAATGGCAAAACTCGGCTTGATTATAAAAGGCATTTGTTTTAGCCTGAGTGGGTAAATGCCAAGTAGATAAGGGGCGCGGGGAGTTATTTTGGTAACTAGCGAGAAATGAAGTCCATAACGGTTGGTCAACTAACTCTAAAGGGGTCATTAGTTCAGGTTGGCGAGCTTCCTTAAAATAGACATCGGCTTTGATGAACAAAGTGGCCTGGCCATCACGGTTGATGAAGGGGGAAAAAGCAAACCCTGCCACTTGTTGGGTAAAATCTAATTTGCGCGGCTGTGGGTTATTACTCCACGCCACGATGGCCTGTTTCTCCGTTGAATTTGGCACGCGCCACATGGCGATAGGCAGTTCATGCTCAATCGCCGCTTGATAAAATGCGGTTAGAGAATGGTTCAGCATAAAATAAGTAGAGATTCAGACCTCACAGGTTTTTGAAACCTGTGAGGTCTAAAAAATAGACTATACTGCGTTTTAAATGAAAACTACACTTTTGGCATAGGAGTCCGCAATTATTTGCGGGCTGTCCGCAAAGGATTGCGGACTCCTAATGGTCATCATAAAAGTGTAAGTCTCAAACGAAATGCAGTATAAGATATTAAACGTTCAAAAGTTTCTGAAACTTGTCAACGACGACTCTAATTATACCCTGATAGTGGGGAATTAAAAATGAGAAGTGAGAAATGAGAGGTGAGAGGTGAGAATATTAATTTCTTATTTCTTACCTCTCACTTCTCATTTCCCTGCGGCCATTCGGGCAGAACATAGCGAATTTGATAGAGGGGCGGTATCGGGGGTAATAAATAGACATCATGCCAGCTATACCATAAGGGAGGGGTGTCTTCATCAAAACCCAAATCAATGTGTTTACCTAACACCGCCCCGCCTGTGTCCTCGGCGGAGGCGAGGCCATAGTGGGGGATGTAAAGTTGGGTTTTAAGGGGAATGACATGAGGGTCAACGGCCACCAACCCATAACCGGCCTGTTTACCGGTGCGAGTAAAGCCATAGTTGGGATGGTTGCGGGCTTTGCCTGACGTGGCTGCGCTATAGGAGGTGGTCAACATGGAGACTTTGCGCCAATATTCAAGCGGGCCATGCTCGGTTTGTAACGTCCGCATGACAATTCGGGTGCCATAGACGATGTGGCGCGTTTCGGTTTCTTGCGCTAACCATTCATCTTGCAATTCACGCTGAACGGCCTGACCATT
>Ga0316612_1000605_pt1 | contig 10306 bp, 10 predicted proteins | sample MIS2016226_MG_FD_207676 | JGI IMG/M metagenome (GOLD analysis project Ga0316612, IMG submission 207676) | Microbial mat bacterial communities from Middle Island sinkhole, Lake Huron, Michigan, United States - MIS.2016.226 | ecosystem: Environmental > Aquatic > Freshwater > Lake > Sediment... | reverse complement strand
TTTTTGAGTAACCAATTTTCAAAATCGGTTTTTAGAATTTCAGGAGTTAATCCTAATTTAAAGAGATTTGCAGCGGTGAAGTCAATACTTTTCATAGTGGTGAAAATAAAAAATCTAAATTAAAAATAATTCGTTAATTCCATTGCAATATCCTTGTTGCTTTTTCCTATGTAAGTTAAAAACATTGCTTCAGTGGAATGACCAGTTATGTACATTAAAAATGATGTTGGTATAATACCGTAATTATTTGAAGCAAAAGAACGTCTGCCAATATGCGAAGAAACGAATTTCCATTTAGGATAGTCGTTTTCAACTTTTTCTTTTGTTTTCTTATCAAACAAAGTGCCGTGAATTGGTTCATTTATTTTAGCAATTTGACAAACGGTTTTTATATAATCGTTATATTTTTGGTCTGAAATCACTTTTGGAAAATTGCCCTCATATTTATTGAGTATTTCCAAAATTTTAGGATGTAATGGAATAGTCATTATTTTTTGCGTTTTTACTTGAGTAAATTCTATCAAGGCCTTTAGAACGCCTGATTTGTTTTTTTCGTAACGAATCATTGACTTGTCAAAGCGTAAAAAATCAGAGACTCTTTGTCCACAATAACAGCTAATTAATAGCCAATCTCGAGCATTTGACAAACTATCTGTTAATTTATTTATATTAATACTTTCTATCTTGGTGATATCTTCCGTGTTAAGATATATGTTATCAACTTTTACATATTTAATTTTAATACTGTCCAGTTGATAATGAACTTCAAGCCCATTAGATTTTGCGTGTTTGCAAAGTGTTTTTACAAACCTCACGGCTCTTGCTGTAGTGTTTATTGCATAGTTATTAGCAAAACAATAGGTTTCAAAATCGTGTTTAAATTTATAATCAACATTTTGAATTAATAAAGGTGTTTTGCAATAGGTTTGATACCTGCTAAGTAATTGTTTAAAAACATTACATTTCTTAACCGTATTAGGGTTTAATTCATTACTTTTATACTTGATGTAAACATCAACATAATTAACTAAATTTTGAGTAAAATATTCTTCTTTTTTAGAAGGGTTAATTAGTTCTTTAACCCAAATTGGATCAATGTTTTTTACTCCTTTGTTTCGGTTGTATTCTTTTAAAAGGTTTGTTTTAATCTCTTGCAAGTCTGTATCAAGATTTGCATAGTCAATATCTTTTAAAAGTTTTTTGATAGGTCTTTGTTCTTCTGCATCCCAATGTTCTGGGTTTATTAGAAAGTTAGTTTTAACTTTTATATCTAATTTCCTACCATCACGCAAACGAATATAAATATTAGCTGGATTGTTTTTGCTCTGGATAATGTAGTTTATAGCTGCCATAATTTGATTTTTTAACACTATAAAAATACAAATTTTAGTCCACATTTAGCCCACAATTATTAAAAACTATCCAAAGTTATCCAATTTGTATAGATTTTAAATAAGGGGAAAAAGCTGTAAAGCATTGGATTTGTTGATGTTTAGCAATATTTAAAGGAGGTTGACAAATTAATAATTTTGATTCCGTGAGCCCAAGTGGGACCACAAAATAAAAACAAACCTCTAAAAATCAATGTTTTAGAGGTTTTTTTATGGGTTCAAATTGTCTATTTATTGGCATACAATTTAGAAACATATTTGCCAATCATGTCAAACTCAAGATTTACTTTTGTGCCAATTTCAAAGGATTTAAAATTAGTGTTTTCAAAAGTGTAAGGAATAATGGCAACACTAAACTCGTTTTTTCTTGAGTTTACCACCGTCAAACTCACTCCATTTACAGTAATGGAACCTTTTTCGATAGTGATGTTACCAATATTTTCATCATATTCAAAAGTATAATACCAACTTCCGTTTGTTTCCTTGGCAACAATACAGGTGCCAACTTGGTCAACGTGACCTTGAACGATATGTCCATCCAATCGATCTCCTAATTTCATCGCTCTTTCCAGATTGATGCTGTCGCCAACTTCTAAATAGGATAAATTTGTTTTCTTGATGGTTTCGCCAATGGCGGTAACGGTATAAAGATTTTTGTCGATAGAAACCACCGTCATACAAATGCCGTTGTGCGCCACACTTTGGTCAATCTTGAGTTCGTTTGTGATTGAAGATTTAATGGTAATATGAACGTTGTCCTGATCTTTTTTTATTTCTTGTACTGTGCCAAGTGATTCTATTATTCCTGTAAACATTTCTTGTTTTATTTTACTAAATTTGCACTTCAAAATTAGCAATAAATAACCTGATGTCATGATAAAAAAAGCAGAAAATATAATCGTCGGAATTTCAATTGGAGATTTAAACGGTATTGGAAGCGAAGTGATTTTAAAAACATTTGAAGATTCTCGAATGTTGGAATTAGGTACACCAGTAATTTTTGCCAATGTAAAAATGTTGTCTTTTGTAAAAAAAAGCTTTGAATCGACAGCAATGTTGCACGGAATTGATAGATTGGACCAAGTAGTTTTGGGAAAAATAAATGTTTTGAATGTTTGGCAAGAAGCGGTCGAAATCAACTTTGGTGTGAATGATGAAAAAGCAGGAAAATATGCAATCAAATCATTTGTTGCAGCAACTAAGGCCTTGAAAGAAGGCACTATAGATGTTTTGGTCACTGCACCAATAAACAAGCACAACATTCAATCGGATGATTTCAAATTCCCCGGACATACCGATTATTTAGACCAAGAACTAGCGGGAGATGCTTTAATGTTGATGGTTCAAGACAATTTGAGGGTAGGATTATTGACCGATCATATTCCGTTGAACCAAGTGGCATCCCATCTCACAGAGGAATTGATTTTCAAAAAAATAGAAACAATAAAGCAAACCATTATCCAAGATTTTAGCATCAACAAGCCAAAAATTGCAGTTTTGGGATTAAATCCACATTGTGGCGATGGCGGCGTTATTGGAAAAGAAGATGATGTAGTCTTAAAACCTGCATTAAAAAAACTATTTGAAAAAGGAACATTAGTGTTTGGCCCTTTTGCAGCCGATGGTTTTTTTGGAAGCAATCAGTATGACAAATACGATGCTATTATTGCAGTATATCACGATCAAGGACTAATTCCGTTCAAAACATTGTCTTTTGGGAATGGCGTAAATTATACAGCTGGATTAAATAAAATTAGAACATCGCCCGATCATGGCACCGCTTATGACAAAGCCGGAAAAGGAATTGCAGATTTTAATTCTTTCAAAGAAGCGGTATATTTGGCAATTGATGTTTATAATTCCAGAAATCAATATGCCGAAATCAGCCAAAATCCCCTAAAGTTAAAAGAAAAACAGACAGAAACAAAAAAAGATAAATAAGATTATTAGATTTCCAATAATTTTATATCTTTGCACTCCCGAAGTTTAGGGCAAATTGTTGTTGAAATGAACAAGACTAAAGAATATTTAATTCCATATATAGGATTAAAGCTAGGGAAACATCATTTTGAATATCAAATAAGTAATGCGTTCTTTGAAATCTTTGATTATCACGAATTTAATAATTCAAATATCAAAGTAAATGTAGTTTTAGAGAAAAAAAGCACCATATTAGAATTGGCTTTCAAGCATAAAGGAACAGTAAATGTGCCTTGTGACATGACAAACGAAGAATTTGATTTGCCAATAAAAGGTAAAATGAAATTGATTGTGCGTTTTGGAGAAACGTTTAATAACGACAACGAAGAGTTGCTTATTTTGCCTCACGGAGAATTTCAAATAGATATTTCACAATATATATATGAAATGATAGTACTTTCGGTTCCTCTAAGACGAATTCATCCAGGAATAAAAGACGGAAGTTTAAACACAGAAGCCTTATCAAAACTGAAAGAATTGACCATCACAGAACTGAAAAAAGAGCATAAAAAAGAACAATCAGAAGAAAATATTGACCCACGATGGGACAAACTAAAGCAACTATTAACGGATAAATAATATAAAAAATGGCACATCCTAAAAGAAAAGTCTCCAAAACAAGAAGAGATAAAAGAAGAACACATTACAAAGCTACCGTTGCACAAATAGCTACTTGTCCAATCACTGGTGAAGCACATTTATATCACAGAGCCTACTGGCACGAAGGTAAAATGTATTACAGAGGTCAAGTTGTTATAGATAAAAGTACAGAACAAAGTATATGACAGAAAAAATCTATACAGAACAAAATGGAGAATATTTAAAAAATAATCCAACTTGGCATATTGAGGATTCACCTTGGAAGGCAAAACAAATTATCAAAATGTTAAACCGAAATCCAATAGATCTAAAATCTATTGCAGAAATAGGTTGCGGTGCTGGTGAAATATTAAATCAGCTACACTCATCAATGCCTAAGAACATAAGTTTTACAGGATATGATATTTCGAGTGATGCAATTAGTATTGCTAAACCAAGGGAAAAAGAAAGATTAGAATTTAAGCACGAAAATTTTTTGGAGACAGATTCAAAGTTTGATTTATTGCTAATGATGGATGTTTTTGAACATGTTGAAGATTATTTAGGATTCTTAAAATTATGCAAAAATAAAGCGAAAAACACAATATTTCATATTCCTTTGGATATTTCAGCTCAGACAATATTAAGAAATAAACTAATTTATGGACGAAATTCTGTTGGTCATTTGCATTATTTTATGAAAGAAACTGCACTTGCAACATTGGTTGATTCTGGTTATGAAATTGTAGATTTCTTTTATACCGCTGGTTCGTTTGATTTACCAACAAAGTCAATGAAAACAAAAATTGCAGTCTTACCAAGAAAATTAATGTTTAAAGTTAATGAGGATGTTGCTGCAAAATTATTAGGAGGATTTTCATTATTAGTTATGGCAAAAAATTAAAACCCTTAACAACATAAAAAGTAAGAGTAGGTTCGGTAATAAATTGATAGTTTTGGGTTTAAATAGAGATTCAGTGATAAATTTTAAAAATATATAAGATTACTCTTTATTTCTATACGTCAATCTTTATAGAAAAATCTGTAGCTGTTGCTTAATACATTTTTCTAAATGATATCTGAACTCTCACTATGTGAGAGTTTTTTTGTTGTTTATAATTTTCGTTAAATAAGAATTAGTAAAACAATAAGGATTAAAAAAAAAATTGTATTTTTCGACTCCTTTAGAGTTTTTCTTAAAATTATAGCATAAGGCTAGAAAAAATAGAACACAATGAATAAAATCACAGCCGCAATCACAGCTGTTGGAGCTTATGTTCCTGACTACGTGCTTACAAACAAAATTCTGGAAACATTAGTAGATACAAATGACGAGTGGATTACTTCACGAACTGGAATAAAAGAAAGACGAATTCTTAAAGACGACACCAAAGGAACCTCTTTTCTGGCCATAAATGCAGCACTCAACCTAATAAAAAAAGCCAATATCGACCCATTAGAAATAGATTTAGTACTATTGGCAACCGCAACCGCAGATATGCCAGTGGCCTCTACCGGAGCTTATGTTGCCACCGAAATTGGAGCAACAAATGCTTTTTCTTATGACTTACAATCGGCTTGTTCGAGTTTTTTGTTTGGGATGTCAACGGCTGCAGCCTACATAGAATCAGGAAGATATAAAAAAGTATTGTTAATTGGAGCCGACAAAATGTCCTCGATTGTAGATTATACCGATAGAACCACCTGTATTATTTTTGGAGACGGAGCTGGAGCAGTTTTATTCGAACCAAATTACGAAGGATTGGGACTACAAGACGAATACCTAAGAACAGATGGAGACGGAAGAGATTATTTAAAAATGACCGCTGGTGGCTCACTTTTTCCAGCTTCGGAACATACCGTTTTAAATAATCTACACAATATTACTCAAGAAGGAAAAACAGTATTCAAATTTGCAGTAACCAATATGGCCGAAGCCTGCGTAAACATTATGGATAGAAATAACTTGACTCATGATGACATTGCTTGGTTAGTTCCCCATCAAGCAAATAAAAGAATCGTTGATGCAACTGCTAGTAGAATGAATTTAGAAGATTCAAAAGTATTGATGAATATAGAAAGATACGGAAACACCACATCGGCAACGCTTCCGCTAGTTCTTAGTGATTTTGAACATTTATTTAAAAAAGGAGATACTATTATATTTGCCGCTTTTGGTGGAGGATTTTCTTGGGGATCTATTTATCTCAAATGGGCTTACAACAAAAATTAAAATTAAATTAAAAACAACTAATTATGGATTTAAAAGAAATTCAAAATCTAATCAAATTTGTGGCAAATTCAGGAGTTGCCGAAGTTAAATTAGAAATGGATGATGTAAAAATCACCATTAGAACTACTCTCGAAGGAAATGTGTCCGAAGCCACTTATGTGCAAATGCCTACTCAACCCGCACTTCAGCCAGTTGCTGTTCCTCAACAAATTGCACCAGCTCCAACTCCAGCAGCTCCCGTAGCCGAAAATGCTAATTATATCACTATTAAATCTCCTATGATTGGAACTTTCTATAGAAAACCAGCACCAGACAAACCCTTGTTTGTTGAAGTAGGAAGTGCGGTTGCAAAAGGAGATGTACTTTGTGTTATCGAAGCTATGAAATTATTCAACGAAATAGAATCAGAAGTTTCTGGAAAAATCGTCAAGATTTTAGTGGACGATATGTCGCCAGTAGAATATGACCAACCTTTGTTTTTAGTAGATCCTTCTTAATCAATTAAAAATTACCAATTAAAAATTAAAAACTCTGTATCAGTTTCTTTTAATTTTTAATTCTAAATTTTTAATTTTTAATTAAAATAAAAGATGTTTAAAAAAATATTAATTGCCAACAGAGGAGAAATTGCACTTCGCATTATTAGAACCTGCAAGGAAATGGGTATCAAAACAGTAGCCGTTTACTCTACCGCTGATACAGATAGTTTGCATGTAAAGTTTGCTGATGAAGCTGTTTGTATCGGCCCGCCTCCTAGCAGCTTGTCTTATCTTAAAATGTCGAATATTATTGCTGCTGCCGAAATTACAAATGCAGATGCAATACACCCTGGTTATGGATTTCTTTCTGAAAATTCAAAATTTTCTAAAATATGCCAAGAACATCACGTAAAATTCATTGGCGCCTCACCAGAAATGATTGACAGAATGGGAGACAAAGCTTCCGCCAAAGCCACGATGAAAGCCGCTGGCGTTCCTTGTGTTCCGGGTTCTGAAGGACTTTTAGAATCTTTTGAACAAGCACAATCGCTTGCCAAAGAAATGGGTTATCCAGTAATGTTGAAAGCAACTGCTGGTGGTGGTGGAAAAGGAATGCGTGCCGTATGGGCAGAAGATGAATTATTAAAAGCTTGGGAAAGTGCTCGGCAAGAATCAGCAGCAGCTTTTGGAAATGATGGAATGTATCTCGAAAAATTGATTGAAGAACCAAGGCATATTGAGATTCAAATTGTGGGTGATTCCTTCGGAAAAGCCTGTCACCTTTCAGAAAGAGATTGCTCGGTGCAAAGACGTCATCAAAAATTGACCGAAGAAACTCCTTCACCATTTATGACTGATGAATTGCGCAAAAAAATGGGTGCAGCAGCAGTAAAAGCAGCTGAATACATTAAATATGAAGGCGCTGGAACAGTAGAATTTTTGGTCGACAAACACCGTAATTTCTACTTTATGGAAATGAATACCCGTATCCAAGTGGAACATCCCATCACTGAGCAAGTTATAGATTATGATTTAATTCGCGAACAGATTTTAGTTGCTGCAGGTGTGCCAATTTCTGGTAAAAATTATTTACCACAACTTCATGCCATCGAATGTCGAATCAATGCCGAAGATCCTTATAATGAATTCAGACCCTCACCAGGAAAAATCACTACACTTCACATGCCTGGAGGTCACGGAGTTCGACTAGATACACACGTTTATTCTGGCTATACCATTCCGCCAAATTATGACTCCATGATTGCAAAATTGATCACAACGGCTCAAACCCGTGAAGAAGCCATTAGCAAAATGAGAAGGGCTTTAGACGAATTTGTTATCGAAGGAATAAAAACAACTATTCCTTTCCACCGACAATTGATGGATGATCCAAGATATATTTCTGGAGATTATACCACAGCTTTTATGGATACTTTTAAAATGAATGATCCAGAATAAAAATCAGATTTATAGCATACCACTTAATGATTGGAATAAAATACTAAAATTTTCCTGTCAGACCTAACAGGTTTTAAAAACCTGTTAGGTCTCCCCTGAATAAATCATAGGAGGCTATATTTTTACCATTAATTCGCAAATTTAAAAAAAGCAAATATCACAAAGTTTCTTTCAACCATTTGTAAAATTCTTTGTGCCAAACTAGTGCGTTTTGCGGTTTTAAAACCCAGTGATTTTCTTCAGGAAAATACAATAATCTGCTTTTTATTCCTAGCATTTGCGCCGCTTGAAACGCTTCTTGTCCTTGCCCAATAGGAACTCTAAAATCATTTCCACCTTGGATAATTAATATAGGTGTATTCCATTTTTCGACAAAATTAATTGGATTGAATTGGGTGTAGGCTTTTTGCGCAATGGCATTGTCTTTTTCCCAATAGGCTCCGCCAAAATCCCAAAAATTAAAGAAAACTTCTTCGGTAGTGCCAAACATACTTTGGGTATTGAAAACGCCATCGTGAGCAATAAATGTTTTGAATCGATTGTTGTGAATTCCAGCCAAATAAAATACAGAATATCCGCCGTAACTGGCCCCGATACAGCCCAAACGGGATTTATCAACATATTTTTCTTTGGACACATCATCAATCGCCGATAGGTAATCGTCCATAACTTGTCCGCCCCAATCTTTGCTAATTTGTTCGTTCCATTCCACACCGTGACCGTGCATGCCACGACGATTGGGTGCTACAATTATATAACCTTGAGCTGCCATTAATTGAAAATTCCAACGGAAAGAATAGAATTGTGTCAGAGGAGATTGCGGCCCACCTTGACAATAAAGTAAGGTTGGGTACTTTTTTGAGGCATCAAAATTGGGTGGAAGAATGACCCAAACCAACATTTTTTTGCCGTCGGTGGTGGTAACATATCGTTTTTCGGTTTTGCTTAACGCCAATGAATTGTAGGTTGCTGTATTGACATTCGACAATTGAAGCCAAGTTTTTTTCTTTAGATGATACGAATAAATTTCGGCGGCGTGATTCATATCAGTTCTGGTTACTATGATATTATCTCCAGATAAACTTACCAAAGAAGCCACATCAAAATCGCCATCGGTCAATTGAGTAACTACAGGCAATTTCTTAGTTAAACCCGGAAAATCAACTTCAAACAACTGAATGGTTCCGTCAATTGGGGCTTGAAAATATACTTTTTTTCCATCGGCACTCCAAAGAAAACTCTCTACAGTTCCGTCCCAATGCGCTGTTAAATTGATATTCATTCCTTTGAAACTAACCATTATATCGTTTTTATCGGCTTCATAACCATCGCGTTTCATTTGCAACCAAGTCAAATTTCCTGTTGGCGAAAAAGTGGGATTTGTGTCATAACCCAAATTTCCTTCGGTTCTGTTGATGGTTTTCCCAGTTTCTAAATTGTATTCGTAAATATCGGTATTGGTGCTAATAGCATAAGCTGTGCCTGATTTTTTCTTGCAAACGTATAAAATACTTTTGCTGTCTGGCGACCAGATATAATCTTCGTCTCCGCCAAAAGGTTTTTGTGGACTATCGAAATTTTCGCCTTTCAAAAGGTCGATTCCAACAGCAGCTTCTTTGTTTTCTTTATAAAAAACATGATTGAATTTGCCTTCGTTCCATTTGTCCCAATGCCGGTAATCCAGTCCGTTGTAGATTTGAACATTCGATTTTTCGAGTTCAGGATAAAAATCTTTTCCGTGAACTTTATCGATTTTTACTTCTTCATCATAAACAATATATTTCCCATCTGGAGAAACGTTTTTGTCGTTTAGTAACTCTTTAGTCGAGGTAACTTCGGTTGGATTTCCTCCGTTTATGGGTAAAGTATAAAACTTAGAATTCGATTTATTTTCTTCGGCAGAAGGAATAGCAACTTTGTAAACAATGTTTTTTCCATCTTTCGAAAGCCCTAAAGTGGTTACCCTGCCAAGCTTTAAAAGTAATTCAGGGGACATTGTGTTTTGTGCCATCACATTTAAGTTCATCATTATCAGGGTTATAAATACTATTTTTTTCATTGTAAATTTTGTTTAAAATCGGTTCTAAAAATACAAATTCTATTCAGAATAGTTAGATGATATTTCAATCAAATTTTATCAAACAGAAGCATTTTTTTTTACTTTTATAAAAATTTCAGAAATGCTA
>Ga0316612_1000604_pt1 | contig 10315 bp, 6 predicted proteins | sample MIS2016226_MG_FD_207676 | JGI IMG/M metagenome (GOLD analysis project Ga0316612, IMG submission 207676) | Microbial mat bacterial communities from Middle Island sinkhole, Lake Huron, Michigan, United States - MIS.2016.226 | ecosystem: Environmental > Aquatic > Freshwater > Lake > Sediment... | reverse complement strand
GCTGACGCACCATTTCTTGAGCTAGTGAATGGTGCGTCAGACACAAGTTAACCGTCAACATGATTATTGATCCTGTCTGACGCACCCTACGCATTGATTGTAGTAGAAGGGGAGCCGGAGGGCGAAAAATTTTTGTGCCTCCGGCAGGCTTACGCCAACGCCCCTACATCAACCCCATCACCCACCCCAAACCCACCATGCACACCGCAAAAATCATCACCAACGGCACACACCAAATCAAGGGACTCACCGACCCTAACCATTGCCATCCTAGTGCTTATCAGCCCTATGGTACACTATCTATAGCGTGGCAAACCCCCACCAAACAACCTTATTAACAGAAACGGGTAGTTTTTGATAATATAGAGCCACGATCCATTCAGTATTATCGGAATCGATAACAATGCTTAAAGCCTCTAGAGCAGGGCAATACATACAACAGCTAGAAGGGTACAAAGCCTTTATCCCTAATCCACTGCCCCCCGTGCCGGAGATTCTCATCGATCCGGAAATGTGGGCTTTGCTCTCTCAAGCAGATCGGGCATTGGGTCGCCTAGACGGGGCAACCGATGCACTCCCCAACCCAGATTTATTTGTATTCATGTATGTTCGGAAAGAAGCAGTATTGTCCAGCCAAATCGAAGGAACACAAGCATCTTTGATCGATGTTCTAGAATTTGAATCTCAGGCTTTAGAACCCGATAATCCACAGGATGTTGCAGAAGTCGTTAACTATATTTCTGCAATGAACTATGGTCTTGAACGACTCAAAGAATTACCTGTATGCTTGCGGCTCATTCGAGAAATTCACCAAGAGTTAATGAAAGGTGTAAGAGGTGCTGAACGCAATCCAGGAGAATTTCGCCAAAGTCAAAATTGGATTGGTGCAGGAGGATGTTCCCTCGCCCAAGCAACCTATATTCCCCCTCCACCCCATCAAATGCTTCAAGCCTTAGATAATCTAGAGAAATTTTTACATAGCCTCAAACCTATGCCCATATTGATTAAAATTGGCATTGCTCACGCTCAATTTGAAACCATTCACCCCTTTCTCGATGGAAATGGTAGAACAGGACGGCTCCTGATTACCTTTTTATTGTGTGAAAAAACGATCCTACAACGCCCTTTACTTTATATCTCTCACTATTTCAAAAAATATCGCACCGAATATTACAATCATCTCCAGGCTGTTCGAGATCATGGCAACTGGGAAGATTGGCTGAAATTCTTTTTGCGTGGTGTTTATGAAGTTGCTCAAGAAGCGGCTGCGACTGCCCGTAAAATTGTTAAATTAAAAGAAGAACATCGCCAATTAGTCCTCAATGCCATGGGACGTAGATCCGGTAATGCGATCGCCTTACTGGAGAGCCTTTATTTTAAACCAATTTTTACCGTAGAACACGCTCAAGAAATCACCAATCTCTCATACCCCAATGCAAACACATTAGTTAAGGATCTGAGCAATCTCGGTCTTCTGGAAGAAATCACTGGTCAAAAACGCAATCGAGCATTTTCCTATGCCCCATATTTGGCTGTCTTTGCAGATTCTTAAGCAGTGGCCGAGAACGCGGAGCGGACTGAAGTCCGCACTACTGAGTCCTCATGATTTTATGTGTTATACAATTGATCGGCGTGGGGGCGAAAAATTTTTCGCCCCTACATTGATCCACGCTAATCTTTTTCGGGAATCCACTGATGAGCGATCGCCTGGCCCAAGCCCTCACCAAACTCTATGAAAAACACCGGATTGTCTTCTGGTATGACCAAACGGGGGAATTTGAAGAAACCTATGAGCAATTGGCCATAGACAATGTTGAAAAACTCACCATTGCCAATAATCAATTTCAACTCAAATATCGCCTCCTGCGCCAACAGCCCGAACAAAACTTTCTCCTTTACCACAACGGGCCAGCCCCCGCCGATGCAGAAAATTGGCTTTTAGATGTGGAATTGGCCCATGGAGTCTTTGCCGCTGACCAAACCGCCCTCTGGTTAGCTGAATTGGGCCTTGGCCCCCAATTTACCGCCGCGATCGCCGCCCATGGTGAATTTTGCCACGCGGCCAAACGCCTCGATGCACTCAAAAAGATGGTCAACCCCGCAACGGAAACCAGCCCCGATCTCCTCCGCAAAATGGCGGCCATCTGTACCCAGGCTGACCCCCGCCTTGATGCTATCCTCGAAAACCTCCTCGCTGAATCGGCCCAAGGCAAGAGCGATCGCTTCACCCTCCTCCAACGCTGCAACCTCGAAACCTGGCTCTGGGAACAACTCCATCACGCCTATGGCTATGATTCCCCAACCCTCACCCTCACGGATTTTACCCTCACCCTCTTTAAGGCAGCCTACCTTGCCCCCCTGACGGGCAAAAACCCCCTCACGGAAGATGCGATCGTTTTTCTGCAACGGTGGCGCGATAGTTCCCGCCATCGGGAGAGCTTTAGAACCCTTTCCCAACAATGCGCCCATAGCCTCAATATCGTTGAAGACCTCCAACGCCGGGATTTGCGGGATTTGATGCGGTTGGATTATTTTGCGGCCATTGATCAGAAAATTATTGATGATTTGGTGCAGGGGGCGATCGCCGCTACCCTCCATCCAGAGGAGGTGAACCAATGGATTCACCAACGGCAAACGAGCCATTGGTATGGGGATTATCGACACCTGTATGAGGCGATCGCCGCCGCCAGCCTCCTGAGCCAAAGCCTCGAACTCTTCGATCCCACGATCCATTCCCCCCACCATGGCGTAGAGCGATATGTGCAAAGTTGGTATCGCATTGATCAGGCTTATCGCCACTATACATTCCACGCCCGCCAATGTAGTAGCGCTGACCTTGCCCCCCTGACGGCACAGCTAGATCAACGCTATAGCAATCATTATCTTTCCGTATTGGGCGATCGCTGGCAAACCCAGATCGACAGCCTCACCCATTGGCAAATCCCCAACATCAAACGCCAAGACCAATTTTTTCGCCATTGGGTCGAGCCATATTTAAAGAAAAATAAAAAAGTTTGTGTGATTATTTCCGATGCCCTCCGCTATGAGGTGGGGGTGGAATTAGTGGAGCGGATTTGCCAAGAAGACCGCTATGAAGCCCAAATTGAACCGGCTCTTGCCATGCTCCCCAGTTATACCCGATTGGGGATGGCCGCCCTCCTGCCCCATGAACAGTTAAGTTTTGGTTATCAAGCCACCATTACCGTTGATGGCCAAAGCTCCCAAGGCATAGAAAACCGCGCCAAAATCCTCCAAAAACACCGCGCCACCGCCATCCAAGCCGAAGACTTTTGGCAATTGGATCGGGATGAAAGCCGCGAACTGTTGAAAAACCATGAAGTTCTCTACGTCTACCACAATCATATTGATAAAGTGGGGGATCAGCTTGCTTCTGAAGACCGCGTTTTTGAGGCCGTTCAGAAAACCTGTGAGGAATTGGTGGATTTATTAAAAAAACTCGCCAATGCTAACGGCAATAACTTTTTAATTACCGCCGATCATGGCTTTCTTTATCAACGGGAAAGCCTCTCAGACAGCGATTTTAGCCAAGCCAAACCCCAGGGCAAAATCCTCTATGAAAACCGCCGGTTTATTTTGGGGGAAAACCTCCAACCCACCCCCGGCCTCCACCATTTCACCGCCCAAGCCTTGGGCATTCACAGCGCCATTGATGTGCAAATCCCCAAATCGATTAACCGCTTGCGCCTTAAGGGTTCCGGCAGTAAATTTGTCCATGGTGGCGCAATGCTCCAAGAGGTAATCATTCCGGTGATTAAAGTCAACAAAAAACGCACCAGCGACACCCGCCCCGTTAAAGTCACGATTACCGAAGGCGGCAACACCACCATCACCACCGGCCAACTCGCCGTCCTCCTCTACCAAGAAGAACCCGTCACCGCCAAAATCAAACCCCAAACCCTCCGCATCGGCCTCTATACCGCAGCGGGCGAACCTATTTCTAATACCCATGAGTTATGTTGCGATCGCACCTCCTCCCACCCCCAAGACCGGGAATTCCGCCTTCAATTCCTGCTCACCCGCGAAGCCAACACGATGAACAACGTCGAAATCTACCTCCACCTCGAAGCCAAACAGCCCCACACCTCCCACTACCAACTCCTCGACCAGCGCACCTACTGGCTCCGCCGCACCTTCACCACCGACTTTGATTTCTAACCAAGAGGGCGAAAGGTTTTTCGCCCCTACAAAGGGCGAAAGATGTTTCGCCCCTACAAAGGGCAAAAGGTTTTTTGCCCCTACAAAGGGCGAAAGGTTTTTCGCCCCGACAATCTTCCTACTCCCCACTTCCCACTTCCTACTCCCCCATGCCCCCAACCCCCTTAGACCAAAAAATCAACCAACATTTCCCCGGTTTAGCCGTTCGTAAAGACCTCGTAAAGGCTGTTAAGGGGAATGCGATCGTGCCTTCCTATGTGTTGGAATATTTGCTCGGCCAATATTGCGCCACCGATAACGAAGCCTCCATTCAAAGCGGCATTGAAAGCGTCCGGGAAATCCTGCGCCGCCATTATGTCCACCGCAATGAATCGGAATTAGTGCGCTCCCATATTCGGGAACGGGGCCGCTATAAAGTGATTGATAAAATTAGCGTCACGCTCAATGATAAGGCCGATACCTATGAGGCCGCCTTTGCCAATTTAGGCATTACCAAAGTGATCATTGATGCCGAAACCGTTAAAGCCCATCCTAAACTATTGGTGAGTGGTGTGTGGTGTATTGCCGATGTGGAATATATTTTTGTGGAGGAGCGATCGGTTTCCCCCTGGATTTTAGGCAGCCTCAAACCCATTCAACTCTCCCATTTTGATTTTGAGAGCTACCTCGCCGCCCGCCGCCAATTTAACACTGAAGAATGGATTGATCTGTTAATCCAAAGTATTGGCTTTGATCCCCAATGGTTTAGCCGCCGCAGTAAGTTGTTACAATTGGTGCGATTAATTCCCTTTTGTGAGCGCAATTATAATCTGGTGGAGTTGGGGCCAAAGGGTACGGGGAAATCCCATATTTTTTCGGAGTTTTCCCCCCATGGCATTCTCATTTCTGGCGGTGAAGTGACAGTGCCGAAGCTGTTTGTGAATAATTCTACGGGGCGGGTGGGGTTGGTGGGCTATTGGGATGTGGTGGCCTTTGATGAGTTTGCCGGGAAGCAGAAACGGGTGGATAAGGCTTTGGTGGATATTATGAAGAATTATATGGCCAATAAGTCGTTTTCGCGGGGGGTAGAAACCTTGGGGGGCGAGGCTTCCATGGCCTTTGTCGGGAATACGAAAAACACCGTCCCCTATATGCTGAAACATAGTGATCTGTTTGAGGAGTTGCCGGATAAATTCTATGATTCCGCCTATTTAGACCGCCTCCATTTTTATATCCCCGGTTGGGAGGTAGATATTATTCGCGGTGAGATGTTTTCCGAGGGCTATGGGTTTGTGGTGGATTATTTGGCGGAAATTTTGCGATCGCTCCGTAACCATGACTATGCTCACCGCTATCAGGAACAGTTCCACCTTTCGGAGGAGATGTCTACGCGCGATCGCGATAGCATTCAAAAAACCTTTTCCGGTCTAATGAAAATCCTCTTTCCCCACGGGGAAGCCACCCCTAGGGAAATTGAGGAATTACTCACCTTTGCCATTGAGGGGCGCAAACGGGTCAAAGACCAAATTTATCGCCTTGATGACACCTTTACGCCAGTCGAGTTTGGTTATCGCGATGGTCAGGGCCAATTTCATCCCGTCCAAACCCTCGAAGAACGGGAATATCCCCATCTTTACCATCGCTCCAGCGCACCACCGACGGCTCTTGATCCCATTTTTGCCCCAGAACTGGAGCCAAAACACATCACCATTGAGGATAATCAGCGGGGCGTTTCCTTTGAGCAACTGTTCCTCCCCTACCTACAGGGCGCACAAAGCCTGAACATCACTGATCCCTATATCCATCGGTTTTATCAAGCTTGTAACCTGATGGAATTATTGGAGTTATTGGCCCAACATAAACAAGAGGAAGATACCCTCGTTGTTCGTTTGCGTACCACGTTGGATGATTATCCCAATAGTAGCCAGGTGGAGCAATTGGAGAAGATTAAAACAGCCTGCGTAACAGTGGGGATCGATTTTCGCTGGATCTTTGAGGAGGAAAAAACGATCCATGGCCGGTTTATTGAAACCGATACCGGCTGGAAAATTGTCCTGGATCGCGGCTTAGATATTTTCCAACCCTACGAATCGAGAAACCGTTTTGATTTTGCCAACCGCCTCCAAAAATTCCGGGCTTGCCGCTCCTTTTATGTCACCTATGTCCGGCAGCAAAAGTAGGGTGCGTCAGAACGATTAACCCAGGAAATAAACGAGTAACCTAATGGCTGACGCACCATCTTCAATCCATCAATGGTGCGTCAGGCACAAATCAACCACCAACGTGATCACTGATCCTATCTCACGCACCCTACCCGATAATGGTGCGTCAGGCACAAATCAACCACCAACGTGATCACTGATCCTATCTGACGCACCCTACCCGATAATAGGAAACCCTGCCCAAACGGGGGCAGGGGTCGCTCTCTCAAGGGGAAACTCTGGGAGGAAAGCCCCTCTCCCCCCTTGGGAGAGGGGTTTGGGGTGAGGGTTATTTAGGCTTGGGTTTTTTCCACCTCCGCAACCATCAACAGCGTTTTCAACACAGAATCAGGGTTCAAACTCATCGAATCGATCCCCAATTCCACCAAGAACTGCGCAAATTCAGGGTAATCACTGGGAGCCTGACCACAGATCCCGATCTTGCGGCCTTTTTCCTTAGCAGTGGCGATCGCCTGGGCCACCATCCGTTTCACCCCTTCATCCCGCTCATCAAACAGGTGCGCCACCAAAGCCGAATCCCGGTCTAGCCCCAGGGTCAACTGGGTCAAGTCATTGGAGCCGATGGAGAAACCATCAAACACCTCGGCAAACTGATCCGCCAGAATCACATTACTGGGTAACTCACACATCACATAGACCTGCAAGCCATTCACGCCTCGTTTTAACCCCTGTTTGCCCATTTCCGCCAACACATGACGACCTTCATCAGGGGTGCGACAGAAGGGAACCATCGGGATCACGTTGGTTAAGCCCATATCATCCCGCACCCGTTTGAGGGCTTTACATTCCAGCGCGTAGGCTTCGCGATAGTTGGGATCATAGTAACGGGATGCGCCCCGCCAGCCGATCATCGGGTTTTCTTCCTTCGGTTCAAACTGACGACCGCCCAAAAGGTTGGCATATTCATTGGATTTGAAATCGGACATCCGCACCACCACGGGTTTCGGATAGAAAGCAGCGGCGATCATCCCGATCCCCCGGGCCAATTTGTCCACAAAGAAATCCGGTTTATGGGTATAGCCTTGGGTGAGCCGTTCAATTTCCCCCTTCACCCCTTCATCTTCCAATTGGTCGAACTTAATCAACGCCATCGGGTGAGCTTTAATGTGGTTAGCAATGATGAATTCTAGCCGGGCCAGCCCCACACCATCGGCGGGAATCCCGGCCAACGTAAAGGCCTGTTCTGGATTGCCGATATTCATCAAAATTTGGGTGCGGGTTTTCGGCAGGTTGTCCAATTTGGTTTGATGAACTTCAAAGGGCAACAACCCTTCATAAACCAAACCTTCTTCCCCTTCTGAGCAGGAAACCGTCACCTCTTGGCCGTTATGGATCGATTCCGTGGCATCACCACAACCGACGATCGCCGGAATCCCCATTTCCCGCGCAATAATTGCGGCGTGGCAGGTACGCCCCCCTTGGTTCGTGACGATCGCACTGGCCTGTTTCATAATCGGTTCCCAATCCGGGTCGGTGCGGTTCGTGACGAGGACTTCACCGGCTTTGAACTGGTTAATATTAGAAACGTTGTGAATGACGCGGGCTTTGCCTTGACCGATCGCCGCGCCCACACTGCGCCCAGTGGCCAACACTTTGCCCCGTTCTTTCAGTTCATAGCTTTCGAGGACGTTATCCGCTTTTTGAGATTGCACGGTTTCCGGCCGGGCTTGGACGATAAACAGTTCCCCAGTGATCCCATCTTTCGCCCATTCAATATCCATCGGGGTATATTGGCCGCGCACTTGGGAATAGTGATCTTCAATGATAATCGCCCATTTCCCCAGTTTGAGAATTTCCGCATCCGAAAGACAGAATTTTTGCCGTTCCGGTTCAGGAACTTCGACGTTTTTCGTCAGTTTAGAACCGCCCACATCGTAGACCATTTTGATCGCTTTCGTGCCGAGGCGTTTTTCTAAAATCGGCGTAAAACCGGTTTTCAGCGTCGGTTTAAACACGAAATATTCATCGGGGTTCACTGCACCCTGGACGACGTTTTCCCCTAAACCATAGGCAGCGGTAATCAGAGCCGCATTTTTAAACCCGGTTTCTGTGTCAATGGAGAACATCACGCCGGAGGTGGCTAAATCAGACCGCACCATTTTTTGCACCCCTACGGAAAGGGCAACGGTGAAGTGATCAAAACCATTATGTTGACGATAGGAAATGGCGCGATCAGTGAACAAAGATGCAAAGCATTTATGACAGGCTTCTAAGACCCCTTTCACCCCTTGGACGTTGAGGTAGGTTTCCTGTTGACCGGCAAAACTGGCTTCGGGGAGGTCTTCGGCGGTGGCACTGGAGCGCACAGCTACGTCGGTATCTTGGGTTTGGGTATCGCAGAGATCGCGAAATTCGGGGTCGAGGCGATCGCCTAAGGAAGAACTGCAACTATAGCGTTGGCAGAGTTTTTTATAAGCGAGGGCGATCGCATCTTGTAAATCTTGGGGGAATGGCGTATGGAGAATCAAAGCCCGGGCCTGTTTGCCCCGCTCTTGCAGATTGTAGACATCGTTGACATCGAGATCAGAGAACAGCCGTTGCAATTGAGCTTCCAACCCGGCCTGTTTAATGTAGTAGCGATAGGCATAGGCAGTGGTGGCAAACCCACCGGGAACGTTAACGCCCTGGGTTTGCAACTGTTGAATCATTTCCCCTAAGGAGGAGTTTTTCCCCCCCACTAAGCCCACATCTTCGCTCCGGACTTCATCAAACCAGAGAATAAAGGCTTGATCCCGAGCAACGGTACTGGTTGAATCGTAAGCAGTGTATGTCATAACATCTCCTAACTAAGGAACAATAGAATAAATAATCACGCGAACTAAACCCCCCCCCCATGGATGGCAGAGAATGATCACACCCTAACCACAACAATGAGGGCAACAACTGGAAAAAATTTCCAGAACAACGGAGCAAAAAATAACGAGAGAGAACGACAAAATGAATGGCAAATGCGATGCCTATAACCCCTGAGGCGATGGGATACTCAAATCAGATTGATTTGGGCAATAGGACTCAGTGATTAAACGTCAACACCACAATAGGCTGCCCTTGAATACTCCTGATCACGGATGAACAGTGGGTCAGTTAACGGTCAGCGGCAAGGGGATGATTTTAGGTCTGTCACTGGGTGCTATCTGGCCACAACTTCAGTTTAAAACTTTGCCCCCCCTCGGTTACTTTTTCTTTGGAATTCGTTACGTTCGCTACAGACAAGTTCATATTGCCCTCACCCTAAATCCCTCTCCCAAAATGGGCGAGGGACTCCTAGCTCTCCGCTGTGATCATCTGCTGTGATCATCTGCGGACGGAAGTCCGGCTTGGGGGCGAAAAATTTTTCGCCCCTACTGCACTTCCCACTCCTTAAGAAGGAAGGCGATCGCCCGCCGGAACCTTGCGATAGTACTGGGGATGGTAAAGGCTACTGGCATTGAGGGGGGCATAGTTTTTGGCATCATTGGCCACCACTCCTAGCACAGTTGTACCGGATATCTTCAGGGTTTCCAAAACCTGTGCCAAGAAAGGGCGATTGGTCTTGGCCAAACGCACCACCAAAATAATCCCATCGGAATGGGCCGCCAACAGTTGGGCATCGGACAAACCCAACAGGGGGGGCGTATTGTAAAACACGACATCAAAACAATCATGCAATTCCTCCATCACCCGCTGCATCGTCGGCGCAGACAGGATCTTAATCGGATCACGGGTATAGGTTCCCCCGCTGAGGAAAAAGAGATTTTCCACCCCTGGACAGGGCTGCACCACATCTTCAACGGGTAAATCGCGATTAATATGATCCGTTAACCCAAGGCGATTGTGACAGCCTAAGCGGTGATGGAGTTGAGGATTGCGCAAATCTGCATCCACCAACAGCACCCGCTTGCCAATCGTGGCCGCCGTCATCGCTAAATGCTGGCTCAGGGTCGATTTGCCATCTTCAG
>Ga0316612_1000603_pt1 | contig 10344 bp, 6 predicted proteins | sample MIS2016226_MG_FD_207676 | JGI IMG/M metagenome (GOLD analysis project Ga0316612, IMG submission 207676) | Microbial mat bacterial communities from Middle Island sinkhole, Lake Huron, Michigan, United States - MIS.2016.226 | ecosystem: Environmental > Aquatic > Freshwater > Lake > Sediment... | reverse complement strand
TTGATGAATGTACCGGACCTTTGGTTGCAAAGTGGTTATCATCAAGAAATTATACGGTGCTTTCGGTCTATGATACTTTGAAAGGAATTAAAGACATTGAGATTTTGAGAATTGCACAGGAAGAAAAATGGGTGATAATTACTAACGACAAAGATTTTGGAGAATTGGTTTATAAAAATAACCTGCCACACCATGGGATTGTTTTATTGCGGCTGATTGATGAAAGAAGTATTAATAAGATTGATGTACTCGAAAAGCTTATCAATAATCACTTTGATGAAATGAATGGCAAATTTATTGTCGTCACCGAAAATTCAGTTAGAATCATAAATCCTCATTAACCGGAAATCTATAATCACTTTGATTCTTTTTTAGAGATAACTGCATTAATCGTATGCCTGATATCCCCTCTGAAAGACTTTTGAAATGGTGTTTAGCCTGCCTTCTAACATAATTGCGAACCTACGGGGTCTTCTTTAAACAAAACTTGTTTGCAAAAACAACAATGAGCAGCAACTCCAACAATTCTTTTAGACAATTTTTAGATTAAGATCGGTAAGGTTTTGAAGAACCTTCAAATCAGCCGCTGCCCAGTTTACTTCAAATATTTCATGTTTCGCCAGCCATCGGAATTCTGAATGATCGGTCAGTGTAATTTTTCCTGATTTTATTCGGCAAATAAACGGTATCAGCCGGATGGATTTTTCGGGATAATGATGTTCCACTGGTTCAAGCTGGTTCTCAACTGAAATCTCGATGTTTAATTCTTCCCGGATTTCGCGGGTGATACATTCTTTGGCAGTTTCTCCTGGTTCAATTTTCCCTCCCGGAAATTCCCAGAATCCCGCAAGGTGCATCTCTTGCGAACGGCGTGTTGCAAGGATTTTATCGCCTTCGACGATTATTGCGCAGCAGACTTCAATCATATTTCTGTAATCAGGTGTTATTTATCAGATATTTAAAACAGTTTACTTTTCGATAATCCAAAGAAATGTAACAAGGAAGTGCAGGTTTTATTCTTTTGAGAACTTTTTTTTATGCTTTGGATAAACAATGATTACTTTTGTTTTTTATCCAATTAAAATGAAAGCAAATCATTTTTATTCCCGGATTATTATTATCGTTTTGATAATATTTCCAAGCATAACCTTTATTCCGTTGTTTGCTCAGCCATTAGATGTTACCATCGGGTTTAATCCAAATAATGAGTGCTCCGGAACTCAGATTTCTTTTACTTCTATTGTAACAGGCGGAACTCCACCTTTTGTTTATTCCTGGAATTTTGATGATCAGACTTCACCAAATAATACGTCAAGTCAGGCTAACCCAATACATATTTTTAATCCATTAGGCTGTGGTACTGCTAATTATTCGGTTAGCTTAACCGTAACCGACACAACTGGTGGACTAAATACAACGGTAACAGCTACTGCTTTGGTTACTATCAAAAAACGGCCTGATCCTCAATTGTCTGAATTATTAAATGTTCCGCCTTTCAGCAATTGTTACAGTAATCCGCCACCTACACCGGCAAATCCAAGTGATACAATTCTGGTCGTTAATGCAACACAGGAATCATATTGTGTTGTTCCTGACAGCTATTCGATAGATTGGGGTGATGGTTCAGCAATATTAACAGGATTAAAGGATTCAGATTTCCCTATCCAACATATTTACACTCAATTAGGTGCGTTTAATTTAAAATTTGGTTGCAAAGGAACCAATGATTGTGTGGGTTTAACAACTCATGTTGTGAAAAACGAATCAAATCCGGCGTGCGGGGTTAGTTCTCCTGGTCAAACACAAGGCTGCGCCCCGATAAGTTTTGCTTTTAATTTGGGCAACAGCTACATCAATAATTCGCCATACACCGAGTATCAATGGAATTTTGGCGATGGAAGCCCAATAATAAATTGGGATCAGCAAACGGCACTCGACAGTAACGGTATTATAAACCATACATTTACGGTGTCCTCGTGCCCGGTGGGAGGCGAATTTGTGGTTAATGTTATGGCTACAAATTCGTGTTCGAGTACATCGGGAACTGTTGACGGCGTTGTTATTTGGTCGGCAGCACAAATTGTACTGGATACCGTCGGCGGATGTGTTGGGCAACCTGTAACATTTAGTAATCAGTCAGTTAATGGTTTTGGTCCGGGATGTACTAATTTAACGGAGTATTCGTGGGTTTTTGGAAATGGAAATACCTACACAGGCTATAACCCACCTCCCCAAATATACCTTGAGCCTGGCGTTTATTTTGTTTTAATTACCGGTGATAGTTATTGTGGTGAGACTACACTAAGTTTGCCGGTAATTATTGATGAACCCCCAACCGCTGCGGGTTATGCAACTCCCTTGAGTAGTTGTGTTTCCGACAGCCTTATCGTAAATTTTACAAACCAGTCAACCGGCGAAAATCTCAAATATTTATGGAGTGTAGAGCCTGACACAGGCTATGTTTTTGTTTCAAATACCGACAGTACTGCAAAAGACCCTTCGATACAATTTACAGTTTATGGCGATTATCTGGTTACGCTCACTACAACAAATAACTGCGATGTGGATTATAAAACTTTCGACATCTCGATACACGATAAACCATCCGCTGAATTTAGTGAGGACGAAATTGTAACCTGCGATTCACCCTTCATTTATTCGGTTACTCCTGACGATATTTCGTATGACGACCATGGTGAGCCAATTACAGCCTACAACTGGTACTTCGTGGGAGGAAATCCCGGAACTTCCAATATTCCTTATCCGGCAAATATTTCATACCCTAATTCCGGAAATTTTACCGCCCGGCTTATCACCCAAAATAATTGTGGTAGCGATACTACGCTACAAATCATCGAAATCATTACTCAGGTTGATCCTGTAATTACGCCTGATACTGCAGTTTGTTTCAATAGTCCGGGTTTTTGGTTGTTTGCCGACCCTGATATTGGGAACTGGGAAGGCGAGATTGTTGATGAAAACGGATTTGTAACTACAAACACCATTGGCACATTTTGTTTAAAATATACCGATGAATGTCTTGTGCCCGATAGCATGATTGTTACAATACATCCACTACCACAGGTTGAGATACTTTCGGCTGATGTGGGCGTTTGTGTTTACGATGATCCGCTCATCTTTACCGGTTTACCGGCAGGAGGAATCTGGCAGGGGAACGGAATTGCCAACCCAAATGTCGGGGAATTCAATCCCTCGTTAAGTGGCCCAGGACAGTTTCAGGTTTTTTATAGCTATTCCGATTCTTTCCCAAACTGTGTTTGTTTTAATTCGGATGAAATCATAGTCACTGTTGATTCTAAACCAGAACCCGATTTTCTTCCTGCCGACACATCCTTTTGTGCGGGAATCGAATACATATTTACAAACTACACTTTGGGTGGAAACAACAACGAAATCCTATGGGAGTTTAGCGATGGTTTTACTTCATCATCCTCAAATGAGGTAATCCATACTTTTGCTGATACAGGAAATTACTGGATAAAAATAAGCGCATCATCGCTTTTTGGGTGTATTGATTCGACAATTCGTTACATCCGGGTTATCCAGCCACCACCAAATCCTTATTTTACGATGGATTTTACACCATCGAGTTTCTGTAGCCCTGTCGAAGTAAATATTTTATTCGATCCAACAGTTTATGACGACTTTATAACTTTTGATTGGAATTTTGGAAATGGCGGTTCGCTTACCTCTAAATATAGCTTTTCTGACACCACGCTTACTTTTTACCAGGGCATTGTTGATACAACTTATTATGTTTCGCTCGAAGTAATTAACCAGTGTGGTACTTTTATTTATTTAGATTCGGTGGTTGTACATGCCCCGCCAATTGCTGGCTTTGGAAAAGATTTTAACTGGAATTGTTCGCCAAAACCCGTTACTTTTATCAATAAAAGCCTGGGAATTGCCGATAGTATTTATTGGGATTTTGGAGATGGAACCGACACGGTTTTGTATTATCCACAAATGGATCAAATACTGAAACACAGCTTTTACACCGAAGTAGTTGATACCGTATTCAATATCAGCATGATAACTTACAATACTTGCGGAACGGATACAATTTCGGACTATATCGAAGTTTTTCCAAACACGCTGACTGCATTTTTTAATACCGACACAACTTTTGGCTGCAGCCCGCTAACAGCAAATTTTACCAACTACTCAAGCCCACACACACTGCACAACACATGGGCTGTAATTAACGGAACCGATACACTTAAATACATTAACAAAGACTTTACCTATACTTTTAGAAATTCTACAGTGGTAACCGATACTTTTCTTGTCCAGCTATGGATTGATGATAATTGTAGCCGCGACACGGCTTTTAGCAAGGTTGTCGTTTATCCTGTCCCAGAGATGAATTTTCAGATGAGTATCAACGAAATTTGTGCGGGCGAAATAATTACATTCGAAAACCAATCAAATGTTGCAGATTTTTATTGGGATTTTGGTGATGGCACCATTTTATATCCACAATCGAATATTGTTGATCATGTTTTTGATTCTTCGGGACAGTATGAAGTTTTGCTTATTGGCAGGTCGGTTGATTTTGGCTGTTGGGACACGCTTTCAAAAATTATAAACATTAAGCCCACACCACAGGCTTTTATTCAAACCACCCAAACAGCGGGTTGCGCACCTTTTGGAGTTTATTTTGAATCCGACAGCAGTTTTAATAAAATCTGGGATTTCGGTGACCAATCACAGCTTTCAGTTGATCCTTTTCATGTATTTTTTGAGCCAGGCTTATTTAAAGTTACGATGATTTCGGAATTCGAAAATTTTTGTTCCGATACGGCATTTTTGGAAATCAGGGTTTTACCCAGGCCGCAATCCGATTTTACAATAAACAGCCTTGGTGGTTATCCCGAGAAGGTTCAACTAACCAACATATCAAACGATTACATCTCCTGCGAATGGATTTTGCCAGACAATGAAAGTGTTTTTGATTGCGAAAATCTTGAATTTGATTTTGATAATATCGGCAGCTATCCGATAACCCTGATCACCACAAATGCTTATGATTGTAACGATACTGTTACCAAAAGTTATGATGTTTATTTTAAAGGTTTGTTTATCCCTGATGCCTTCTCTCCAAATAATCCAGGCGAAAAAATCAGAGAATTTAAAGCCGTGGGAATCGGATTAAAAGAGTACTATCTTGAGGTGTACGATACTTACGGGAATTTGCTCTGGAGGACTGACATTCTTAGTGATTCAAAACCTGCAAATGGCTGGGATGGGAGCTTCGATGGAAAACCTTTACAACAAGATGTTTATATGTGGAAGGCGGATGCAGTATTTCTCGATAATACAATCTGGCAAGGTATGGATAATGGAAGTGGGATTAAGAAAAAATTTGGTACAGTAACACTTATCAGGTAAAAAATAATTTGTTCTGCCTATTTTCCGATTAACCATTTATCATCTTTGCAGCTTTCACATTTATTAAAAATGTAAAAGTTATCTAAGTTAGTGGTAATTCCAATTTCATGTGACCCCGATTCATGATTATTCAAATCAGAAACGGTAGCATCATAACTGTAATAAACAGTGACCCTGGAGGAACCATCATTATTAATAGGAAATTGGTAACCGAATAAAAAGATTAAATCAGTTGCATTTGAAGGATTAAGATTTTTATTTCTAAGCCAAATGCCACCTGTTATAGGATTTCTCTTGAAATTGAGACCAATCAGCATCGAATTCAATGCCCCCTGACTTTCGTAAATAAATCCAGGCATTAAAAAGTAATTGTCCCTTCGATAATAGCCCTTTTTTAATGGAAATATTCCATCAACATGTACCACGAATTTTGAAGATAAAAAATATTCCATACCCAGAAACGACATCGTAGGCTCCGGCAGATGATGTACTGCCAAACCTGCTTTAACAATTGAGTTCCATGCTTCATTTCGCTTGCCTGGATAACTTTCGTAAACAAATAAAATTCCATAGCTCAGATCAAAAAAGGAATCAGTGTTTTCGGTGTCATATTGAAAACCAGGTGACTGGGTTAAAACTTTGCCAAAATAAGGATCAAGTTGATCATAAAAAGTCAATCTGTCCCAATTTATCCTTTTCATCTGATATTGTGGGGATATCGCCAACTGAACAAGTAACTTTTCTGTAAGCCTGACTCTGGTTGAAATTGGGATGCCAAGGCTGAGTGTTGACAAACTTCCGGCTCCTTCGATATTATTCATCAGCATTAAACCTATACCTCCAATTCCCTTAATGTTCCAAAAACTCTTATCAAAAACAGCTATTGTGGTTTGGGGACTTCCTGGAATATTCATCCAGCTTTTTCTGAAATTAAGGTTTATTTCAAGGCCTTCTCTGGCACCAACAAAGGCAGGATTATAATAAATTTTATTGCTTGATAACTGCGAAAAATTTGGATCTTGACAAAAGATGTGTCCATTAAAAAATGCCGTAATAAAAATCAACAGGATTAAGTGAATTGTTTTCATATCGGGTATTTTGAAAAAAAATGCAAGATAGAAAATATCTTTTAGCATCGCAAATTGTTTGTTGCAAAATTAAAAATATAGTATTCGATGCCTTTTATTCCAACTTACCAATGTTGAAACATTATTACGAAAACTGATTGTTTTTTAATGTTTTAACATAGAACCAGAATAGTGACAAATGATAAATTCTTAAAACTTAACACCCATATTTAAAACAATAGTCTTTGATCTCTTCATTTTTTCGCTTTGGTAGCATTAATTCACATACACTGATAATGTTTTTGCCAACTTCAATTATTTTCTTTCCAAAGCTAATATTGCTTTTGCAGCAATATTTCCGGCAACCAAACCATATTTCTGCATCAATTCTTCAGGTTTTCCTGATTCGCCAAAACAATCGTTCATCCCAACCATTTCCATTGGGACGGGATGGCTTTTTACCACAACTTCCGCCACAGCACTCCCAAAACCTGCCATAACCTGGTGTTCTTCTACGGTGATGATCAAACCAGTCTCTTTAGCCGCTTTAACAATTATTTCTTCATCAATAGGTTTGATGGTGTGAATATTTATCACACGAGCCGAAATCCCATCTTTATCCAATATTTCAGATGCCTTCAGCGCCTCCCATACGGTATGGCCTGTCGCAATAATCGAAATATCGGTTCCATCTTTTAAAAGCAGGCCTTTTCCAAATTCAAAATTCTGATTAGCGCTTGTAAAATCAGGGACTGGCTCCCGGCCAAAACGGATGTAAACCGGGCCTTTGAGTTCAAGAATCGCTTTTTGGGTGGCAATTTTTGCCTGGGTTGCATCACAGGGCGAAATGACCGTCATGTTGGGTAGAACCCTCATAATCGCGATGTCTTCGAGTGCCTGGTGCGTTGCCCCATCCGGCCCAACCGAAATGCCGGCATGAGCGCCTCCAATCACAACATGAACATTGTTGTAACAAACCGAAATCCTGATTTGGTCGGTGGTTCGCAATGCAGCAAAAACACCGTAAGTCGAAAAAACCGGAATTTTCCCCGAAAGGGCAAGTCCGGCAGCCACTCCAACGCAGTTTTGCTCGGCTATCCCCAGCGAAATGAACCGCTCAGGAAAAACCTCCGCAAATAGATTCATGCCCACCGAATTTGTAATATCAGCGCCAATTCCCACAACATTTTGGTTTATTTTGGCTGCTTCAAAAACACCTTCTCCAAAACCGGTTTTTGTGGCTTTATCTCCTTTATTGAAAAACATTTTGTACGATTCTTTTAAACATAAATATTATCGAAGCAAAGCGCGGAGCGCAGAGCGCAAAGCGCAAAATTCAAATCACAACAAACACCAAACACCAAACAACGAACAACGAACAACAAACACCAAACAACAAACACCAAACAACAAACAACAAACACCAAACACCAAACACCAAACACCAAACAACAAACAACGAACAACGAACAAAAAACAACAAACAACAAACAAAAAACAAAAAACAAAAAACAACGAACAATTAACTTCCTTCTTCAATCTGCCTTAAAAAATCTTCGACCTGATCGGGCGCAGGTACTTTTCCGTGCCAGCGATAATCGTTTTCAATGCTTTTAATCCCTTTTCCCATCAGGGTTTTCGCGATAATTACCGATGGTTTATTTTGGATTTTTCCTGCCTTATCAAAAGTTTCGAGCAATTGAGCGATGTTGTTGCCGTCACATTCAAAAACTTCCCAGCCAAAGGCTTTCCATTTTTCGGCCAAAGGCTCAATTTCCATCACATCACTTACCTGGCCGTCAATCTGAACTCTATTCCGGTCGATAATGGCAACGAGATTTCCGAGTTTATGATGCGATGCGCTCATGGCTGCTTCCCAGATGGATCCTTCCTGCAACTCGCCGTCACCATGTATGCTGTAAACTTTCCATTCCTGTTTATCCATTTTCGCTGCCAACGCCATCCCGACAGCCACCGAAAGCCCTTGTCCGAGCGATCCTGCAGATAGTTCGATCCCGGGCAGTCCATGATCACGGCCGGGGTGTCCCTGCAAACGTGAACCTAATTTGCGCAAAGTTTTCAACTCTTCCTTCGGGAAGTATCCGGCCTGAGCTAACGTAGCGTAAAAAACCGGTGCAACATGCCCGATGGACAAAACGAGCCGGTCGCGCTGAGGCCATAATGAATTTTTGGGATTGTGACGAAGTTGGTAAAAATTCAAGACCGTAAAAACATCAGCGAGGCCGAGTGAACCTCCAAGATGGCCGGAGCCGGCAGTGGCAAGACTGATCACAATTTGTTGCCTGATCTCTTTTGCAATTTCCTTTAAAGTTGCGATGTCGCTGATTTTGATCGTTGCCATTTTTTGCAGGTTTAGCAGGGGCTAAATTATCAAAAATTTTAAACTGCATTTCATTTGAAGAAATTTAGGATTGGAAATTACAAACGTTTATCCTTTTCGATTTCCGGAAAATTAAGTAAAATGACTGTTTTACAACGATGCATTTATAATTTATTTGACAGAAAGCAATAATTTAATCGAAACTAAGGAGAAAAATTTATAAAATTGTACTCTGAAATGAAATCACTTTATCAATGTACTTTTTCATGAAAAATTTCCCAATAACTAACCGGATCACAGCAGTGGCTGTTGCTTTTCTCTTTACGTCAGCGATATTCGCGCAAAGTACCGAATTAAACTATAAAGCCAAGGGCAGGACTTTTATGACTGCCAAAATTTTCTTTTCCAACCAAAATGGGGGTGAAGAAATTACTCCTGAGGAGTTTTTTGATTATGAAAACATCTTTTTTACCATTATTCCAGCTACTCCTGACGGCAAGAATTATTTCAAGGAAAGCGAAATTTCTGAGGATCTTGGATTGATCAAACTGAAGCAGGGATTCGCGGATATTCAGCCTCAGGCTGCATTGAGGCCGGTTTTAAATGCTGAAGGTAAGATTGATAAAGTGATTATGTCGTTTGCCAAAAGGCAGGTTAAATTATTTGTGCCGTTCAGTTTTGTTTCGCCTGTTGACACAGCAATCATCGGCAACCTTAGCGACGAATATTACAAATATTACAACAAATACAGCGAGAAATATGTCAGCGGGATCGAACTTTCAGATCAAAAGGAGTACATCGACGCTTTTAATATTTTGATGGAGATTGTGGAGGATACCCAAATTAATGAAGAAATTTTGCACTACGATTTTTATCAGCACGCCTCCGAAACGCTCATCGAAACCTGCATCGAACAGCAAACCGACAGCCTTACAAATACGTTTACCCACCTTAGCGGCCAGTTTAACAAGAACTTTTCGCTCAAAACATTAAAATCGTGCGATTCGATCATCAAAAAGCTTCACGAAGCCCAGGATGCATTTACACCTTACATGAAACTCGATTTCAGAAACAGCAGGGCTTACCAGCAAAAATATGATAAATTGTTTGATGAGCTTAGTGCTGAGATGGTTAGAAATTACGAAACTTACAACAAAAGTAAGATGCAGTTTCTCGAAACAAAAACTTACAATGTTTATCAGTTCAGCCTTTTTGTTGATGTTTTGGCACAGATTGTAACTCATCTCGATACTTTGAGGCTGCTCAAAGGGGTTGGACAGCTCGATATTTCGGTGCTTAATAAAATCCCTGAGAAGAAAGAGGAACTCAATAAAACCGGGTGGTACAACGAGTTTGAATTATTGGTTGGGGTGATCAATCAAAATATTAAAAATACGGGAAAAATTCTGGGCGATTCGGCCATGAATAACCTCCAGCGCCAGGCTGCCGAGCAACGACAACCTTATTACGAGATTTTCCTTGCCTTTAATAATCTGGAGCAAAAGGAGACCCTTTTTAAAGATT
>Ga0316612_1000602_pt1 | contig 10353 bp, 4 predicted proteins | sample MIS2016226_MG_FD_207676 | JGI IMG/M metagenome (GOLD analysis project Ga0316612, IMG submission 207676) | Microbial mat bacterial communities from Middle Island sinkhole, Lake Huron, Michigan, United States - MIS.2016.226 | ecosystem: Environmental > Aquatic > Freshwater > Lake > Sediment... | reverse complement strand
AAGCTTAATATCATCCACTCCGTCCATCGCTGCACCTTTCGAATGATTGACGTCTAACCATAATTCGAGATTATCAACCAGATAAAATGTGCCGTTTTTAATCTTAACATCGTCGGTAATATCAGCGTGGAAATAAAGATTTTTATTATCCCATGCGGTTTTAAAGCTGCCGCTGAAATCGTTTGCCCCTGTCAGGTTTTCCTTTCCATAACTGACATTTGTTATTTGTACTTCCGGTATTGAAACCCAGTCAGCAGCATCGCCATCAATTGTTAAAGGCTGGGTTACAGCCATGCAAAAAGCTTCTGCGGGAGTTCCTGTAAGTTTCAATGTTCCAAAATCAACCGGATTTCCGGTACCAATCGGAGACCAGAAAAGTTTTGTGCGGGTAGCGCCACCGGCTGCCACATCGTCCTGATCGCAGAAGTAGGCATTAAACCCTATTTCAAGCCCATCGGCAATGCTTACCGGGGTTGGGTTCATGGATTGAATGGAATCCCACGGAATAGAAAGTTCAACCATCCAACCTGTTGCAGTTTCGGTTTGTTTGGCTACCATACCTTTCATTCCAAGGCCTGCAGCCCAGGGGAAAGTTCCAAATTCGTTACAGGTCGGACAGGATGCGACCCAAACAGAATCGCGGTTAATTCTCATCTTAATATCATCCACCCCATCCATGGCAGCGCCTTTCGAATGGTTCACATCGAGCCATAATTCAAGGTTGTCAACCAGGTAAAAAGTTCCATCTTTTACTTTGACATCATCTTTGATATCCGCCAGAATGTAAAGATTTTTCTTGTCCCAGACTGTTTTAAAACTGGCACTGAAATCATTGACGCCTGTCCAGTTTTCTTTGCCATGAGTAATCGTGTCAGCAGTAATTGCTGAAACGCCACTCCAGTCTGAACCATTCCCGTCGATGGTAATGGCCGAGCTCAAAACGGGTAAATTAGCAGTTTTAGCCTGCCCAAATACCGTCAAGTTCAACAACAAAAACATTGAAAGCATCAATGTTGTTTTCATTAAATGTAAAATTCTTTGATTCATACACTTCATTTTTAAGTTAATAATTAGATATTTATATTGATTTAAAATCATTATTTACCAGTTGTTTTGTTTTTAATGTTTCAAAATAAATTTTTCAGAAATCCTGTGTTTCTGATTTTCAATATTCAAAAAATACATTCCTGCAGGAAATTCGGCAGTATTAAAAGTCAGTTGATTTTCGCCCTCGGTTACAAATACTTCCTGTTTCATAACTAAACTCATGAGGGCATTGTAAATCGAAATGGTTTTTTTTCCGCTCATAGAAGAAAAAAACGAAACGGTAACAGCAGGTCCGGCCGGGTTCGGATATACCGTTATTTTTTCAGCTTCGTCAATGAGTGTTTCAGCAGGGTTATTGATATCCACAACTTTTATGTGCAGCGTATCTGTAAATCCCTGATATTTTGCAACAACAATAACATTGTCTGAAACTTTGTTGGCCACATACTTTCCCCGGTTGTTTATCTGGCCTCCGCCCGATGCTGACCAAATAAAAGTAGGCTGCACGCGCATGGAGTTTCCTTCCTGGTCGTTTGCGATGGCATGTACCTGCAAAATGCTTCCATAATTCAGCACCGTATCAGTTTCGGTTATATTTACCGATGTAATCGCCTGCGGAACTTCAATAATATATGTTCTTGTATTCTGAAGGTCGCCTGATTTTCCAATAATATCGAAGTGATATTTTCCAACTTTTAGTGTATTTGCCACCTGAACGGTCAGGAAGAATTTCTCATTTGGATTTATCGTTTCAACTGGCAAATCAACTGTAATTCCTTCAGGGATAGCGCCAAGACCCAAACTTACTCCTCCTTCAAAACCCGAAAATGGCAATATGGTCACAGGGAAAGTCCATGAAGATTCTGTTTTATAAGCTGTGTTTAAAAAGAATGCGGAATCGGAAATTACAAATTCAGGCATTAAGTTCCCAACTCCGGCTTTCCATTCGGGCATACCGTATTCAAAACATCCAAGGTCGGGTTTATTGCCCTCTACAGAATCGGCAAACGGCAGGAATTCACCTGTATCAATCCCGGCATCAAAACTGGATTTTAAAGTGTAATCATTATTTGTATAATCCGTAAAAAAATTATTCAAATCTTCTTCCGAAGCCGGACTGACATTGGACAATACCACCGGCCCATTAACAGCTTCAGTAATCTGTCCGGTACTAATGTTATTCTGAACATTAAAATCGGGGCCAAAAGTGCCTACACCATTTGAAATTCCCGGACTCGACATTTTAGATGACAGCACTGTATTGCTAAAAACGAGAAATGGACCATTGACCAGGTCGCTGCGATAATTAAGCTGAATTGGGCTTTCAACATTCCACATCAGGTTATGATCTATAATTACATCTTTCCCAAAATCGCAATACATCCCGATGGCCAGAAAATTGGTTGAATTATAGATGATATTATGGTCCCAGCGGGCCATATTGCCTTCAATTCCAAATACATCGAGAGCGGCGCTATCGTGCGTTTTCAGCATAAAATCGTGAATAATATTGTGGTGTACCCTTGCCCTGCCGGGAACCGACCGGTCGGAGTTGTTGTTGTGTTCGATACTGATGGCTTGCTGTGGAGTATTGTATATGGTGTTGTATGCAATTTCATGGTCCTGTCCATTGGTGCCTCGGGTTCCGGTATTCAGTACCCCTGTTTCGGTACTGTTGTAATTGCAATCGAAAAGCGTATTATTCAATACTTTATTCCCCTTTCCCATCGCACAAATGGCCGCTGCAGCACTGTGCTGAACCGTGCAATTTTTAATTACACTATTAATCCCGCTCAAAATAATTCCTGATTTCGAATCCCATTGAACCTGCCAGTCGCCGGTTTGATTGGTGAAATGGGTAACATATTTCGCGTTTATCCCATCAATTAGATTATTGGTTGCATCGAATGCAGGGGTAGTTCTGTTTAAAGCATTTAAATCGGTCGTAATTGAGGTGGCAAAAAGGTGAAGCCCTATAATGGACGTTTTGCCAAAAGTTATTTTTGACGGTTCAGGACTGATTCCATATATCCTTTTCTTTGCTTCAATCAGGTTTTTCTGCCCTGATTCTGAAGCAGGAGCAGAACTGTTTAGCAGGTTTACAAAAAGTGTATCTCCTTTTTTCCACCATTGATTTGGCTGAAGGTAACTGGTAATTCCACCCGAATAGGCAACGGCAGTCTGAAAAGGGTTAAAAAGATAAAATTCGAGGTTCGGGCCCATTCCCCAGGGTTGATCGCCAATACGACCACTTATTTTTCCAGACACTACAATTTTGCCCGGATAAGTGGCCAGCACCTTTCCTGTCCATCCTTGCCCATCCCAACCAGTATTGCCAAGAGAGCGTGAGAGATTTATCCATATTTCGCAACCATCCCAGCGACCAGCAGCTTCCTTAAAATCAGCGTCATAAATAACAGTATTATCTCCTTCAAATTCAACTTTATCGGCATAAGCATTGGTTGGCAGAACCAATGAAGCGGTATTCTGCGGCCATCGGGTCAAATGCATCATTTCGCCATCAACAAAAATCTGGTTACTCTGCGATCCTTCTGTGACATTCCATTTCATTGCTGTTTTGAAAATATTATTATTTACTTTTTCCCATTGGAATAAAGGATCTGTGCCATTAATAATCACATCTTCGTTGTTATAAGGTATAATGGTGATTCCATTATTTTTTATGATGACCGATTCGCGGTAAGTGCCATTTCTTATCATGATGATATCGCCGGCAATTGCAACATTTGCAGCTTCCTGAATAGTTAAATAAGGATTGGAAAGCGATCCGTCTCCTTTGTTTAAACCTTTGTTATCAACATAAATGTCTTTCCCATTTGAAAATGTTACCAATAAAAAATTAAGGGAAAATACAAGTATGACTAATTTAAAAAACTTCATTTACTTGAATTATTAATAACTTCTATGAAACCAAAAAAACAAGGATGATAATCGTACCCAGCAAAATCAGATAGATGAGTAATTCTGCTATGGCTAATCGTTGCCCCCGATTTAGATTTAGTTTTCTCATCATATTTTAAATTCATTTTTTTAAGATTATCACACATTCAAAATTATGATTGAATGGTTTTGGGATAGGATGAATAATGATGATAAAAAGGGGCTGAAAATTTGATGCAGGGAGTAAAAATCTTGAATTAAGGGTAGAATTTTATTGATTCCTAATTAATAAGGTTGTTTCTGTATTCGGAGGGTGAAACGGAATGAAATTTCTTGAATATCTTACTAAAATATTTGGGGTCATCATAACCAACCATGAATGAAACATCAGTAACAGTAAGATGTTTTTGAGCAAGAAGCTGGGCTGCCCTTTTTAGCCGGATTTCCCTGATAAATTCGCCGGGTGCTATATCAATCAAAGCCATCAGTTTTTTATATAATGTTGAGGCTTCCATTCCAATCTCCCTGGCCAGTTTTTCAACCCCAAAATCAACTTCCTGTATGTTTAACTCGATTATCGTAACGAGTTTATTAATAAATATTTCATTCACATTTTCAAATTCAACGACGCTGGGTTGTATATTCTTTCCATAATTTAACTGGGTTGTCGATTCAATCTGTTTAATAAGCTGTTCTCTGATTTTACTGCGATTTTCCAGGAGGTTTTCTACTTTTAACCGAAGTATTTCCTCGCTAAATGGCTTTGTAATATAATCATCAGCACCGGTTTTAAGTCCTTTGATTTTTTGTTTTTTTGATGTCAGCGCTGTCAACAGAATGACAGGTATATGACTGGACCGTTCATCTGATTTAAGTCTGTTTGTAAGTTCAATACCTGATAATTCGGGCATCATCACATCGCTTATTATTATGTCGGGAATGACCTCAAATGCCCTTGTTAGACCTTCCTTTCCATTCTCAGCTTCAATTACCTGAAACTTTTCAGATAAAATTTTACTGATATAAAAACGCATGTCCTGATTATCTTCTACAACCAAAAGAAGAGGTTTATTTTTGTTTGAACCTTGTTTTTGTTGAAATTCACTGGCTTTCAATTCATCAGGTTCTTCTTCCTCCTTTTCCATATAGAACGATTCTTTCCCTTCGGGATTAATCAAGACAAAATCTGTTAAATTTTCTTTTTCAATTGGTAATACAACTGTAAAACAACTTCCTTTACCAGGTTGGCTGGAAACGTTTATATCACCTTTGTACAGCTTAACCAGGTTTTCAGTCAGGGCTAATCCTATTCCAGTGCCCTCGTTCTTTCGGGTTTGGGAAAGGTCAACCTGGTGAAATGGATTGAAAATATTTTTCAGATGGTCTTCTGGTATTCCTATACCCGAATCTTCAACCGTAATTTCAATATGTTTGTCTTTTTCCGATTTATCACGGTAGATTTCCCTGACTTTTACAGTAACTCCACCTTTTTCAGTGAATTTAACTGCATTTGCAATCAGGTTTGAAAGTATTTTTTCAAGTTTATCGGCATCAAAATAGGTAATACTGGATTCTGATTCAGAAATAAATTCAAGTTTGAGCGATTTTTTACCAGCCAGGTCATGGAAAGTTTCGGTTACTTTTTTTGTAAAATAAATGATATCGCCCAGGGAAAGTTCAAGCTTCATTTTTCCTGACTCTATTTTTCTAAAATCCAGCAACTGATTGGTGAGTTCCGTAAGTCTTTTGACGTTTCTTTGAATTAAATTCAGATAGCTCATGATATCTGTATTCCATTCAGATTTTTTTGAATGATTTACGATTTGTTTTAAAGGACCTGATATTAATGTAAGCGGGGTTCTGAATTCATGTGAAATATTGGTAAAGAAATTAATTCTTTGTTTATAATCTTCCTCTTCACGCTGCCTCAATAAATGTTCAACCTCAAGTGAACTTTTGAGCCTTGTTTGTTTAATTGTTATGTAGCGCGCAGTATAGATGAGAAGGGCAAGTACAATTACATAGAATACAAATGCATACCAGGTTTGCCAGTAAGGAGGCATAATAATAATCTGCAATTGATCGCCGGTTTCATTCCAAACGCCATCATTGTTGCTGGCTTTTACCTGAAATAAATACTCCCCGGGAGAAAGGTTTGTGTAATTTGCATAACGCCGTTTGTAATCTGTATAACTCCAGTCTTTATCGAATCCGTCCAATTTGTATGCATACTGATTCTTTTCAGGCAAAAGATAATTCAGGGCAGCAAATTCGAAACCAAATGAATTTTGGTCATATTTTAATTTAATTTTGTCGGTTACAAGTATATTGTTCTTTAATGGAGTGATGTTTTTGTCGGTCGAAACAGGTAATGATTTATTAAAAAGAAGAAAATCGCTGATATAAACAGGCGGAGCTTTAGTGTTTATTTTTATGTCGCTGGCATAAAATGTATAATAATCTTTATGTGCCCCACCAAAATAGAGTACTCCTTGCGCTGATTTATAATAAGCTTCAGAATTAATGTTCAGACCTTCAGTTTTTCCGTAATTGAGTATTTTTCTGGTCTTGACATTCATTTTTGATAATCCGGTACGGCTGATTAACCAAAGGTTTTCAGCATCGCAATCAAGTAAACCTGTAATGTCATTGCTCAGCATCCCTTCAATTTGCGAGTACCTTTTGAAAGAATCAGTTTTTTCATCATAGAGATTTAACCCGTTTTGGGTGCTTATCCATAACTCATTTTTTCTTTCTATAAAAGTTACAATCTCAATGGATGAATTACTTAAGGAATTTTCGGCATTTGGATCATGAAAATACTGGGTAATTTTTTGATTAACAGGATCAAATTTGTTCAACCCTTTAAATGTTCCAAACCATAAAAACCCATTTTGGTCTTCGGTAATTGACGTAAATTTATAGTGACTAAAACCACCCAAGTCGCTTTGATTGTAGTGTCGAAAGGTATTGGTTGATGGTTTATAATAATCCAGTCCCTCCTGGTTTATTATCCAAAAATCACCTCTTCTGTCCTGAAAAACCTTTTGTACAAAATTGAAATACAGGCCATCCTGTGCTGCGGATTGTTGGATTAGTTTTTTTTCTATCTGGTCATTTTCAGGATTAATAACTGTAATTCCATCGGCTGTTGAAATCCAAAGTTTATTCGTTTTGTCTAAAAACAGATGACTTACCCTGTTACTACCAATTGATTTTTCGGGATTCCCTGGTTGTGCTAAAAAACGCTTAAAACTTTTCCGATCCTTCGAAAACTTTAGTAACCCATCATCAAATGTTGCTATCCAAAGATTTCCCTGAGCATCTTCCAGAAAGCATTTGACGTAATTCTTTGCAATCTTCTCACTCTCTTTCGGCAATTCGTGATAATATTTTTTGAAATTGTTGGCCATTGGATGATAGTACATAAAACCCTCATCGACTGTATTTAGCCATACAATACTGTCTTTGTCCTCAAACAGGTATCTTGGTTTTAAAGAAGCATTTGTTTCAATTAACTGAAGAGGGGTATTCACCTTCCAAAAGCGGTTTGACTTATTCTCAAATAATACCAGATTAGCACCATTGGCAATCCAGATATTCTTATTGACATCGAAAAGCAGTTTCCAAAAATCAGGAACAAGTACACTTATATTACTTTCATATAGGGTGTAATCAAACTGTAATGATTTAATATTCAATCGACAAAACCCCTGGTTATAATGTCCAATCCATAAAATTGAGTCGTTGACAAAAGAGAGAGATACCGTCTGATTATCTTTAAGCGAATTTAGAATAACACTGTTTTTTTCAAAAAGGGTAAATTGTCTGGACTTGATATCAAATTTGACCAATCCTGCATTCCATGTACCTATCCAGATATTGTCGTTATTATCGGAAACGGCAGTCACAATGTTTCTTCCTGCCTTAATATTTTCGGGGAGGTAATTTAAATACTGAGTGAAAGAATCGGTTTCTTTTTGATATAAGTTCATTCCGTTAAAACTGCCAATCCAAAGTCTTTGTGCTTTGTCGATTACGAAACATTTAATTTGATTACCGGTAATTGTGGTAACATCTTTTTCATCGTGAAAATAATTTTTAAAACAGTCTGTTTTCCGGTCATAACGGCTCAATCCGTTAAACGTTCCAATCCATAAAAATCCATCTTTGTCTTCAATAATACAATTGATGTTACTGTTACAGATTGATGAGTTATTGCCAGGTTGATAAGTATAGGCTTTGAAACTGTAACCATCATTCAGGTAGAGCCCCTGCGTTGTTCCAATCCACAGAAATCCAAAACTATCCTTATAAATACAATTGATTCCCTGGTCGGAAATCTCTTCCTGAATCGGCCGGAAAAATTCATAATCAAGACTTTGCGCATTTACAGCATGAATAGTCAGAAAATAAAATAGTATGGCCAGTTTCAAGTACTTCACTGAAAGATTGTATTTCAATTTGATGTAAATTTCTGAAAGTAAATTTAAAACTTTTACAGTAGAAATATGGTACCTTGTAATTAATACTGGGTTGGTGTAATGAAATCAAATAAAATTGCTCTCAAAAAATCAAAACGGGCACTTAATCTTTTGTATTATTTATGCTGTTCTGCCAAAAAAAAGTATTGATAGAACCTGCCGGAATGGTCAAACCCGCCTGCTGATTATTGACCCTGATTTTAATTTCCTTATTTTGGCCGGTACTATTTAAAACCTCCAATATAATTTTATTTTCAGGGCTTATAAAGGCAATCGCCCTGATTCCATCTATGTTTTCGTAGGTGCTAATACGAGCATATCCGGGGCGAACATACCTGCTAAAATGTGAAAGATAATAATAGAGTGCGGTGTAATGAACTGTTTTATCTTTTCGGTTGACAACCACAACAGGTTGTTGTGCATTGAAATCCGGATTGCCATGATGTTCGGAAACCAGCCAGGGACCTCCGTTTTCATCTAAAATCATATTCCAGTAAATCCACCCCGAAACGCCCGATTCGAGGTCGGATATAATTTCATTTCCCCAATAGTCTCCATCCGAATAATCATAATTGGGTAAAGGTTTCGATTTGGGGTATCCACAAACATAAGCATGGCAAACCTCTGTCATCCAAATCGGGTACTGAGGATAGTTTTGCTTCAATTCGGCAATTTTATCAAAATTACGTTGGTAGTCATATCCATGAAAAGCCAGTCCACCAATATATTGAGCAGCTTTTTCGTTTTGCAGGACCTGCGGAAAATAGTTCCATCCGTAAAGCCGGTGATTGGCTTCACACATTTGAATCTTTGTATCAATATGATTCTCTTTAAAAAACGGCCCAACATGGTCGGCCAGTAAAGTTTCTATTTTTGAATACGGAATTTTGGTATAAATACCCGGTTCATTAAACAGACTCAGATAATCAATATTTACACCTTGCTTTTTGTATTCCTGGATATATCGCAAATAATATTTTGCCAGTGCGGGGAAATATTTCTCGTCAACATCCTGTTTTTTCTGGTCTTCGATGTTGGTGAGCATCCAATCGGGAGGATAATCCATGGGTGACTGAATCAGAAAATGGCCATAATTCCGGGCTTCCTTAATGTAAGTAATTAAGCCATTAGATTTTAAATCTCTTTCAATACTGAAGTTATTCATTGCTGTATCGCCTGGAGTATCGTTATAAGAATACCATTCTCCTGCCGACATAAAATCGTTTCCGGCCAGAGGTGATTTCATAACCGAAAAACCGGCTCCCTGAATGGTATCGAACAAAGATTGAAAGAGCATCTGTTTTTCCTTCATCTCCAGCGAATTGGCGCATATCATTCCAGCTTCAAGAAATGAAGCACCAAAACCATCCATTTGCTGAAATTTCAATTGAGAATGTATGAGTATTTCATTTTGATCCACAACAAGCATCGGATCTTTTGACAAAACCGGAATCAGGTTAAAATCAACCTTTTCCTTCACAGTCAATCTATCTCCTGCGGCTGAAGTAGTAACCACAGTTATTCGCTGGGCAAACGCGATGTTCGATATAAACAATGAACACAAAATCAAAACTTTGGCTACTGTTTTTTTCATTGGAATTTGAAAACCTGTTAATTTATTATCATGCATCATTTCACTTTTCCCACCATGAGATCAACCAGATTATTAGCTGCTTTCAGATTTTCGAAACTTTCGGGAAGTAACCAGTGATCGATGTATTCATTGTAAAGCCAGGGATCGCCAATTGCCAGCACATATCCCTTTCCTAATTGACTTTCAGCAATAAATGTGGAATTACTTTCATTATCTGTCAAAACTGATTTTGCATTTCCGGTCAAAGTGATTGGTGCAACCTCTTTCATATATATTTTGTTTACTCCCGAAAATAAAGGATGGTCGGGCAAATTTGTTTCAGCAGCC
>Ga0316612_1000601_pt1 | contig 10353 bp, 5 predicted proteins | sample MIS2016226_MG_FD_207676 | JGI IMG/M metagenome (GOLD analysis project Ga0316612, IMG submission 207676) | Microbial mat bacterial communities from Middle Island sinkhole, Lake Huron, Michigan, United States - MIS.2016.226 | ecosystem: Environmental > Aquatic > Freshwater > Lake > Sediment... | reverse complement strand
ATGTTTTCAGTGTTTGCCTCTAAGTATGATTTTGCTCAAGTTACCCCAAATCTGCTACAATTGCGATCGTTCGCGCATTTGCACCTTGAAAACCAAATATGATATACTCTTGGAGCGCGGGCGGCTTCAAAGCCTCTAAAACCCTTTCAGGGATTGAAACATGTAGTGCCATGCCCTGAGATTTGCACAATAGAGCTTCAAAGCCTCTAAAACCCTTTCAGGGATTGAAACATCAAAGGGGCGTGAGAGCGGATTAAGTCCCAACTGGCGGGCTTCAAAGCCTCTAAAACCCTTTCAGGGATTGAAACCTTAACTTGCTAAGCGATTTAGACAACGGCGGGCTCGCTTCAAAGCCTCTAAAACCCTTTCAGGGATTGAAACCAAAAAAAGACCGCCTCTTTCGAGACAGCCCATATTGCTTCAAAGCCTCTAAAACCCTTTCAGGGATTGAAACTAACCTCGTTAAATCTCAATCCACCGCGATCGCCTTGAGCTTCAAAGCCTCTAAAACCCTTTCAGGGATTGAAACCCATGCCCTGAGATTTGCACAATAGAAATTAATGGCTTCAAAGCCTCTAAAACCCTTTCAGGGATTGAAACTGCTTCAACAGACGATAGCGAGTATCTTAGTGACGCTTCAAAGCCTCTAAAACCCTTTCAGGGATTGAAACGCGTTAGGCATTGTCCTGTGTGCCAATGGCGACGAGCTTCAAAGCCTCTAAAACCCTTTCAGGGATTGAAACGGTGATTTTTACCAGCTTGGTTTGTGCAGTGGCGCTTCAAAGCCTCTAAAACCCTTTCAGGGATTGAAACTTGATGATCTGAAACAGAAAGAATTTAAAGAAGATGCTTCAAAGCCTCTAAAACCCTTTCAGGGATTGAAACGGTTTCTTTCCCTTCTGCCCCCTGCCCCGTTGGTTTGCGCTTCAAAGCCTCTAAAACCCTTTCAGGGATTGAAACTTGCAAGCAAATTAAATAAATAGTTTAGGGCGCGATGCTTCAAAGCCTCTAAAACCCTTTCAGGGATTGAAACTTCTAAAGCTTCAACCTGTGCTGATTCCTTGCGATGTTCTAGCTTCAAAGCCTCTAAAACCCTTTCAGGGATTGAAACTTCGGTTCTTTGCCTGCGCGCCCGTTCTTCGGGGGCTTCAAAGCCTCTAAAACCCTTTCAGGGATTGAAACGAAGAATATCAAGATCGGATTGCTGCCTAATTTTTCATTCAGCTTCAAAGCCTCTAAAACCCTTTCAGGGATTGAAACTAGACGTTTGTTCTAGTAGAGAAATTTGCGATCGCCCGAGCTTCAAAGCCTCTAAAACCCTTTCAGGGATTGAAACTGCATAATTTTATTTTGCGGATTGTATCAGAAAAAGCTTCAAAGCCTCTAAAACCCTTTCAGGGATTGAAACCGTAGAAACCTTTCTGCCGAAGAGTTTGGGATCGATAAGGAGCTTCAAAGCCTCTAAAACCCTTTCAGGGATTGAAACTTCGAGCGCTTTTCTAAGCCTAGAACCTCCGCATATGAGGCTTCAAAGCCTCTAAAACCCTTTCAGGGATTGAAACATACCCGCATTCAACCTGAGTACCCTCGGAGACGACTATTAGCTTCAAAGCCTCTAAAACCCTTTCAGGGATTGAAACTATCAGGAATACTCCGAGTTCTTTCGGGTGTAGGCGCTTCAAAGCCTCTAAAACCCTTTCAGGGATTGAAACTATATCTCTGTTGCTTCTGGCTCCAAGGGTTACGCGCTTCAAAGCCTCTAAAACCCTTTCAGGGATTGAAACAAGGGCAATAGAGATCCCGAATATATCTTTACTGGGGCTTCAAAGCCTCTAAAACCCTTTCAGGGATTGAAACTTTAATTTCCAAGTTGTGGAGCCGTACTTGTTTGCAGGCTTCAAAGCCTCTAAAACCCTTTCAGGGATTGAAACAAAAAGGCTATTTCACACGCATCAAACACACAAGCTTCAAAGCCTCTAAAACCCTTTCAGGGATTGAAACAGCTTTTAGGAGTCCCAACAATATAAAAGGTGGGCTTCAAAGCCTCTAAAACCCTTTCAGGGATTGAAACATATGTATAGACAGCCGCCAAAGGTCCCTAGGCTTCAAAGCCTCTAAAACCCTTTCAGGGATTGAAACTACAGGCTTGTCAGTGACAGATTAGTAGCAATAGCGGCTTCAAAGCCTCTAAAACCCTTTCAGGGATTGAAACATAATGCCTCTGCATCTATCGATACTTTGCAGCCTGGACGCTTCAAAGCCTCTAAAACCCTTTCAGGGATTGAAACCAAACCAACCGCCAAGGGCAAAACAGCCCGAATAGCTTCAAAGCCTCTAAAACCCTTTCAGGGATTGAAACCTCGACGGCGACACGCAAGACTGCCTCACTGTCCCGCTTCAAAGCCTCTAAAACCCTTTCAGGGATTGAAACCTGATTTGGTGCAAACGGTACAGGACAATCTTGAGCTTCAAAGCCTCTAAAACCCTTTCAGGGATTGAAACATCTATTGCTTTATCCACACCGTAAACACGGACAAGAGCTTCAAAGCCTCTAAAACCCTTTCAGGGATTGAAACTGGTTGATAGGCTGCAACAGCAAATTAGGGATACTCAAGCGAGCTTCAAAGCCTCTAAAACCCTTTCAGGGATTGAAACTTGCTGACCCGCTTCAAGCACGATCTGGACTTTTTCAGCTTCAAAGCCTCTAAAACCCTTTCAGGGATTGAAACAAACTTGATAGGGTGTTTTTGATACAAAAAAAAATGGCGCTTCAAAGCCTCTAAAACCCTTTCAGGGATTGAAACAATAATTCCTGCTTCAAGAGCGATCGCTGTTCTAGCTGCTTCTCTGCTTCAAAGCCTCTAAAACCCTTTCAGGGATTGAAACATTTGCGCCACGATATCAGATTCGGGTAAATCTCGCTTCAAAGCCTCTAAAACCCTTTCAGGGATTGAAACTTGTATATCTCTCTGTATGAAAGATTCCGCCAAACGCTTCAAAGCCTCTAAAACCCTTTCAGGGATTGAAACGTTAGGGATTGTGTCAATAATTCCTGCTTCAAGAGCTTCAAAGCTTCAAAGCCTCTAAAACCCTTTCAGGGATTGAAACTCAAGTATTGATGTGTCAGTGTGATCGCTATGGCTTCAAAGCCTCTAAAACCCTTTCAGGGATTGAAACTGGCTATGGTATTCGGGAGAAACCCAATGGAGAGGCTTCAAAGCCTCTAAAACCCTTTCAGGGATTGAAACCAGATATTAGCGACTTTGCGGATTCAAGCATCGCTGCTTCAAAGCCTCTAAAACCCTTTCAGGGATTGAAACCGAGTTCCACGAGTCCTCCCAAGTGGCGATCGCCTCTCGCTTCAAAGCCTCTAAAACCCTTTCAGGGATTGAAACCACTACTGATTTATCCTTCCAATCTAATCCTCTTAGCTTCAAAGCCTCTAAAACCCTTTCAGGGATTGAAACGTCGAACCCCAACTCAGCCATTCTCCTCTCACAGGGCTTCAAAGCCTCTAAAACCCTTTCAGGGATTGAAACTGAGGGTGTAGCCTTGCTCTAGGTAGCAATCTTCGAGAGCTTCAAAGCCTCTAAAACCCTTTCAGGGATTGAAACCTTCGATCTTGAAGAGCAAGAAGAACGACTACTCAAGCTTCAAAGCCTCTAAAACCCTTTCAGGGATTGAAACCGAGCCATTGCGGACGTGTTGAATGCTATTTATGCTTCAAAGCCTCTAAAACCCTTTCAGGGATTGAAACAGTCTAAATAAATTGCCCATTTGCCCCTCCTTGAGCTTCAAAGCCTCTAAAACCCTTTCAGGGATTGAAACAATGAAGATCGCCGCGTCTAAATTGCCAGATTGGGGCTTCAGCTTCAAAGCCTCTAAAACCCTTTCAGGGATTGAAACTAATCAAAATCATGCTCCAAACTTAGAAAATTTCAGCTTCAAAGCCTCTAAAACCCTTTCAGGGATTGAAACAATACTGCCACAGAAGTTAGCTAGTTGCAAACGAAGCTTCAAAGCCTCTAAAACCCTTTCAGGGATTGAAACCGATTCTTCCGATTTCTCGGAATCAAACCTGAAGGCTTCAAAGCCTCTAAAACCCTTTCAGGGATTGAAACTCATCTTCACGAGCAATCCCGATCACTAAAATGATTAAAGCTTCAAAGCCTCTAAAACCCTTTCAGGGATTGAAACTAAAAAACAGTGACCTATATCCTCATCGCGATCGCCATAGCTTCAAAGCCTCTAAAACCCTTTCAGGGATTGAAACCTATTCCCATGCTTATTAGGGTTTACTTTAAAACTTTTACTTTAAGCTTCAAAGCCTCTAAAACCCTTTCAGGGATTGAAACATTGGCGTTGGCATAAGCTAAACCAAAATAAGCTAGCTTCAAAGCCTCTAAAACCCTTTCAGGGATTGAAACGAGTAAATCTCTCTAGGTTACTAGCTCTACTCCCTGCTTCAAAGCCTCTAAAACCCTTTCAGGGATTGAAACGCCTTGTTGTCTACGCAATGAAGCAAACTTAATCAGAGCTTCAAAGCCTCTAAAACCCTTTCAGGGATTGAAACTAAGATAGCTGCTAGTTATGCAGCTATGCACTCTAGCTTCAAAGCCTCTAAAACCCTTTCAGGGATTGAAACCAGTAGGTGAAGGTGCAAATAATAAAGGGCTATCGCTTCAAAGCCTCTAAAACCCTTTCAGGGATTGAAACGCATAGAAAGCTAACAATTCTACGCTTAGAGATGCTTCAAAGCCTCTAAAACCCTTTCAGGGATTGAAACATCTAACCTAATCAGGTTACAGGTTTAAAGGTATTTAAGCTTCAAAGCCTCTAAAACCCTTTCAGGGATTGAAACAGAATCAGGCTGAGTAAACGAAATACTATTACTACGCTTCAAAGCCTCTAAAACCCTTTCAGGGATTGAAACATTTAAGACTATTTTTCACAAAAAAAAGCGCCTGAAGGCTTCAAAGCCTCTAAAACCCTTTCAGGGATTGAAACCTCTTCATCTTCTTCAGGCTCTACTACAGGCACAGGCTTCAAAGCCTCTAAAACCCTTTCAGGGATTGAAACCATACTTTGTCAGTCGAGCTAACCACTAAACCAGAGCTTCAAAGCCTCTAAAACCCTTTCAGGGATTGAAACCTGGTGGAAGCCAGGATCGGCGATCGCACCGAAGCTTCAAAGCCTCTAAAACCCTTTCAGGGATTGAAACGTGCAACGATGCTTTCGTACATGGTTTGCACCGATGCTTCAAAGCCTCTAAAACCCTTTCAGGGATTGAAACATCTTCAGTCCCGATCTTCGAGCCTAGGGTAGGAGCTTCAAAGCCTCTAAAACCCTTTCAGGGATTGAAACTCGTGGGTGTAGAGGATCGCTGTGCCTATACCAATTGCTTCAAAGCCTCTAAAACCCTTTCAGGGATTGAAACTTATATCTACACCAGCTACACAGATTCCAGCTACAGCTTCAAAGCCTCTAAAACCCTTTCAGGGATTGAAACGAGAATCTAGCCACTCTTCGTATTCGGAGATCGCAGCTTCAAAGCCTCTAAAACCCTTTCAGGGATTGAAACCTAGTTTTTTGGGTGGGGAATGGGATATGCGATCGGCTTCAAAGCCTCTAAAACCCTTTCAGGGATTGAAACAAGTTGTCAGCGTGGGCGATCGCCCACGCTGACAAGAGCTTCAAAGCCTCTAAAACCCTTTCAGGGATTGAAACCTTGGGCAATGCCTTCGAGCAATTCGATTAGGGTGCTTCAAAGCCTCTAAAACCCTTTCAGGGATTGAAACAAGGTGATCCAAAGATCACCTTAACTTGATCCTTGCTTCAAAGCCTCTAAAACCCTTTCAGGGATTGAAACGCGATCGCCTTCCTTGTTTCTTGCCCCATATACCTGCTTCAAAGCCTCTAAAACCCTTTCAGGGATTGAAACCTCACATAATTAGCCGCCACATCAGGATTAAGATCGCTTCAAAGCCTCTAAAACCCTTTCAGGGATTGAAACAAAATTGGCTTGCAGAGCAAAGAGCGTAGGCTCAAGCTTCAAAGCCTCTAAAACCCTTTCAGGGATTGAAACTCTTGCCCCATATACCTTTCAGCCACAAAGAAAAAGCTTCAAAGCCTCTAAAACCCTTTCAGGGATTGAAACCAAGGCAAAAGCAAATCACCATCGCGCCGCTTGCGTAGGCTTCAAAGCCTCTAAAACCCTTTCAGGGATTGAAACCAAGGCAAAAGCAAATCACCATCGCGCCGCTTGCGTAGGCTTCAAAGCCTCTAAAACCCTTTCAGGGATTGAAACGATCCTAATTCCTTTTGTGATTGAGAAGTCTCGATTTTGTGCTTCAAAGCCTCTAAAACCCTTTCAGGGATTGAAACTCCTGCTGCTTGCTGTAGGCGGGATATAGGGGGGGCTGCTTCAAAGCCTCTAAAACCCTTTCAGGGATTGAAACCGCGTAATTGCCAGCATTCTCGCTCAGCCTTACGTCTCGCTTCAAAGCCTCTAAAACCCTTTCAGGGATTGAAACAATCTCGACTACCTTGGGGCTGTCGATTTCCTTCTGCTTCAAAGCCTCTAAAACCCTTTCAGGGATTGAAACAGTTTAATCAACTTAGAATCCGTAGCTTTTGCAGCTTCAAAGCCTCTAAAACCCTTTCAGGGATTGAAACAGCCCAGCGTAACGCACCATCCCCCCCCCATATGCTTCAAAGCCTCTAAAACCCTTTCAGGGATTGAAACGCATTCCAGTACTCGTGTGCTTGGTCTCTGGTTCGCTTCAAAGCCTCTAAAACCCTTTCAGGGATTGAAACGAATCCACCGACACCACCGCCATCCTCAAAACTAAGCTTCAAAGCCTCTAAAACCCTTTCAGGGATTGAAACTTCGCACAGATCGCCGCCAACTGCTCATCAGAGATCGGCAGCTTCAAAGCCTCTAAAACCCTTTCAGGGATTGAAACGATAGCTATCACTCACGCATCCATGATGGCTTGGGGATGCTTCAAAGCCTCTAAAACCCTTTCAGGGATTGAAACCGTTACGCTGGGCTAACGCACCCTACTACTTTAAAGCTTCAAAGCCTCTAAAACCCTTTCAGGGATTGAAACTTCTGACTGATTTTCAACTGAGCAACGATGCTTTCGCTTCAAAGCCTCTAAAACCCTTTCAGGGATTGAAACCTACCAATGCGCCACAAATAGCGAGTTCACCTGCAGCTTCAAAGCCTCTAAAACCCTTTCAGGGATTGAAACCTAAGGCTTAATGATTTCGTTGGTGTCTCGGCTGGACTGGCGCTTCAAAGCCTCTAAAACCCTTTCAGGGATTGAAACTATTGTGTGGTGATTCGCGGTCAACGCGCTCGTTGCTTCAAAGCCTCTAAAACCCTTTCAGGGATTGAAACGACAATCAAAATTTTATGTTTCATTTTTTTTCTCCAGCTTCAAAGCCTCTAAAACCCTTTCAGGGATTGAAACGAAGAGTTTTAACGCCAATTTTGTTTTCTGCAAATAACCACATGCTTCAAAGCCTCTAAAACCCTTTCAGGGATTGAAACATGGCAGTGCAAGTCACTACTATCACTACATTGTCGCTTCAAAGCCTCTAAAACCCTTTCAGGGATTGAAACCTGCTAATTGCATTTCACCACCTCCAAAGCACTAAGCTTCAAAGCCTCTAAAACCCTTTCAGGGATTGAAACTACAGTGAGTAGCACAAGTAGAAGAATATGCAGGGCGCTTCAAAGCCTCTAAAACCCTTTCAGGGATTGAAACCTAGGTAGCAATCTTCTAGCGACTTTTTACCAGCCGCTAGCTTCAAAGCCTCTAAAACCCTTTCAGGGATTGAAACGGATAATTATCAATCCTCCCTGCATCCTCGCCATAGGCTTCAAAGCCTCTAAAACCCTTTCAGGGATTGAAACAGACAAGAAGACAACGCCCCAACAAACCACACCAGCTTCAAAGCCTCTAAAACCCTTTCAGGGATTGAAACGCAATAGCTGCGATCCGCGTCGGGGTTGTACTTGACTGCTTCAAAGCCTCTAAAACCCTTTCAGGGATTGAAACTTGACTTCCTTCAGCATTTCCGTACCCGTTGCCTCGCTTCAAAGCCTCTAAAACCCTTTCAGGGATTGAAACACATCAGCTAAATTCTTGCAGACTTTAGAAGAAGCTTCAAAGCCTCTAAAACCCTTTCAGGGATTGAAACTGATTGCATCCTTAACCTGAATTGGGGCAGCCGTAGCTTCAAAGCCTCTAAAACCCTTTCAGGGATTGAAACATCTGTAATTAATTTAGCTAGACCACCTAATGCGCTTCAAAGCCTCTAAAACCCTTTCAGGGATTGAAACTGGCTTTGATTTCATCTACGGCTAAGCGGTTTAGCGCTTCAAAGCCTCTAAAACCCTTTCAGGGATTGAAACATGCTCATAACGAGACAACGGACTAGAATACTGACGCTTCAAAGCCTCTAAAACCCTTTCAGGGATTGAAACTTACCGACTGGTATAGATCGAGAAGAACCACTGGCGCTTCAAAGCCTCTAAAACCCTTTCAGGGATTGAAACGGTTTCAGGCAGAGCCAAGAAAAGGACATCATTTCGCTTCAAAGCCTCTAAAACCCTTTCAGGGATTGAAACAGCTAATCACTAAATTTTGCTACCCTCACCAATGAGGCTTCAAAGCCTCTAAAACCCTTTCAGGGATTGAAACCAATCTGAAGGGGCTTATTTTTGGTGTCCTCATTGGCTTCAAAGCCTCTAAAACCCTTTCAGGGATTGAAACATCGCCGATCGCTATCTCGCAGTAGTCAGCGCGCTTCAAAGCCTCTAAAACCCTTTCAGGGATTGAAACAAGCATCTTTACCGATAACCAGCTTAATAATGAGGTTGCTTCAAAGCCTCTAAAACCCTTTCAGGGATTGAAACGACGTTTTGGATGTCCACCCCGCAGGAAGCTTTGCTTCAAAGCCTCTAAAACCCTTTCAGGGATTGAAACGCCATTGCTTGCAAAGTTGAGATTAGCGATCAGGGGTAGCTTCAAAGCCTCTAAAACCCTTTCAGGGATTGAAACGGATCGTTGCAAAATTCCTTTAAGGCATCGCTTAAGCTTCAAAGCCTCTAAAACCCTTTCAGGGATTGAAACAAACAATCGATCCCATTTAGAAGTTGATGACGATGCTTCAAAGCCTCTAAAACCCTTTCAGGGATTGAAACCACCATGCGATCGCCTCGAATTTAACCGACTTGTGCTTCAAAGCCTCTAAAACCCTTTCAGGGATTGAAACGATCATGGGGTGATTCCAAGCGCGGGGACTTCCAAAGCTTCAAAGCCTCTAAAACCCTTTCAGGGATTGAAACCAAAATCCTACGGTTTTCAGTTTGCAAGCCTTTCAAAGCTTCAAAGCCTCTAAAACCCTTTCAGGGATTGAAACTGCGGATATCAGAGAAGCTCTTAAAAAGCCTCACATGCTTCAAAGCCTCTAAAACCCTTTCAGGGATTGAAACAACATCAAATTAATTCTGCTCGCTCAGGGCAGTGAGGTGCTTCAAAGCCTCTAAAACCCTTTCAGGGATTGAAACCTAAATCTTTAGCTCAACACCCACCACTTCACCATGCTTCAAAGCCTCTAAAACCCTTTCAGGGATTGAAACCAGACGGCGTAGCGGGCTTTATGCGTGGTGATAAAGCTTCAAAGCCTCTAAAACCCTTTCAGGGATTGAAACAAAGAAGATCCTTGTTATGAGGATGTAGCTATTGGGCTTCAAAGCCTCTAAAACCCTTTCAGGGATTGAAACAAAACCCTTCACCGTGCTTCGATTAAAAGCAAAAGGCTTCAAAGCCTCTAAAACCCTTTCAGGGATTGAAACTCTAACACAATGATTTTGGGCTGTGTGGCTATTCTGCTTCAAAGCCTCTAAAACCCTTTCAGGGATTGAAACGGCAAGCCGCTACTATTGCCACCGCTAGGAAGGATATAGAGCTTCAAAGCCTCTAAAACCCTTTCAGGGATTGAAACATATCCCCTATGCCTTGCACGATGCTTGGATAGTCGCTTCAAAGCCTCTAAAACCCTTTCAGGGATTGAAACGCCCTTCATTGATGCCTTGCCGCCATCAGGGGCGCTTCAAAGCCTCTAAAACCCTTTCAGGGATTGAAACTAGCCAATACCAACACGCAAAGCTAGAGATTCGGCTTCAAAGCCTCTAAAACCCTTTCAGGGATTGAAACCCCAATATTATATCATCTTTGTATGCTTTTATTGAGCTTCAAAGCCTCTAAAACCCTTTCAGGGATTGAAACCGTTCACAGGTGTAGTAGGCAATTCGATCAATCATTCGAGCTTCAAAGC
>Ga0316612_1000600_pt1 | contig 10374 bp, 8 predicted proteins | sample MIS2016226_MG_FD_207676 | JGI IMG/M metagenome (GOLD analysis project Ga0316612, IMG submission 207676) | Microbial mat bacterial communities from Middle Island sinkhole, Lake Huron, Michigan, United States - MIS.2016.226 | ecosystem: Environmental > Aquatic > Freshwater > Lake > Sediment... | reverse complement strand
AGTCGGCAGTTGCTCCAAATCGCACCATACTGGAATTGAAACGATATTTTCGATAAGCTTAAAGCGCTCAGGCGACATCTCCAAATCGCACCATACTGGAATTGAAACAAGCTGGAATTAATAACGGCATAATTTTACAGTTTACTCCAAATCGCACCATACTGGAATTGAAACGGTTACAGCCGACAAACTTTTCACAATCAATCTGAACTCCAAATCGCACCATACTGGAATTGAAACTAGTAAAATAAGGGAAAAAACGGTAAAATTCGGTAACTCCAAATCGCACCATACTGGAATTGAAACCAGTTTTGAAGATGACAGTTACACCGGCGAAGGTGCTCCAAATCGCACCATACTGGAATTGAAACTGATAAGCATCGAAACAATTTATTCATTTAACGACACTCCAAATCGCACCATACTGGAATTGAAACAGAAAAACAGTTTTTTGCTAATAGTTAGGCCGTTGCTCCAAATCGCACCATACTGGAATTGAAACGATGATGAAAAGAATTTTGCCCCGGCACCGCCACCCCTCCAAATCGCACCATACTGGAATTGAAACGAAAACAAGTTATCAAAGACCCCAACGAAGCCGCCAGCTCCAAATCGCACCATACTGGAATTGAAACGGCCAAACTATACATTGCTTTTTTGGATAATTCAGGCTCCAAATCGCACCATACTGGAATTGAAACTCAATCGCCGTTCAGAGTTTTGAACGAAAACTATTTGCTCCAAATCGCACCATACTGGAATTGAAACTGTAGTCGCATAAAGTCGAAAACATTGATTTTGTGTTCTCCAAATCGCACCATACTGGAATTGAAACAAGTGAAGCTGTGGAGTTTGCCCTCGGTGAGGTGACTCCAAATCGCACCATACTGGAATTGAAACTTTGTTTTTTTTGTCCCATGCTCGGAATTTAATTTCCTCCAAATCGCACCATACTGGAATTGAAACGAAACTGAACTTTGCGAACTTTGCGGGGACTTTGTGCTCCAAATCGCACCATACTGGAATTGAAACTTCAAAAGTTAAAATTTGTTCGTTTGTCAATTCAAACTCCAAATCGCACCATACTGGAATTGAAACTTATTAAAGTGATGGCAGCCGTTAAAGGAATCGCAAACTCCAAATCGCACCATACTGGAATTGAAACAGCAAACGCAATGGCAAAGCTAATCGGACAAGCCAACTCCAAATCGCACCATACTGGAATTGAAACACGTCTAACGTTTTTGCAATTCCTTTAACGGCTGCCACTCCAAATCGCACCATACTGGAATTGAAACACAATTACGCTTTTCAGAATTACGCCCGATTAGGTCTCCAAATCGCACCATACTGGAATTGAAACGCGGAACACTTGCCAAATACGGATATAAGCCTATGGCTCCAAATCGCACCATACTGGAATTGAAACGCATTTGACAGCCGCCGGATACATGGAATTGATTATCTCCAAATCGCACCATACTGGAATTGAAACGAATTATCGCCGTCGGTTTAATCATTTTCATGATAATCTCCAAATCGCACCATACTGGAATTGAAACCGAAATATTACTCAAACCGCTCTATCTGATCAAACTCCAAATCGCACCATACTGGAATTGAAACTATCGTACCAATAGTGATGATCAACAACACTAAACCCTCCAAATCGCACCATACTGGAATTGAAACGGGGTTTGCATTTAGCGATTCGGTACCGTGTATTTTCTCCAAATCGCACCATACTGGAATTGAAACCAATTAGCGATTACAACAAACAAATTACCGACCTCAACTCCAAATCGCACCATACTGGAATTGAAACAACGCCAGTGGCATCCGGATGATATTATTTACTCAGCTCCAAATCGCACCATACTGGAATTGAAACTTTGCAGATAGATTCTCTGTTCACGAATATTTCACTCTCCAAATCGCACCATACTGGAATTGAAACAACAAAAACTGCCCGGTACACACATGCAAATGAGACTCCAAATCGCACCATACTGGAATTGAAACGGATAAATAAACATTAAGCGTACTCCTCTATAATTACTCCAAATCGCACCATACTGGAATTGAAACTCGTCATTCCAGATCAGTTGTTTGAGAATTTGAAACTCCAAATCGCACCATACTGGAATTGAAACTCAATAGTCCAGCGCCCTGTAAGTATTGGTGCAGTTCTCCAAATCGCACCATACTGGAATTGAAACTCATTAGCACTAAAGAATATTTTGGGAGTTAGTGTTCTCCAAATCGCACCATACTGGAATTGAAACGGATAACCTGAGTAATCTGCACCAACTGCGCACTATCTCCAAATCGCACCATACTGGAATTGAAACAATTGAACCGTTGTTGAACAGTTGTTCAACTGTGGTTCTCCAAATCGCACCATACTGGAATTGAAACTAACTATAAGTTTAGATTTTTAAGCGCAGCTATGCCGCTCCAAATCGCACCATACTGGAATTGAAACAGAAATTGAAATAGCGGTTTTGGGAGCGGTGCTTATCTCCAAATCGCACCATACTGGAATTGAAACAAAACATAGCCAGGAAGGGAGCCAGCACCCAGGAACCTCCAAATCGCACCATACTGGAATTGAAACATGTAATCCAGGCACCCGGATGGACTTTTTTTTAAATCTCCAAATCGCACCATACTGGAATTGAAACATAGTCGAAGGTTGTATTTTGGATGCTGCCAAAGTGCTCCAAATCGCACCATACTGGAATTGAAACGTGACAAAAGCGGAATTTTCTTTTTTCACCACTTCATCTCCAAATCGCACCATACTGGAATTGAAACGGTAAAGTGATTTTTTGGCCTCACTAAAATTATTGAACTCCAAATCGCACCATACTGGAATTGAAACTAAGGCGGATCAATCACAGCAAGTTCAAAATACTTACTCCAAATCGCACCATACTGGAATTGAAACTTGTGGCCGGGTTGATTATGATTGCGTTTGGCAAATCTCCAAATCGCACCATACTGGAATTGAAACATGAATAAATGGGCCTTCTTTATCACCCTTCTTTCTCCAAATCGCACCATACTGGAATTGAAACTTGGATGAACTCGGAGGTTGCCGGGCGCAAAAGGTACTCCAAATCGCACCATACTGGAATTGAAACAAATCTGGTTTTCCTTGTTTTTGTAGGTGCGCACGGCTCCAAATCGCACCATACTGGAATTGAAACATAATGTTGTTGACAGTGAAGAGGTTTGGTACGAAATCTCCAAATCGCACCATACTGGAATTGAAACTGGAAAACATTGGCGAGAGCTGACAATGGCGCAAGTCTCCAAATCGCACCATACTGGAATTGAAACACAGGTCTTCAAAGTTTTCGATATTGAGTTCTGCTGCTCCAAATCGCACCATACTGGAATTGAAACATACAAAAATAAAGCTGATTGAAAAGGAAATAGAAGCTCCAAATCGCACCATACTGGAATTGAAACTTGCAGACTTACAAAGTAAGATAAACGGAGCAGACGCTCCAAATCGCACCATACTGGAATTGAAACAAATATCCTTTTATTATCTTGAATACCAATAAAAACCTCCAAATCGCACCATACTGGAATTGAAACTACAAAGCGCGGAAAATCAGTACACTAAAAACAAGTTCTCCAAATCGCACCATACTGGAATTGAAACCCGGGTGCGCTTCGTTTTCCAGCTTCTTTATGTATTTCTCCAAATCGCACCATACTGGAATTGAAACTAGCAAGTTACGATTTATCCTACTTCCGTACTTTGCTCCAAATCGCACCATACTGGAATTGAAACGCAAGACCGGCAAAAATTACCGGAAAATGATGGCAAACTCCAAATCGCACCATACTGGAATTGAAACAACGAAAATTATGGTAATTCGGCCCAAATGTCACCAACTCCAAATCGCACCATACTGGAATTGAAACGATATGGAGTATAACCAAAAAGATTTTTTATTGGTTCTCCAAATCGCACCATACTGGAATTGAAACCCGAAAAAGTCACAGATTTGCGAAAGTTTGTCAATGTCTCCAAATCGCACCATACTGGAATTGAAACAGCCATACACCGTATTTTTTTAAAAAGCTTTGATTATCTCCAAATCGCACCATACTGGAATTGAAACAATACACAAAAGCAAAGGAATTAAAAAATATTTCCCTCTCCAAATCGCACCATACTGGAATTGAAACACATTTTCACGCGCAAATGATGACTACTCCCGGATACTCCAAATCGCACCATACTGGAATTGAAACTTTGTTGTCCTCGCGCAAGCGATACACGAAACCGGAACTCCAAATCGCACCATACTGGAATTGAAACAGTACGAGCAATTTTTGTTTGCTCAACATTTCGGCGCCTCCAAATCGCACCATACTGGAATTGAAACTTATATCCTTATTTTCAACAAGCAATTTTATTACGGCTCCAAATCGCACCATACTGGAATTGAAACAAGAAATGACGAAAGGGAATTTTGCAAAGGGAAATACTCCAAATCGCACCATACTGGAATTGAAACATCTGTTACCAACACCGCCAAAGAAATCACAAATTTGCTCCAAATCGCACCATACTGGAATTGAAACAATATAGGAGCAAGTATAGATAGCAACGGCACTATTCTCCAAATCGCACCATACTGGAATTGAAACTTGACTAAATTAATTTCAGTGTCCTTTTTTATCAATCCTCCAAATCGCACCATACTGGAATTGAAACATAAAAAGCCTCATCAAATTTATTTAACTGTTTGTTCTCCAAATCGCACCATACTGGAATTGAAACGCTTGTTCAGGACATGATGGTAAAAGCCGGATGGATACTCCAAATCGCACCATACTGGAATTGAAACTCAACAGCAAGAACAGCCGCAAAGGATAAAGGAATCCCTCCAAATCGCACCATACTGGAATTGAAACAAAACGACAAATCCTCATAACAGGATTAAAGATCCCACTCCAAATCGCACCATACTGGAATTGAAACTACCTTATTATCAAACTGATCAATCTTACCCCATTCACTCCAAATCGCACCATACTGGAATTGAAACAAGGAAGATAAAAACTAAATAACTGGTCTTCACTTCTCCAAATCGCACCATACTGGAATTGAAACACGTTATGAACGTGGAATGACGTCAAATAATACCGGGCTCCAAATCGCACCATACTGGAATTGAAACGTAATGCTCTACCTGGAACAGCCGCCCCGATGATATCTCCAAATCGCACCATACTGGAATTGAAACTCAACACGTTCAATCTTACGCAGCTTCAGGCCATCGGCTCCAAATCGCACCATACTGGAATTGAAACTCGAAAAGACTGTTGCTTTCGAGTTGACTTTTCACTCTCCAAATCGCACCATACTGGAATTGAAACGATTTAAGTATTTCATCAACCGCGATAAGTGCGCAGGCTCCAAATCGCACCATACTGGAATTGAAACAAAAGCACGGCGTAATCAATCGGCGTCTCTTGCGTTACTCCAAATCGCACCATACTGGAATTGAAACCGTGGTGCATCTTTTCGAGTTCTTCGGCTTTCTGTTCCTCCAAATCGCACCATACTGGAATTGAAACAGTTTATTATGAAACTTAGTCCATGCACCGATGCCTGCTCCAAATCGCACCATACTGGAATTGAAACGATGATGTGCAATTATCTCATTGTAGCTGATATTTCTCCAAATCGCACCATACTGGAATTGAAACCTCGTTAGCTTTATCGGGGCTGTTCCGGCTGCGGCTGCTCCAAATCGCACCATACTGGAATTGAAACAAACCAGCCTTCGTTATTTAAATAAACCTGTGCGCCCTCCAAATCGCACCATACTGGAATTGAAACTCGTGTAAACTGCTTTGGCTACTTCCTGACTGGTCTCTCCAAATCGCACCATACTGGAATTGAAACGATACATCGGATAATAGGTATTTGCCTGACACCGAGCTCCAAATCGCACCATACTGGAATTGAAACGACCTGCTATATAAGTTTTTTAACGAAAACGGACTCTCCAAATCGCACCATACTGGAATTGAAACTTTTTTGAGGCAAGTTCGTATAACGCTTTGCGATACTCCAAATCGCACCATACTGGAATTGAAACCCGAGTACGAAACTGATTGGGAAGATCAGGAATATTGCTCCAAATCGCACCATACTGGAATTGAAACTTCATACCACCTCCACCTCCATCAGCCGCAAAAGCCTCCAAATCGCACCATACTGGAATTGAAACTTCCAATCCCTGCGCCTGTTGGATTCATTAAGGCTGCTCCAAATCGCACCATACTGGAATTGAAACAAACAAGCAACATTGCTTCGATGTTTGCCGATGGCTCCAAATCGCACCATACTGGAATTGAAACCACGATGGCGACGGTGCTTATCGCCTACCTGAAAAAGCTCCAAATCGCACCATACTGGAATTGAAACATTATCATTGAAAGCTCTTTCAATCGGTCTTTGAGTCTCCAAATCGCACCATACTGGAATTGAAACACATTTACGTTCATGTTCACTGGACACCGGGAGCGCGCTCCAAATCGCACCATACTGGAATTGAAACGGAAGGCGGCGAAGTAAAACAGCGAATGATCCGCACCTCCAAATCGCACCATACTGGAATTGAAACGTCATATCGGGGCTGTGTTTTAGCGCTGTTTGTTTAGCTCCAAATCGCACCATACTGGAATTGAAACCAGAGTGGAGCGTTAACAATGCTGTGCCTGCCGGAACTCCAAATCGCACCATACTGGAATTGAAACAACAGATTCAGCAAGTACTATCGTCTTATCTTCTCCGCTCCAAATCGCACCATACTGGAATTGAAACATGATGATTGGGCGGGGTCTATTTCAGGTCAGCTTCCTCCAAATCGCACCATACTGGAATTGAAACATCAATGTGGAAACTTAAAAAACGACTGATGAAAGACTCCAAATCGCACCATACTGGAATTGAAACAAACAACCGGGACCAGCCTTCCATTTAACAGCGACGCTCCAAATCGCACCATACTGGAATTGAAACTTCATACCACCTCCACCTCCATCAGCCGCAAAAGCCGCTCCAAATCGCACCATACTGGAATTGAAACTCGTGTAAACTGCTTTGGCTACTTCCTGACTGGTCTCTCCAAATCGCACCATACTGGAATTGAAACATTAATCACATCGAAGTAAAAAGCCTCGGTGATGTGACTCCAAATCGCACCATACTGGAATTGAAACCGGTTGGCGTAGGTTAAATGATGCACCTCAACCAGCCTCCAAATCGCACCATACTGGAATTGAAACTTTTAACCAGTTCCGACCTGCTCCACTTCAAAGGACTCCAAATCGCACCATACTGGAATTGAAACAAAACCGCTTGAAAAATGACCTACCCAGACCTGCTACTCCAAATCGCACCATACTGGAATTGAAACTGAAGTAACCAACATCATCTTTAGCGAATTCATATAGCTCCAAATCGCACCATACTGGAATTGAAACGACCTAACCCCACCTCGCCTCTGTCCTTGCCTTGCCCTCCAAATCGCACCATACTGGAATTGAAACATAACACCGGCGCAATTTTCGCCAACAATGCTGGCGCTCCAAATCGCACCATACTGGAATTGAAACGGATTCCGCCCCAATAAAACGCTCCGCCTTTTCTGACTCCAAATCGCACCATACTGGAATTGAAACTCGTGTAAACTGCTTTGGCTACTTCCTGACTGGTCTCTCCAAATCGCACCATACTGGAATTGAAACTTGCCGATTTTCTGGCATCAATTGAATAGCCACGCAACTCCAAATCGCACCATACTGGAATTGAAACATTGGCGTCAACCCTCTTACGCCAGAACTTTCTGAACTCCAAATCGCACCATACTGGAATTGAAACGGATAATTAATATGAACATCGCAAAGGGTAAGCAAGCTCCAAATCGCACCATACTGGAATTGAAACCTCTGAGGTCGCGTACCATGCCACGCCAGCATTGTTCTCCAAATCGCACCATACTGGAATTGAAACATAATGCAAAAACATCTAACGAACCACGACCGGACGCTCCAAATCGCACCATACTGGAATTGAAACGGCATTAGAACCCCCTTACTCTTTGACGTTGATAACCTCCAAATCGCACCATACTGGAATTGAAACAAAGCAACAACCGCCCCAACGCTAAAAGCCCCGGCGACTCCAAATCGCACCATACTGGAATTGAAACGTTTGAATGGTACTATTAATATCCATTACCGCCTCAGCTCCAAATCGCACCATACTGGAATTGAAACATGGGATAAGTTCTTTAATCTGCTTTTCGGTAAGTTGCTCCAAATCGCACCATACTGGAATTGAAACAACAGATTCAGCAAGTACTATCGTCTTATCTTCTCCGCTCCAAATCGCACCATACTGGAATTGAAACGGCATTAGAACCCCCTTACTCTTTGACGTTGATAACTCTCCAAATCGCACCATACTGGAATTGAAACAAGGTTTGAGCGGACATTCCAAGTCCGATGTTTTCGCCTCCAAATCGCACCATACTGGAATTGAAACCCGACAAAACTCAATGTTGTAAGTGCTGGTAGTGGCTCCAAATCGCACCATACTGGAATTGAAACATCATAAACTCAGTAATTCTCAAAGCAGAAATATTGCTCCAAATCGCACCATACTGGAATTGAAACCTGTGAACTTGTAAGGTTTCGCCGTTTGTTTGTTCGCTCCAAATCGCACCATACTGGAATTGAAACAATAGATTCAGCAAGTACTATCGTCTTATCTTCTCCGCTCCAAATCGCACCATACTGGAATTGAAACATCCAAATTGCACCTTGTTTACTTTTACCGACAAACACTCCAAATCGCACCATACTGGAATTGAAACGGAGGCACAAAAGGAAGCCAGGGACGCAGGCGTGCAGCTCCAAATCGCACCATACTGGAATTGAAACTGATTTTGTTAAGATTTAATTAAAATAATATTATTTCTCCAAATCGCACCATACTGGAATTGAAACCTCTGAGGTCGCGTACCATGCCACGCCAGCATTGTTGCTCCAAATCGCACCATACTGGAATTGAAACGTCGGTAAGCGTAATTTGTGTTTCCATCTTTTTAAATCTCCAAATCGCACCATACTGGAATTGAAACAGCGTAGTTTTTGGAAGGTCAAACTCAAACCTTAGCTCCAAATCGCACCATACTGGAATTGAAACATCGGCGCAATAGTAGCAGGTGGTGCTTTGCTTGTTCTCCAAATCGCACCATACTGGAATTGAAACAAGATGATGTTGGTGTTTGATGTTGATGTTCCGCGGCTCCAAATCGCACCATACTGGAATTGAAACCTGATTGAATACAGCGGCGTAACCTTCTATTTTGCGCCTCCAAATCGCACCATACTGGAATTGAAACTCGGCAGAACTCAATGTTGTAAGTGCCGGTAGTGGTCTCCAAATCGCACCATACTGGAATTGAAACGAACAATTGCGGTTCCCTTCTTTTTCTTAACCGTTCTCCAAATCGCACCATACTGGAATTGAAACGGATTCCGCCCCAATAAAACGCTCCGCCTTTTCTGCTCCAAATCGCACCATACTGGAATTGAAACTTGGTTGAACTCCTTTTTTGAGTAGTCCTTTCAGTACTCCAAATCGCACCATACTGGAATTGAAACTTCAAAGGTTCCGTTTTTTAGGGTGTAACCTTTGGCGCTCCAAATCGCACCATACTGGAATTGAAACAACGTTTTGGCCGCGACCATTGATGTTGATAAACAGCCTCCAAATCGCACCATACTGGAATTGAAACAGACCAAGCTCTAAAAGGTTAAGCCACGTTAACGGCTCTCCAAATCGCACCATACTGGAATTGAAACACACTCACATCTACGCTGCCCCCGTTCACTTCAAATCTCCAAATCGCACCATACTGGAATTGAAACCAAATTACAAAAGGTTTCAGGGGCAGTTTGCATTTTCTCCAAATCGCACCATACTGGAATTGAAACAACATTCAGCACTACAATTGCAAAAATTAGAGCCTGCTCCAAATCGCACCATACTGGAATTGAAACTCGTTACTGAGGAAAGTTCAATATCATTCTCCGCTGTCTCCAAATCGCACCATACTGGAATTGAAACCGAAGAAAAACGCAAAGCTGACGCGGCATCATACATTCTCCAAATCGCACCATACTGGAATTGAAACGATTATGTTCAAATGAGTAATAAAAGGATAAAAGCAGCTCCAAATCGCACCATACTGGAATTGAAACATGTGAGGGTGTCAATTAATGTATATTCAGCATCGCTCCAAATCGCACCATACTGGAATTGAA
>Ga0316612_1000599_pt1 | contig 10390 bp, 7 predicted proteins | sample MIS2016226_MG_FD_207676 | JGI IMG/M metagenome (GOLD analysis project Ga0316612, IMG submission 207676) | Microbial mat bacterial communities from Middle Island sinkhole, Lake Huron, Michigan, United States - MIS.2016.226 | ecosystem: Environmental > Aquatic > Freshwater > Lake > Sediment... | reverse complement strand
TTGAGTATTAAGTATTAAGATAAAAAGTTTAAGAGTTTAAGAGTTTAAGAGTTTAAGAGTTTAAGAGTTTAAGAGTTTAAGAGTTTAAGAGTTTAAGAGTTTAAGAGTTTAAGAGTTTAAGAGTTTTGAAGATTGAAATCTAAAATCTAAAATCTAAAATCCTCTTCATCGTCATCGATTTGTTGCAACTTTCTATCCATTCTTTCTCTGGAATACTATCTTTTGTGATGCCACACCCCATAAATAAATCAGCTTTTATGGAGGTAAGATTTGAAGCCAACTCAATTTCCATACAACGCAAATTTACAAACAAATCGGTTTGGTTTTCCATATTTAATTCTCCTAAAAATCCGGTATAAAAACGGCGTTCGTAATCTTCATTTTCTAATATAAATTCTTTTGATTCTTGTTTTGGAAAACCACAAACTGCAGGCGTTGGATGCAATAATTGAATGATTTTTTTTAGACCAAATCCCAAATTCAAAACTCCCGAAATATCTGTTTTGATGTGCCATACACTTCCTGCTTTGATGCTGTATGGACTTGAAACTGTAATTTCCGAAGCAATATCTTTGACTTTCTCAATAATATAATCGGTAACAAATTGTTGTTCTTCTTTTTCTTTTGTTGGCCAAATTATTTCATCAGAACCTTTGTCTTTTTGTGTTCCTGCTAAAGCAATAGTTTTAAAAACGTTTTCCTTTGCCTTTAATAATTGTTCGGGAGTTGCCCCCAACCAAAGTCCAATTTTTGGATGATAAAAGCAATAAACAAAAGTATTGGAATACAACTGAACCAAATCACTAAATGCACTAAATAAATCAAAACTCTCTAAATATACTGATTCTTTTCGAGAAAGAACTACTTTTTTGAATTGGTTGTTATTGATGGCTTGAATGCCTTTGCCAACTAAAATTTCAAAATTATTTTTGGCATTTTCGTCTTGAAAATTCAGATGTTTTTCTTGAATTTCAATTTCTTTTTTTTGGAAAACTCCATACATTATTTTGGACTCATTCTCTGGAATAAAAATATTTAGAGTTCCATTAAAATTTGAAAAAACAAAGCCTTTTTCGTCGAAATCATTTGCCTCAAACAAGGTATCATTTTGCTGAAAAAAACCTATTATTTTATCGGAATTAGGTTTGCAATACAAAACAAAGGGTAAATTTTGCTTGAAATGATTCTTGGCTTTTTCTATTATTTGCTCCATTATAGATTTAGGCTTTTTCTTTTTGGCAAAACCATTGTAGTCAATTTACAAATTGAAATCAAAGCCTGATTTTCATCGGTGATGCGAATTTCCCATAAGTGAATACTGCTCCCTTTGTGGATAATTCTAGCCGTTGCCGTTACCATTCCGTTGCGTTTGGCTTTGATGTGATTGGCAGAAATTTCAATTCCTCGCACTTCACTATGTTCGCCATTTACAAACAAGAACGAAGCCGCACTCCCCACACTTTCTGCCAAAGCTACTGAAGCTCCACCGTGCAATAATCCCATTGGTTGATGAACGGATGGGTTTACAGGCATTGTAGCCGTCAGAAAATCTGGACCTGCATCGGTGTATTTGATATTGAGTGTTTGCATCAAAGTGTTTTCTGAAATAGCATTGCAATATTGAAGTATTTTTTCTTTGTCGAAAGTCATATAAAATTGGTTTAAAAGTGTAAAATTAGATAAAAGACAATAAAAACAATTGATAATCTATCTTCAAATTTTTTATTTCTTTCTGTTATACAAATAGAATTTCCTATTTTTACAAAAAATTCAATCAAAATGCGTCAGATTACATTTATGTTTTTTATCGGATTTCTTATAACTCTTAGTTCTTGTCGAACAGATTTTGAAACCGTGGCAAGCACTGGAGATTTAAAATTTTCAAGAGATACGGTCTATTTAGACACCGTTTTTACTGACATAGGATCAAGTACATACACGCTGAAAGTATATAACAACAGTAAAAATGATATTACCATTCCAACAATTCAATTGGGAAAAGGACTCAATTCAAAATACAGAATGACGGTTGATGGAACACGAGGAGATCAAGGAAAAATTTTTAATAATGTTGATCTTTTGGCCAAAGATAGTTTGTATATTTTTATTGAAACCACCGCCAATATTGCCGATGCGAATCCTACCGATTTTCTTTACACCGATCAAATTTTGTTTGACAATGGCTCCAACCGACAAAAAGTGGAATTAGTGACACTAATTCAAGATGCGATTTTTCTTTATCCTCAACGTTTTGACGATGGAACAACAGAATCACTTCTTTTAGGCGAAGATGAAATTTATGGTTTCTATCTAGACGAAAATGATGCTGCACACGGCAATGAATTGCAATTTACCAATCAAAAACCCTATGTAATCTATGGTTATGCTGCAGTTCCTTCAGGAAAAACAGTCAGTTTTGATCCTGGAACTCGAGTTCATTTTCACGCCAATTCTGGACTTATTTTAGCAACAAATGCTTCATTAAATGTAAATGGAACCACTTCTACAACTGATAAATTAGAAAATGAAGTTATTTTTGAAGGCGATCGATTAGAACCTGATTTTGCAGATGTTCCGGGTCAATGGGGTGCAATATGGCTTACAGATGGAAGCACCAACCATAAAATCAATCATCTAACCATAAAAAATGCTTCCATTGGTTTGTTGATTCAAAACAATGATGGAACAACTGTTGACATCAAAAACACCCAAATTTACAATTCATCAATTTATGGAATCTTGGCCCAAACAGCGAAAATTAATGGTGAAAATTTAGTAATCAACAATTCAGGTCAGGCGAGTTTAGCTTGTACTTATGGTGGCGATTATAAATTTACCCATTGTACGTTCAATAATAATTGGTCAAGTTCAAGTCAAGTAGCGGTTTTGCTAAATAACTATTATACTGGTGCTGTTCCAGAAGTAAAAGCTTTGACAGCTGCTACCTTCAACAATTGTATCATTTATGGTTCCTATTCCAATGAATTACAATTAGATAAAAAGCCTGAAGCCAGCTTTGTCTATCAATTCAATAATTGCCTTATCAAGTTTGATGACATTAGAGTTGGAGATCCAAATTATGCACTCTATGATTTTATAAGAAATGCAGAATCCGGAAATATAAAAAGTAAAGATGGTATTAATGACCCCAAGTTTTATAAAGCCAATCTAAATCAATTAAATATTGATGATACTTCTGCGGCTTTCGCCAAAGGGAATACAACTTTTCTTATTCCGTTGGATATTTTAGGAAATACAAGAACTTTGCCGCCAGATTTAGGTGCTTATCAAAATAAGGCTTTTCCAAAATGATATTTATAATTTAACAATAAAAAAACTAAATCAAGTTGTATTTTAACTAATTTTGAATTTTAAAAAAATTCAGAATAATTTTTGATACTTAATAATTAATGAAACTAAAATTACTTTTTTTCGCCCAATTTTTTTCACTTTTATCCTTTGCACAAATCCCAGCAGGATATTATGCTACGGCAACAGGAACAGGATATACATTAAAAACAAATTTATTTAATATTATCAAAGGCCATACCGACAACGGCTATGATGGATTATATACAACATACCAAACATCGGACAGGGACTACTATTATGAAAATGATGGAACCGTTTTAGATATGTATTCTGAAAATCCAACAGGAATAGACCCTTACAACTTTAGTTCTGGAACTGGCGATAGATGTGGCAGCTATAAAGTTGAAGGCGATTGCTATAATAGAGAGCATATCATCCCACAATCTGTGTTCAATTCAAATTCCCCAATGGTTTCTGATGCTCATTCCATCACACCAACAGATGGTAAAGTAAACGGGCTTCGAAGTGCTTTTCCTCACGGTATTGTTGCCTCAGCTTCAAAAACAACTTTAAATGGAAGCAAACTCGGAACTAGTGGAGTAAGTGGCTATTCAGGAACTGTTTTTGAACCCATTGACGAATTCAAAGGTGATATTGCAAGAATGTATTTATATTTTGCCACTCGTTATCAAAATACCGTTGCTGGTTACAGTTTCGATATGTTTAACAACACAAGCGATCAAGTATTTACTACTGCTTTTTTGAATATGTTATTGACCTGGCACGCCCAAGACCCAGTAAATGCTAGAGAAATTGCTCGAAATAATGCTATTTATGCCCGTCAAAACAATAGAAATCCTTTTATAGACCACCCTGAATATGCACAAGCTATTTGGAATCCAACCGCTGATACATTTGCTCCAACTGCTCCTACAAACTTGGCAGTTACAGGAACAACTTCAAATACAGTTTCTTTAAGTTGGACCGCTGCTACTGATAATATTGCGGTTACGAGTTATGAAATTTATATGAATGGTGTTTTGAAAACTTCGGTTTCAAGTTCAAATTTAACAACGATAATTACTGGACTTTCTGCTTCTACCACTTACTCTTTTTATGTAATAGCAAAAGATGCCGCAGTAAATTCTTCGCCTGCGAGTAACACAGTAAACGGAACAACTACTATGGCAATTCCCGATACTCAAAACCCAACAGCACCAACTAGTTTGGCTGTTACAGGGAGCTCATCAAGTACAGTTTCATTGAGTTGGGTTGCTGGAACAGATAATGTTGGAATAACCAGTTATGATGTTTATGTGAATGGTAATTTTAAAACTACAGTTTCGGGCACGACAGCAATAGTAAATGGACTAGCTCCAACAACAACCTATTCGTTTTATGTAGTAGCCAAAGATGCTACAGGAAATTCTTCACCTCAAAGTAATTCAGTAAATGGAACAACAACAGTAATTTCAACTTCTTGTGCCAGCGAAAGTTTCGAAATTATTCCTGCTTCTGCCTCATCCTACGCTACCAGAACTTGGACAGGAGATTCAGGAATAGATTGGACAGCGACTGACGCTCGAACAGACCAAACCTTAAATACAAAAGCAATTTGTATTAGAAATGGTTCTCTTACTGCATCAACATCTGCTGATGGGATCGGAAACTTGACAGTTACAACTAAACTTGTTTTTTCAGGAAGTGATGGATTGTTTAACCTTCTTGTTAATGGAACTAGCGTTGGCACAATTCCTTACAGCGCTACTCAAGTTACTACAACAATAAGTGGTATAAATGTTTCAGGAGATGTCGTAGTCAGTTTAGTAAATAATTCAACTTCAAATCGTGTCATTATTGATGACCTTTCTTGGACTTGCTTTTCAGATTTAGGACTTGAAACTTTAAGTCAAAAAGAATTCAAAATTTATCCTAATCCCTCAAACGGTGATTTCAATATTATTTTTGATGATTCAAATGGCCTAAATTCTGTAGAAATATTCTCTTTGCTGGGACAAAAAGTTTTCGAAAAAAGAAACTCACAAAGTTCATCCATCTCTGTAAACAACCTACAAAAGGGGATTTATTTGATAAAGGTTACGAAAGATTCTAAATCAAGAACTGAAAAAATTATCATCAATTAAATTCAATGCTAGTTGAATCTAGCTTTTTTTTTGTCTAAATTTGTAATTTAGAAAGAGAGTATTTACAATACATGGTTTTATTTTTTTTGTTCGTAACAGACGTGAACTTTGTACTATAAATTTTAAAAACAACATTATGTACACAACATATCATTTATCGTCAGCACAAGAGATAACGACAGATATTTTAGAAGCTATAAAAGCTAATTTTAAATCTAAACCCATAGTGATTACCGTACAGGAAGAAGTGGACACCACTACTTATTTGATGTCTAGTCCTGCAAATAAAAAAATGCTAAAAAAATCTATTGAACAAGACAAAAAAGGAGAACACATTTTAGTAAAACTCTAAATTTATGAGAGGTTATCTCTTTACTGGCGTAGCTTTTGAACAATATAACGAATGGCAAACAGAAAATAAACAAGTATTTACTAAACTCAAAAAGTTGATTAAGGAAAGTGCCAGAACACCTTTTGAAGGTACAGGAAAACCCGAAGCTTTAAAGCACGATTATTCTGGTTATTGGTCTCGAAGAATAACCGATGAACATAGACTGGTTTACAGAGTGGAAGATACTTTTATTAAAATTATATCTTGTAAGTTTCATTATTAGACAATAAAGTCGGTAATCTGCCAGTTCTTTTCAGAACTAATTTTTTTTTCAATAGATCGGAAAACCATCGAATATCGAAGCTATAAACTTCAAATAGCTGAAAAATCATCATCAATTAAATTCAAAGTGTTTCGATAAAAATCGGGACGCTTTTTTTTTAAACCTGAATTGATTAAATTTGTGGACTAAACAACATAAACTTCTCATTTATAATGATTCATTTCTTTGAAAACCAAAGCAAAACTATATTTGCAGTTCAATCTCAAAACCTCCTTTCGGAACAAGACATTTCAAAACTCAACTGGCTTTTTGCCAATTCCAATAAAATAGAAAAATCCGTATTGTCGGATTTTTTTGTTGGCCCTCGTTCCACAATGATAACCCCTTGGAGTACAAACGCTGTCGAAATTACCCAAAATATGGGCATTTCAGGCATTATTAGAATTGAAGAATTTTATAAAGTTTTAGAAGATTTTATAGATTTTGACCCAATGCTTTTGCAAAAATATTCCGAATTGAATCAAGATATTTTCACAATTCACATTCAGCCTGAACCAATTTTGAATATTGACGATATTGCCGCCTACAATAAAGTTGAAGGCTTGTCATTGAGTGTTGAAGAAGTAGAATATTTAGATAATTTGGCCACAAAATTAGGCAGGAAATTAACAGATTCCGAGATTTTTGCCTTCTCACAAGCCAATTCAGAACACTGTCGTCACAAGATTTTCAATGGAACTTTTGTAATTGATGGGGTCGAAAAAGAAACTTCTCTTTTCAAATTAATCAAGAAAACATCACAGGAAAATCCGAACGATATTGTATCGGCTTACAAAGACAATGTGGCTTTTGTAAAAGGACCAAGAGTGCAGCAATTCGCTCCCAAAACTTCCGACAAACCTGATTTTTATGAAATCAAGGAATTCGATTCGGTTATTTCATTAAAAGCAGAAACTCATAATTTTCCAACAACAGTAGAGCCTTTCAACGGAGCTGCAACAGGTTCTGGTGGAGAAATTAGAGACAGATTAGCAGGAGGACAAGGCTCATTGCCAATGGCAGGAACAGCGGTTTATATGACTTCGTATTCTCGTTTACAAGACCCATTTAATAATCTTCAAATAAAGCCGTGGGAAAACGGAATGAAAGAACGAAAATGGTTGTATCAAACCCCAATCGACATTTTGATAAAAGCCTCAAACGGAGCTTCCGATTTTGGAAATAAATTTGGACAACCACTGATTACAGGTTCTATTTTGACTTTTGAACACGAAGAATCCCCCTCTAACTCCCCCGAAGGGGGAGAACCAAAAACTCGCAAATTAGGTTACGACAAAGTAATTATGCAAGCGGGCGGCATTGGTTACGGAAAACTGGATCAAGCCATCAAGCACAAACCACAAGAAGGAGATAAAATCGTAATTCTTGGTGGTGAAAATTACAGAATCGGAATGGGTGGAGCGGCTGTTTCTTCGGCCGATACTGGAGCGATGAGTTCTGGAATCGAGTTGAATGCTGTACAACGTTCGAACCCAGAAATGCAAAAACGGGCTGCCAACGCCATTCGTGGTTTGGTAGAAAGCGACCATAATCCGATTGTTTCCATTCATGATCACGGGGCTGGCGGACATTTGAACTGTCTTTCGGAATTGGTTGAAGAAACTGGTGGATTGATTGATTTGGATAAATTGCCCGTGGGCGACCCAACCCTTTCGGCTAAAGAAATTATTGGTAACGAATCCCAAGAAAGAATGGGATTGGTTATTGGCAAAAAAGACATTGATTTACTTCAAAAAATTGCCGACAGGGAGCGTTCGCCAATGTACCAAGTGGGCGATGTTACAGCCGATCATCGTTTTACTTTTCAATCCAAATCGACTGGTTTGAAACCAATGGATTATGCTTTAGAAGATTTCTTCGGAAGCTCACCAAAAACGGTAATGACGGACAAAACCATCAGTTACAATTATCCAGCATTAGAATATGATGTAAAAAACATTTCTGCCTATTTAGAACAAGTTTTGCAATTGGAAGCCGTGGCTTGTAAAGACTGGTTGACCAACAAAGTCGATCGTTGCGTGGGCGGAAAAGTAGCCAAACAGCAATGTGCTGGACCATTGCAATTGCCTTTGAATAATTGCGGTGTTGTGGCTTTGGATTATATGGGAAAAGAAGGAATCGCCACCTCCATCGGACACTCGCCAATCGCTTCATTAATTGATCCTGTTGCAGGAACAAGAACCGCTATTGCCGAAGCCTTATCGAATATTGTTTGGGCTCCAATTAAGGATGGAATTAAAGGGATTTCCCTTTCGGCCAACTGGATGTGGGCTTGTAAAAATGAAGGTGAAGATGCTCGTTTGTATGCCGCTGTTGAAGCTTGTTCCAACTTTGCCATCGAATTGGGAATCAACATTCCAACCGGGAAAGATTCGCTTTCGATGAAACAAAAATATCCAAACGACGAGGTAATTGCGCCGGGAACGGTAATTATTTCAGCTGGTGGAAATTGTACTGATATCCGAAAAGTAGTAGAGCCTGTTTTGCGATCTCATAGCGATGGGATGACAGTCGGTTCTATTTATTATATCAATTTATCACAAGACGATTTCAAATTGGGTGGTTCTTCTTTCGCTCAAACTTTGAATTCTATTGGGAACGAAGCACCAACTATTAAAGATGCAGAATTTTTCAAAAATGCCTTTAACACGATTCAAGAATTGATTTTAGACAATCAGATTTTGGCAGGTCACGATATTGGAAGCGGTGGTTTGATTACTACTTTGTTAGAAATGTGTTTTGCTAATGTGAATTTAGGAGCTAAAATTGACTTCTCTGTTTTTAAAGAAATAGATTTAGTTAAAATTTTATTTGCCGAAAATATTGGCGTTGTAATTCAGGCAAAAGAAGATACAGTTTTCGAAAATAAATTAAATTCAAATAAAATAGAATTTTTCAAACTTGGATTCCCCACCCCAAGCCTCCCCGAAGGGGAGGGAGCCAAACTCGAAATTCATTCCGCTTTGGAATTTGGAATTTTAAGTTTGGATATTGCAAAGCACAGAGACATTTGGTTCAAAACCTCTTTCTTATTAGACCAAAAACAATCCAAAAACGGAACGGCGAAAGCCCGTTTCGACAATTATAAAAATCAACCATTACAATTTGTATTTCCGAAACATTTCACGGGTATTTTACCGACGAGAGTAGCCCCTCCTTTGGAGGGGTTGGGGAGGATTAAGGCAGCCGTCATCCGTGAAAAAGGAAGTAATTCTGAGCGTGAAATGGCCAATGCAATGTACTTGGCAGGTTTTGATGTAAAAGACGTTCACATGACCGATTTGATTTCGGGGCGTGAGACTTTGGAAGATATTCAGTTTATTGGTGCTGTTGGAGGATTCTCTAATTCGGATGTTTTAGGTTCTGCCAAAGGTTGGGCTGGAGCGTTTTTATACAACGAAAAAGCCAAAACCGCCTTGGATAATTTCTTTAAAAGAGAAGATACTTTGTCGGTGGGAATTTGCAATGGTTGCCAGTTGTTGATGGAATTGGAAAAAATAAATCCTGAACACGAAGTACACGGAAAAATGCTACACAACGACAGCCACAAGCACGAAAGTATTTTCACCTCGGTAACGATTCAAGAAAACAAATCGGTGATGTTATCGACATTAGCAGGAAGCACTTTGGGCGTTTGGGTTTCGCACGGGGAAGGAAAATTTCATTTGCCAATGGGAGAAGAAAACTACAACATTGTTGCGAAATACGGCTACGAAAGTTACCCTGCCAATCCCAATGGTTCTGACTACAACACGGCGATGCTATGCGACAAAACAGGAAGACATTTGGTGATGATGCCGCACATCGAGCGTTCCACCTTTCAATGGAATTGGGCACATTATCCAAAAGACAGAAACGATGAAGTGTCGCCTTGGCACGAGGCTTTTGTGAATGCCAGATTGTGGGTGGAGAAAAATAGTTAAAATTTTCTAATACAAAAGAATAAAAGCTGTTTAAAATTTTCGACTATGGAAGAAAAAATTAGTTCTTTAGAAAATCTATATTGATATTATTGGTTTGATAATCAATAATCTCCTCTTTTCTTATACCTCGGATCATCTCTTTTGATGAATTCCGTTCTGCGTTTTACGGGTTCATTTTTGGGCAAACTCGCTTCTTCTGTTTTGCTCGAAGGTTCTATTAGTGTATTGAGTTCCTTAATTTCGGAATCGGTCAAATCACGAAATCTTCCCACAGGAATATCTAGTGAAATATTGATAATTCGAATGCGTTTCAGAGCTGTCACTCCATAACCTAAAT
>Ga0316612_1000597_pt1 | contig 10409 bp, 9 predicted proteins | sample MIS2016226_MG_FD_207676 | JGI IMG/M metagenome (GOLD analysis project Ga0316612, IMG submission 207676) | Microbial mat bacterial communities from Middle Island sinkhole, Lake Huron, Michigan, United States - MIS.2016.226 | ecosystem: Environmental > Aquatic > Freshwater > Lake > Sediment... | reverse complement strand
GCCTCGGGGGATGAGGAATGGGTGGTACGGTATGGGGCGATCGCTGGCCTCCAAGGTTTAGCCCAAACACAACCCCAATGGCAAAGCTCGGTGCGGCAACTGTTGGGCGATCGCCTCCCCCTCGAAACAGAGTTAGCTATCCAAGCGCGACTCCATTGGGCGATTCAATCCCTAAATTGCCCAGGTTTTTAAATTTTTCTGGGATCTTCTCAGAGAAGATCCCGCCTTGGTGTAAGAATTCGTTACAGTGATAACGGCATTGTATAGACATCATTGAATTTGGGTCATGACATCCTCTTCCATCGCTGTGCGAGAACTGCCCCTGTTTCCCCTACCGGATGTTGTGCTGTTTCCGGGGCGGCCTCTCCCTTTGCATATTTTCGAGTTTCGCTATCGGATCCTGATGAATACGATTCTCGAAAGCGATCGCCGCTTTGGGGTGTTGATGTTCGACCCGATTCAGGGGCAAATCTCCGGCGTAGGCTGCTGTGCGGAAATTATCCATTTCCAACGACTCCACGATGACCGCATGAAAGTGATCACCCTCGGACAGCAACGATTCCGGGTTTTAGAATATGTCCGGGAAAAACCCTATCGGGTCGGCCTGGTGGAATGGCTCGAAGATAACCCGACCCAGACGGATCTGCGGCCCCTAGCAACCAATGTTGAGCAACTGCTCAAGGATGTGGTGCATCTTTCCGCCAAGCTGACGGAGCAAAAGATTGATCTCCCCGATGATCTCCCCAATTCTCCCCGCGAACTGTCCTATTGGGTGGCCAGCAACCTCTACGGTGTGGCCACAGAGCAACAGATGTTGCTAGAAATGCAAAACACCGAAGATCGCCTCAATCGGGAATCAGAAATCCTCGTCTCCACCCGTAACCATCTCGCTGCCCGTACTGCCCTTAAGGATGTGCTGCCGAATTCTGATTAAGTTCCTCGGGCAAAATGCGGGAAACGCCATAACAGCCAAAGATTTTCAGCACTTCTGTATATTGGGGTAGGGTTTCCAGGGCTATTTGTACCGATTCCGTCCCTGCATTGCCGTTGAGGTCGATGAAAAAGAGGTATTCGCCCAAAGATCGCTTCGTGGGGCGCGATTCAATGCGGCTGAGGTTAATCCCCCGTTCCGCAAACACTTGCAAGGGTTTCACCAACGCCCCCGGCACATTAGCCGCTGTACTAAAGGCGAGGGAAATGTGATCCCCCGGCACTCCTGGACGACGGCCCACCACCCAAAAGCGGGTGCAGTTATCGGGGTAATCATTAATCGCATCGGCTAGGATCGGCAGTTGGTAGAGATGGGCGGCGCGGGGGGCGGCGATCGCCCCTGCCGTCGGGTCTTCGCGGAGATAAACGAGGGCCTCGGTGGTGGAGTTGCTGGCTAATTGCTGGGCTTGGGGGAGATGGGCATCAAGCCACCGCTGACATTGAGCGAGGGCTTGGGGGTGGGAATAGACGGTTTTCACCGCTGCTAATGCTGAAGCACAGGACACCAGGACATGATGAATCGGCAAAATTAACGCCTGTTGAATCACCAAACCTTCCAATTCCCAAAGGGCATCAAGGCTAATGGCCACTGTGCCTTGAATTGAGTTTTCCACCGGGACGATCGCCAGATCCACCTGGCCCGCCGCCACCGCCTTGAGGCTTTGGGCAATGGTGGGGTAGGGACAGAGTTGGGAGGTTTCTCCGGTGTGGCGCAAGTGGCGATCGCCATAAACCAGGGCCACAGTTTCCGCATTCGTACCACGGGGGCCCAGATGGGCAAGGGAAAGGGGCATCGCAACGTCATCAAAGAGGATAATTCCAGTTTAAGCGCTGGCGGAATCACTCCGAGCGTAGTCGTTGTTGCGTCCGTTCGAGATAGATTTCTGCGACGCGATCGCCAGAATTTTGCCAACAGCAAGCCCGGAATTGGGCGGCTGCTTCTGGCCATTGCTTTAATTGGTAAAGGATCAGGCCCCGCTCAAATTGGGGACGGGTGGCTAGTTTGAGCGTCCGCAGGGGGGTGGGATCGGCATCAAACACCTCAAACACCGCCACATGGGTCAATTTTCCCTTCACTTGGACATAATCAATGAGGCGAATGTGATAGGGGTGCTGATGGTTGAGTTTTAAAAAGGTGTGATGGGAGATCAGCAATGGCACGCCATAGGTGCGGGTCAGTCGTTCGAGGCGAGAGGCTAAATTCACCGTATCCCCCATCACGGTGCTGTCCATCCGTTGCCGCCCCCCCACCGTTCCCAAAACCACCGAGCCGGTATTAATGCCAATGCCAATTTCAATTTCGGCTTGTCCCTCTTGTTTGCGGGTGCGGTTGTAGCGGGCCAGTTGGCGCAACATGGCGATCGCCGCCTGTACCGCATCATCGGCCCCCACTTGGGGAAATAGGGCCATAATTTCATCGCCAATGTATTTATCGACAAAACCGCGATGGCGAGTAATCGGTGGCTCCATCCGGGAGAGAAAGCCATTGATTAACTCAAAGGTTTCCTCAGGGGTGAGTTGTTCCGCCAAACTGGTGAAGTGGCAAATATCGGCGAACAATACCGACATTTCCCGCTCCACCGCATCCCCCACTTGCACATCAATAATGCTGGCCTTCCCCAACAGTTGCAAAAATTCCTCCGGCACAAACCGCTCATAGGCTTGGTTGAGTTGGGCCAACTGCCGGGTAATCTGTCGCCGTTCCTGCTCCACCCGGTAGCGATCGCTAATATCTTGAAAGGCGGCGATCGCATATAAAATTTCCCCTTTGGCGTTAAAAATCGGTGTACCCCACACCTCCAACGGAATCCGCCGCCGGCCATCATCCACCTCTAAATCATCCACTTGGCTGGTTTCCCCCCGCAGGGCGCGAAAAATGGGCTGCCGTTCTATGGGATACAGTCGATCTGTTCCAATCACATAGGCACGGTAGACCTCCGGTAATTGAGCAACGGTCGCATTGGGAACCACGCCCCGCCCCAAAAGGGACTGGGCTCGCTCATTGGCATAGTAGGGTGTGCCGGTGGCATCAAGGACAAACAAACCGACGGGAATCGCTTCAAGGAATTGCCGTAATTGCTCCTCACTATGGCTGAGGGCCTCATTGAGCACCTGCATTTTGACGTTATTGTCCGCCAGGGCCGCAAAGGAGCTTTGCAATTGCAGGGCCATGGCTTGAAAAGCTTGGGCTAAGGCCCCCAGTTCATCATCGGTGGTGAGCATCACCCCCACTAAATGCCATTGCCCCGGCTTCAGATTGCTCACCCCTTCGGTGAGGCGGGTCAGGGGCATGACGATCCGCCCTTGGGTGAACCGGAGGACGTTATAGACCAACATCCCGACGAAGGCGATCGCCCCCAACCACACCAACGCCCCCACCAACACCGGCCACAACAATTCCGTCGCTGGCTGCTCCACCACCACATACCAATCCACCGTCCGCAGCGAACGGCCCGCTGCCAACATCCAGCCCCCTTCGAGGCCGCGATAGAAATTGACATCAGCCTGGGCAATATCGGTGGGCGATCGCCCAAGCTGCGCCACCAAATCAAACCCCGGCCCCTGTAAGCGAGTATTGCGAAAGGCAATAATCTGCCCTTGGGCATCGGTGATATACACATACCCCCGCTGTCCCACCCGGATATTAATCGTTTGATTCCAAAGATCATCAAGGGCCACCCGCACCAACAACGTCGCCACCGGCAACTCCAAATCATTCATCACCGGCACTGCCAAATCCAAATAGGGAAATTGGCCATCAAACCCCACCGCCCCAATTTCCACTTGATCCCGACTTAAATCGAGATCCAAAAGGAGATGATCCCGCTGCGCCGGTTGAGGACGACCGACGCGATTGCGTTGGGCCAACACTGTTCCATCGGTGGCGATCAGTTGTACATCCAAGAGGGAGCGATTGCGGGCCAATAGCCCGCGCAAAATTTCCGAAGCGTTGGGGGTAGTGGCCAAGGAGGCACTGGTGGCGCGGACATCGCTTTGGATCTCCAAGACAAACAGGTCAAAACTCAAGGCCGCCTCATTATTGACCCGCTCTAAACTCCGTTGGGCCTGCTCGACCCGCGTCAATAGCGCGAAAGACATCGCCATCACCAACCCCACCCCCCCAATCCCACTGAGTAAGAGCATTTGTTGGGTAATTTGCCGCCGGAGGGAATCCCGTCGTGGATGGAGCCAATGCCACAATTTTCGCCAAAACGCTTTGTTCAAACTGAGGTTGATTCAGTAAATCTATCTAGTTGATTATGCTAGGTTGATCCTGCCCTAATTTCCCGCTGGCAAGGACAGATCTTCAACATTGGTACGATCAATGAGATGGATGCGGGGCAGAAAAATGCGATCGGGGAAATCTTCACCATTTTCCAGATGGCGGAGGAGTAACTGAAGGGAGAGACGGGCTTGAAAATCCGGCATTTGGTTGATCGTGGCATCGATCGCCCCTGCTTTGAGAGCCTCCATCACCGGGGGCATCGCATCAAACCCGGTGATCAGGATCTCCTCCCGTCGGCCCGCCTTCACCGCCGCATTACTCGCCCCCTGGGCCATGGCATAGTTGGCTGCCACGATCGCATCCACCTCCGGAAACCGGGCTAACCAAGCCGTGGTAATTTCCTCCGCTTTCTCCTCCGACCATTCTCCGGTTTGGGTCTCCAAAATATCGATATTGCCGGTGTTTAAGCCCATCAGAAACCCCTGCTGGCGATCGAGGGCATTTTGTTGGGCTAAGGCCCCATTGAGGAGCAAGACATTCCCCTGTCCCCCCAACTGCTCCACCACCCATTCCCCCATCAACTTACCCCCCGCCACATTGTCAAAGACAATAAAGCTCACCAGTTGATCACTATTAACGGGGGTATCCATGGCAATGACGGGAATGCCTTGGGCGATCGCCCGTTCAATTACATTAGCCAACCGCACCGAATCCGTCACCATCACCACCAAACCATCCACATCCCCCGCCTCAATGCGATTGGCGATCGCCCGGATTTGATCTTCCGCACAGGTATGACATTGATTAGGCAGCAACTCCACCGTTACGCCAAAATCCTCCCCCGCTGCCACTGCCCCCGCCCACACCTGAGCCTGATAGAGATCCCCATGTTCCCCCGTCTTCGGATCATAAGTATCCTTAAGGGCAAACACCACCCGTCGGGGTTTACTGGCCTTAATTTCCGTCTCTGGCATTTCCCAACCGGCATTTTCCACCGTAATCATCCGAGGTAGCGTTGATTCCTCCTCTGGATTGATCGATGAACGGGGACACCCCCCTAACATCAGGCTCAACCCTAATCCCAACACCCATAATTTCTGCCAACCCATGATCGCGCTCTCCTACTTATGGTTATTATGAAACTAAGGCCCCCATTCATCCACAAGGCTTAATTTTCTGGATGAATTCACCCCTGAGCGTAATTCTTCAAGGTAAAATAGCCGTTAACCTTGCTGCTTTCCCCTCCCGCAATCCTTATGTTTTTAGCAACGAATCTGCTCATTGACAATTTGGTTCAGAAACTCACCCAGGGCTACCAACGAACCTATGGAGGATGGAAGTCTGAGTATGCGGAAATTATTGCTTGGGCAGCGGGGATGGCCTTGGAAAACATCGCCAACAGTGACGCGCTTTACCACAATGTTGAGCATACTATTTTTGTCACCTTGGTGGGCCAGGAAATTCTCCGAGGAAAGCATATTAAAGAGGGGGGGACTACGCCGGAAGATTGGTTGCATTTTCACATTGCGCTACTGTGCCATGATATTGGCTATGTCAAGGGCGTATGCCAACCGGATCAGCCCTTAAAGCACCTCTACGCCACAGGTTTAGACCACAAAATGATTGAGCTTCCCCCTGGAGCCAGTGATGCCAGCCTCGCCCCCTATCATGTGGATCGGGGCAAGCTATTTGTTCAGGAACGGTTTGGGGGTCATAAGCTCATTGATGCGGAGTTACTAAAGGAAAGCATTGAGTTAACCCGTTTCCCCGTTCCTGCTGATGAAGATCATAAAGATACAGATAATTATCCAGGGTTAGTCCGAGCAGCGGATTTAATTGGCCAACTGAGTGATCCCCGCTATCTCCAAAAGATTCCTGCCTTATTTTATGAGTTTGAAGAGATTGGTACAAATCAGATGTTAGGCTATGCAACACCGGGAGATTTACGGGCGAATTACCCTAGTTTTTATTGGAAAGCCGTTCATCCCTATTTACCCACAGCCCTGAAGTTTTTGAACTTGACCCAATCCGGAAAACAAATTATTGCTAATCTCTACGCAACGGTGTTCCGAGTGGAACACGAACATGAACCCGATATGTCCCGCTCCCGACCGAAAACTGTGGCAGCGTGAGGGGAATTTTGTTAGGGGTTACACCGTTTTTAGAAAATTTGCGAAGAGCCGTTGGCCTTTACCCAGGAGGTTTTGGCGATCGCCGTTGGCGTTCCCATCATCCTCTGAGCCTTGATTGTGCAACAATCCGCTCCCCTCAGGTATTGGTGATTCTGGGTATCAAAAAGGGGCAGACTGGTGGAAGTATTCACCAGCCTGCTTTACAACAACGCCTAACTAATCCCACAATTGGGGAGGTCAATCACGCTCTGGTCTTGTGGAGCGGGATTTTTGCTGGCGGCGAATGACCCAGAAAACGAATAATCCCAGTAGACTGAAAAGAACAATCTTAGAAACAGGGCCAAGGTATTGATCCACCAGTGTATAGTTGCTACCTAGAAAATACCCCAAGCCTGTCAAAAGGCAGATCCACACCGTTGTTCCGAGGGTAGAGTAAAGCAAAAAAGGAATGATCGGCATACTGCTGATGCCAGCGGGCAGAGAAATGATCGTTCGCACTCCCGGCACTAAACGGCAAAATAGTACGGCTCTACCACCGTGCTGATTAAACCAGAGGTTCGCTTTGTCGATATCCTTACCAGATACGGCAATCCACCTACCATATCGGTCAGCCAGTTTTCTCAGCCGCTCTTCACCCAAAAATTTTCCACCATAGTACCAGGGCAACGCCCCTAACATGGTTCCAATGACTCCCACGAGCACAACCAATGTAAAATTCATTTCGCCCTTAGCTACGGTGAACCCTGCCAGAGGCATGATTAACTCAGAGGGGATGGGCGGAAACAGATTTTCCATGAACATTAATAATCCAACACCCCAATAGCCCATTGTTGTCATGATGTGGACGACCCAGGTTGCAAGCTGTTCGCTCATTAATTCCGCTCCGTTGACATAAAATTTGGGGATTGATCGGCTGGTTTAGCCTGGTAACAGGCAATCGGTAAAGCTCAACTAGACGAGGAAAGGCTTTTTTCAGAAATCATTGTATTTGATTTTTGAGCTAATTAGCCTCTTGCCAAAGTATAGCCCTTAAAAAGGGGATGTCGTGTTCTCATGAGTGACGAAGACGTTATACCTAAACTTTTCAGTGAGTTCCTTTAAAGTTCTTGAAACCAGACTTATTGTTATCCAAATCCCTCAAATCATTACATAAGTTTATCGATTCATGGATATATCATCTATTTGGTTTATGTGATTTTTCGGCAAACCAGGCTTTATCCTAGAAATATCCGTTGTTCATTTCGTTGTTTTAGACAAGCAAATATGTCCTCGATCGCCCTTGAAATTCTGCTGATTTTGCTGCTTATCATTGCCAATGGGATCTTTTCAGGTTCAGAGATTGCAGTAGTTTCCGCCCGCAAAGTCCGATTAGAGCAGTTAGCAAATCGAGGCAACCGCAGAGCACGAGCGGCTCTGGGATTGGCAAATAATCCCAATGATTTTCTGTCAACGGTCCAAATCGGGATCACGCTCATTGGTATTTTGAGTGGTGCACTGGGGGGTGCAACCCTTGCTCAACGCCTAAAGCCCACATTTGACAACATTCCTACGTTACAGCCCTACAGCGAAGGAATCAGTGTGGCGATCGTCGTCACCCTCCTCACCTACCTGTCGCTGGTTATTGGCGAATTAGTACCAAAACGGATTGCGCTCAACAATCCGGAACAGATTGCCTACACCGTTGCTCAACCGATGCGGCTACTTTCCCGCTTGACCGCACCGCTCGTTCACATTTTGGGGGTTTCCACGGATACATTGCTGAAGCTCTTGGGAATTAGAGATTCCAATGAACCCGACATTACCGAAGAAGAAATTAAAGTATTGATTCGGCAAGGGGCGCAAGCTGGGATGTTTGAGGAGGCAGAACATGAAATGGTCGAACGGGTTTTCCGACTGGGCGATCGCCCGGTCAAAGCCATCATGACCCCTCGAATGGAGATTGACTGGCTCGATATCGATTCCTCTTTAGAGGAAAATTTACAGGAAGTGATGGGAAGTAACCATTCTCGCTTTCCAGTTGGACGGAGGAGTTTGGATAACTGTATTGGTGTGATCCGGGGAAGTCATTTATTAACAGCACAATTGTCAGGTGAGGCCGTTAACCTAGAAACAATGCTGCAATCACCACTCTACATTTCAGAAAGCACTCGCGCCCTGAGTGTGATTGAACAGTTTAAGCAAACTGGCATTCATATTGCGTTAGTTACAGATGAATACGGCGGAATTGAAGGCTTAGTGACTATCAACGACTTGATGGAAGCAATTGTGGGTAATTTGCCTTCTTTGGAAGACCATGATGAGCCGCTGATTATTCAACGGGAAGATGGCTCCTGGCTCCTTGATGGTTCGTTGGGGATTGATAGTTTGAAGGATTTAGTCGATAAGGAGTTTTTGCCAGAAGAAACAATGGGAATTTTTCATACATTGGGCGGTTTTGTACTGCATTTTTTAGGACATATCCCGCAATCAGGTGAGTATTTTGAATGGAGTGATCTCCGGTTTGAAGTTGTAGATATGGATGGGGCCAGAATTGATAAGGTTTTACTCACACGTCTGTTGTCAGATAGCGAATCGTCTAAACCTCCACTCAACTGAAATATAATGCTGCATTTTTAGAGGATTAATCAAAGGTTCAGCGTTCCTTTAAATGCCTGTCACTCTTTTGTGATCATGACAGATTTAGAATAATTTGGGGCGAAGGTAGTTGAGCACTTCCATCAGACTTTTGCCTTGGAGGACGTTGGCGATCGCCTCATTTTCAGACTTGACCGTGATGCGGAGGGGACGCAACGGGATAATCGTGGCTTGGATGGCGAGGTATTCCCAGAGAGGCAGCAGGTTAGGCACAAGGAATCACCACTTTCGGTAGATTCGCCCTTTACACTTTTTCGCAGATGCAAGGGCGATCGCCCCTTAAGCTGATTTTTCGATCTACAGCGAATTTTGGGATAAGCTGAGAGCAAGGTTTCCCCTACCACCATGACTTCCCCCGTTGAAACCAGTTTCCAAGCCGGTCAAGCCGCCTTTGATACTGAAAACTATCCCGCCGCCATTGCCCACCTTGAAGCGGTGGTGCGGGATGATTGCGATCCAGCCCTATTGACTGCTGCCTATCAAACCCTGATTGTGGCCTATACGAAGGGCGATCGCCCCCGTGATGCCCTGGATCTCTGCAAACGCCTCAGCCAAGATCCCCAAAGCTATCCCTGGGCGGCCAAAGCCTTGGCAGACCTCACCCGCCGCTTTCGCCAAGCCAACGCCGCCGCCCTGACTACGGCCCCGGACAGTGATCCGCCCCCCTCTGCCCGTGAACGGCGGCCCCTTCCCATGGCCTACGCAGCCCCCCCAGAAGTGGCCCCTGCGGTATTTGTGTCGGGGCGGGAATGGCGCAACGCGGAACGGGCGAAAACCTGGAAAAAGCTGAAACCTCCCCGCCGCTGGAAATTTTGGTTACGGTTGCTCGGGACGGCGATCGCCTTTTTTGCCCTGCTGCGTTGGTCAATTTTGCTCAGTTTTGCGCTGATTCAAGGGGTGATGTTGTCGGGATTGCGCCTTCCGCCACCGGCTTGGCTCTATGCTGAACCCAGCCCGGTAATTTTGAGCCTCTTGGCGGTGATTTTTGTGGCTACGCCTTGGCTGTTGGATCTGCTTTTAAAACAACGGGTCAAGGCCCAAACTTGGGGCATTTATAGCCTTGCCTCCCAATATCCCGAAAGCTCCAAACTCCTCCAACGCCTCGCCCAAGATCATCACATCCCCCTCCCGAAACTGCTCCGGCTTCCCATTGCTGCCCCTGTGATCCTCACCTATGGCCCTTTGCCCCGCACAACGCGCATCGCGATCAGTGACGGGCTATTGGCTTGTTTGGAAGATGAAGAGTTAGCAACCCTATTGGCGGCCCAGATGGCGACGATCATTCATCGGGATGTGGGGATGATGTCGGGGGCGATCGCCTGGCTCCATCTGCCCTTTTTGCTCTATGAGGGTTTTGCTTGGGGGGGTGGTTGGCTTCAGGAGTGGATCGCGGCGCTGACCCAACTGCCCCCAAAATTGCGCCAGGG
>Ga0316612_1000596_pt1 | contig 10483 bp, 6 predicted proteins | sample MIS2016226_MG_FD_207676 | JGI IMG/M metagenome (GOLD analysis project Ga0316612, IMG submission 207676) | Microbial mat bacterial communities from Middle Island sinkhole, Lake Huron, Michigan, United States - MIS.2016.226 | ecosystem: Environmental > Aquatic > Freshwater > Lake > Sediment... | reverse complement strand
CCAAGCCTGTACAATCGAAAAATGTGATCAAAGCTGAATCGGCACTGATACATCCGTTAAGGTCAGTTACAGTTACAAAATAAGTATGTGCGCCTAAACCTTTACCAATGGTATCAATCTGAAGTTTGGCAGTTGTTGCGCCTCCCGGCATCCACAAGTAGGAAAGAGGGTTGCTAATTGTGGCATCATAAAGCAATTTCCTGTTTCCACAAATAGTCGAATCAGCTATTTTTACTACTGGCATAGGGTTAATAGTAACTAAAGAAGTACTTGCTACCCAGCATTGTGTTACAGGCTCAATATATGTATAAGTTATTGGTGTTGAGCCTACACCTGCAACTTTTGGATAAAGAGTATCTCCCGAAATACCTGCTCCTGTAAATGTGCCTCCAATTGGGCTTCCGACTAAAACTATCGGCGAAGCACTGACACATTGAGGAAGAACAGGTTCCATATAAACTGATGGGAAAGGAAATACATTAATAATTTGTGCAAATGAACTTACACAACTGTTTGAATCCGAATACGTGTAAGTAATTTCGTGGTTTCCAACTCCAGCAACCAGCGGTTCGAAAACTGAATCGTTTAGAATTCCAGCACCTGAGTATTTCCCGCCTTTTGGTGTGCCGCCAGTTAATACAAACGGTTTTTTAATACTACACACAGTATCGAGCGCCGAAAGGAAAACTATTGGCAATTCGTTTATTGTTAACGAAACAAAAGTTGGTAGGCTTTGGCAGCCATCAACCGTTTGGGTTACCGAGTAGCTATACACTCCAGTAGAACCTTGCCCTGTTGTAAATGTTGAACCTGTGGCAGCCAATGTATCGTTTGCAAACCATTGCAATTCATTTCCGGTAGCAGTAAGATCGGGAACAGCTTGGCCAAAACAAACCGATTGGCTTGCTGAAACCGGATTGGACGGAACTGGTTTTACAACGATAAAATCGGTCAAAGTAACTGAATTGGAACCCATTTCGTTAGTAGCGGTCAATGATACGCTGTACGTCCCGGCTGAATCATAAACTATTCCGGTTGGGTTTTGCTGTGTTGAAGTTGATGGCGTACCTCCGGGGAACGACCAAACCCAACTGCTTGGTGGGCCAAAGGATAAATCGGTAAAATTGATAGGTTGTCCCGCACATGGCGAATTGTTGCTTGTGGTAAAATTGGCAATTGGCATCACAGCAGCAGCCACCCTTACAGTTGCTGTACGTTTGTGAACCGGAGTCCCGTTGCTTCCTGTAGTTGTAATGTTTAAAGTATAATCGCCAACTGCTGCGGTATTGCTTGTAATTTTGATAGGGATTTGGCCAGGATAAACCCATAATTTATTCCCTTCGGGATAGGTAATGTTGAACATTCCAGGTGCGCCGGCTATTGATGCTGTAACAAAAACTGTATCAGTATATAATTTTACACTTGGAACTTTTACATAAATGGTTGCCGCTGGCGACAAGGTATCAATTGCAGGTTCAACCCGAAGTCCGTAATCGGGAAAATATCCAACATAACTTCCGAAATTATTGTCGCGGAAATCCGTCCAAGCCATTACAGAGGTTATTCCATTGGAAGTTACGCCATTATAATCGCCATAATAAGCAGGAGTACCGCCCCCACCGCAGGAAGTACAATTGATTTTCATTTTTTTGTTCGAAAGCTTCTGATTGGGTGCAAATGTTTCACCATCATCAGTATAGGTTGCATACATCATGGCACTGTCGCTTGTAGGGCAATCCCTTGTATCCATCCACGAAATATAAAGCCTTCCGGTTTTGGTATCGTTCCATATTGCGGGAAACCATTGATGGTTGTTCTGTGTGTTCAAATCATCGTTAACAGTTTTTGCAGCCGACCAGGTTGTTCCACCATTGTCAGAATAACGGCAAAAAATATTAGGTTTGTTCCCATCGCCAGAAGGGTAATTAGAAGCATAAACCAAATACAACCTTCCCCTGTGTGCGCTTTGGCTGTTATCCACTGCTATAAAAGGATAAGGCCGGGTTCTCATATTTTGAACTGAGTTCCTTCCGCCAACACTACTACCAACATAGTTAGCAAAATTCTGTGCCGATTTGTAGGTATAGGATTGTCCTCCATCGTTGGATTCGTAAAAGGTATAAGTTGACGAAAAAGAACTGCCCGAATTTGTAACAACATACGTTGCACCACCCTGTACTGACGCTTTTGGGCCAACAGCTACCATCATACCCGGCAATGATTGGGTATTCATAGTTTGGGTATTCGTAAAAGAGGTTCCATTATTAATGGATCTTGCATGATTTCCCCCACCACTTGCGGTCATTGTAGTGTAAATATAATTGGAATAAGCCCCACCGGTTTGATCGGCCGCAATCCAGTTTTTATCGTTGCCTGTAATTGCAATTACTACAGGATCCCAGGTTAATCCAAAATTTGGTGAAGTCACAACTTTACATCCCGAAATATTGCCATACATATTTTCGTAGATCAGCCTACCGGAACTGTCACTTGTTACCACAACATCACCTGCCATGCCAGTCCATGATGGATTAGCAGCAACCCAATCGAAACCATTTGAGGTACGGTAACCTTTTCCGCCCGAAGTGCCGGAAGTATTCCATACAGCATACATTTCCAATGGGTTGAGTGGGTTTGATGTGATGCTGCATTCGGCAAAATCGACTCCAAGTTTAAAGTTGTCGTAATCGCCAATTGTCAAAACTGTTGCTTGTGTGGCATCCCCTTCTGGTTCAACATACCCTGGTTTCATCACCATTGGGTCGCGGTGGATGTTGTTGTCCTTGGTTGCCGGTTGCGAATACGCTTTTAAGCCGGTTACGCCCAAAACAATCAGGCAGTAAAGTACTACCGCATTAACAGTAGATTTTTTCATGGTTTGTTGGATTAAATGAATTTTTATTTGGGGGTATGAATACTCTGAAAAGAACAAAGGCCAAAATTAAACTATTTTCGATTACTTTTGTTCGACAAATCTCTTCATCTTACCATTTAAAGAATTAAAAATGAGAACGAATTTAATCCAGAAGCTGATTTTTTCCCTAACAACCCTTTCCTTGGTTGTAATGCTTACCGCTTGCCCTTACTCAAGCAGCGTGCCTATTGATGAAGGAACCGTAAAAATCCCTGTTGAACTTGCCGGGCAATGGATAGCATCCGAAGAAAAAGAATCGGAAAACCCAACTTACTTTGTCATCGTTATTGACGATTCATTTCATGCTACAGCGAAAAAAATGGAATATTCGGCAGCAGACAGTTCGTATTTGCCAACCATTTACCACTTGACATTATCGGATGTGGATGGCGAAACATTTATGAACGCAAAGGAAGCAGGCATAAATACCTACAACCTCTACAAATTCAATTTCAACACAAAAACGGGTGAATTATCAACTTCCGAAATAACCGATTATATAAAGGAGGTGTTCAATTCCTCGAATGAGTTGAAGGAATTTATTTCCAAAAACAAATCGAAAAGCTATTTCTATACCAACACTACCGACAATTACATCCGTAAATAGAAGGAACTGTTAACTCAGATTCCGGATCACTTCATTGAACAGTTGAATAAGCTTAATCTCAGCTTTACCAGCTGTTTCCAGGATGTCTTCGAGTTTTGCAGGCACAAGGTTATCGGGGTCGCATAAATCGGTGATTACCGAAACCGCTGCACAAGGCATGTTCATGTGGTTGGCCACAATCACTTCGGGAACTGTTGACATACCTACCACATCGGCACCAATCAAACCCAGATACCTATATTCGGCGCGTGTTTCGAGGTTCGGCCCGGCAACAACCGCATAAACGCCTTTATGCAAAGTTATGCCCAATTTACTGGCTGCCAATTCCATTTTCGTATTGATTTCAGGCGAATACGGGCAGCTCATATCCGGAAACCGGGGACCAAGTTCATCTATATTTTTACCTGTTAATGGATTGCCTGGCAGCAGGTTAATATGGTCGTCCAACAGCATAAGGTCGCCTTTACCATAAGTTTTATTTATTGCACCGCAGGCATTGGATAGCAGCAACCACTTTACCCCCAATAGTTTCATCACCCTGATAGGCAAGGTAACTTGTTGGAGCGAATACCCTTCGTACATGTGGAAACGGCCTTGCATGGCAAGTACTTTATGACCCAAAAGCTTGCCATAAATCAGTCGTCCTTTATGGGATTCGACAGTCGAAACAGGGAAATGCGGGATTTCGGAATAATCAATCTCAATTTCGATATCTATTTCGGAAACCATTTTGCCCAGGCCAGTTCCCAAAACTATTCCTGTATCGGGGTTTGTAATCCCTTTTTGCTTTAAAAATGAAGCGATCTCGTTAATAATTTCAAACATATTGCAATTGTTAGTGTTGATTTGTGACTGCTAAATTACACAAACAGAATTACCCAATACCCGCATTTAAAAGATTTTTACTTTGGAAAAACACAATTTCGACACACTTCGCGAACAACTCGTCATAAACTATACCTGGCCAACTGTTTATATGTTCAAATTTATAGCTCCTGCCGATAACCGGATATTTGCCCTGCTACACGATTTATTTCCTGAACATGCCGAATTCCGCGACAGGCATTCATCCAGAGGTAAATATATAAGTATCACCATAGAAGAAGTTATGACCAGTGTTGATGAAGTAATTTCCCGATACGAGAAGGCTTCAGCCATTGAAGGGGTAATTGCATTATAAAAACATATAACCGCCCATTTCCCAATCCCCGCCTCTATTTGGTCATTTTCTTGTTCCATGTTCCATGTTCCTTGTTCCCTGTTCCCTGTTCCCATTGCCCTATTTCCCCATTTCCTTATTTTCTATTTCCCCATTTCCCTTTTTCCTCTTCCCTTTCCCCAAAAATTGGCAACCAAGATATTGAGTATTGACTTCCGGTTTAAAAATATGTAATTTTGTTTTATAGAATACTGCTATCGTTCACCCAATAAACGCTTTAGTTGTTGATTCAAATTTAAATACCATGAAAAGGTATCTGTTTGTTTTTGCGTTTTTCCTTCTTTTTGTCAACTCTTATTCTCAGGATGAACCAACAGCTAATGTTGGTAAATACACCAGGCCTGAGCATTATTTCGGGGACTTCACACTTTCCGGATCCACAAACCTGCTGCTGAAAACACCAAATGGCGTTCAATTTGCCGGAGGTATAAAAGTAAGGTCGTTTATTGGTAAAAGGCTCAGTTTTGATTCTGATATGGTTTTTGGCCGCGACTATTTTCACGCAGGTCCGGGGATTATAGGTTTGCCATTGTGGATTTTTTTCTGGAGGATGGATGGGGATGGCAACAGCGAGGATATTCCGTTCAAGGATTTGTTATTCAAAATTGCTATAATTGCTTTGTCGGCGGAGCATGTAGCATACCATATCCCGGTTACAAATACAAGTGATCTTTCCCCTTATATGAGTTTATTGCGCTATAAATCTTCGTATAAATTCGGGGAATCTTCAAATACTGTTTTAACAAATGAACAATTCAGTTTTGCATTGGGCCTCGAATTGAACAAATATTTTAACCGCTTTACTTTATCGCCTTATGCTGAGTATAATATTGGATATAACGACCATAAATCCTGCTACAATGTTGGTGTTTATTGTGGCTATTATTTTCAGGTGAAGTAGGAAATTCAAGCAACACAGGAGAATAAAAGAGAAATCAATCAATGATTCCAATTATCAGGAACTGGAAACTTCATTATCCCTGACTGGATATTGGTTTTACATTATAAATCCTACAATGGTAAGATTATCAATAAAAGTCAGCCAAAAATGACTACTTTTGCAGCCCTTTTAGAAAACGCATACTTTCACTTATAATAAACACAAAACTAAATGATTACAGTTTCAGACCTAAGTATCCAATTTGGAAAACGGATATTGTTTCAGGATGTAAATATGAAATTTACTTCTGGCAACTGCTATGGAATAATTGGAGCAAACGGGGCAGGCAAATCTACATTCATAAAAATGCTTGCCGGCGATTTGCAAAGCACACGGGGAAATGTATCATTTGGTTCGGGCGAACGCTTATCAGTGCTGAGGCAAAACCACTCTGAATTTAATGAGTTCACAGTGCTTACTACTGTTCTAATGGGTCACTCAAAGTTGTGGGAAGTGATGAACGAGAAGGATGCATTGTATTCAAAAACCGATTTTTCGGAAAATGACGGCCATCGTGCTTCGGAATTGGAGGAACAATTTGCTGAAATGGATGGATGGAATGCCGAAAGCGATGCAGCTAACTTGTTGAGTGGATTAGGGATTAAAGAAGACATCCACGACAAATTCATGAACGAACTGAGTGGAAAAGAAAAAGTAAAAGTACTACTGGCACAGGCACTTTTCGGAAAACCCGATAACCTTTTACTGGATGAACCTACTAACGACCTTGACCTTGAAACTGTAAACTGGCTGGAAAATTACCTGTCAAACTTTGACAATACGGTGCTGGTAGTTTCGCACGATAGGCACTTTTTGGATTCCATTTGTACACACATTGTGGATATTGATTTTAATCGGGTACAACAATTTGCAGGGAATTATACTTTTTGGTACGAATCGAGTCAACTTGCACTTCGCCAACAGCTTACACAAAACAAGAAAGCTGAAGACCGTAAAAAAGAGTTGCTCGAATTTATCGCCCGTTTCAGTGCAAACGCTTCAAAATCGAAGCAAACTACCAGCCGTAAAAAGATGATCGAGAAACTGAACATTGAGGAAATAAAACCATCGACCCGTAAGTATCCCGGCATTATTTTTACCCCCGAACGCGAACCCGGAAACAATATTTTAGAAGTAAAAGGCTTAAGCAAAAGTTTGAATGGCAATATGTTGTTCAAAAACCTGAGCTTTAGCATGCAGAAAGACGATAAAATCGTTTTCCTTTCACGCGATACACGTGCCATGACTGCCTTGTTCGAAATACTAAAAGGCCACGACCATCAGGATACCGGAACATTTGAGTGGGGACAAACAATTTTAAAAGCATATTTACCACTCGAATATGAAGAACTTTTCCAATCGGATATGAGCCTTATTGACTGGCTGGCACAATACTCACAGGACACACACGAAATGTACTTGCGTGGATTTTTGGGGAAAATGTTATTCTCAGGCGAAGAAATCTTCAAGAAGACCAATGTGCTTTCGGGAGGCGAAAAAGTGCGCTGTATGATTGCCCGCATGATGATCCGCAATGCCAATGTAATGCTGCTCGACACACCAACCAACCACCTGGATCTGGAGTCTATTCAAGCCTTCAACAATACGCTTATCAAGTTTAAAGGTAATATTTTGATGTCGTCGCACGACCATGAATTTATACAAACTATTTGTAACCGTATTATCGAAATCGGGCCTAAAGGCATGATCGACAAGTTGATGGATTATGATGATTATGTTAGCGACGAAAAGCTGAAAGAGCAAAGGGCTAAATTGTATTAATCATTTCTATTTCAATAACATTAAGATTTTAAGGATTTGCGACCTAAAATTCTCTGTGCGCATTTTGGCTGGTTCACTTCCGATATAAACCACTCCCCTATTTTTTCATGAAAGTGCTATAACTGCAATGGCCAACAATGCTAGGGCAATTCCAACACGGTTCATGACTGATAATTTCTCCCCAAAAAAGAAATAACCTGTTACAGCCGCAATAAAAACCAATGCAGCGTTGAATACAGGCACAAAAAACGAAATGGGCAGCACAAACAAGCCTTTTATAAAAAACAAGGTTGAAAACCAATTTAATATGCCCAACAATACTCCCGCAAACACATCTTTATACTTAATATTCAATGTTTTATCATAATATTTATATAACAAAATCACAAATCCAATTACGAAAGCAGCAAAAAAAGTTGCAGTTAGAAAAAGTATTTCGTCCCGGTTTGCAAAATAAACTCCTGACAGTTTCATCAGACTGTCGTTTGCGCCGGTTCCGATGAAAATGAGTAGTGGTAAAAAGAGGTATTTCTTTTCTATTTGCTGGTCGGTTTTGCTTTTATTGGTAAGGTAGAAAGCAATAATTGCCAATACAATACCTGCAATTTTAGCAAAATTATATGGTTCGGCAAGTAACAAAAAGCCGACAGTAGCTGAAAGGATAATTGACATTTTACCCGAAACCACGGTCATGGCCACGCCAACCCTCTGTGTGGATAAAGCGAAAGTGAAAAAAGTCAGGATAAAAGCCATTCCGGTAAGAACAGCCATAAAAAACCAGGGTGCCTCTACTATAGCAATAATTGAAAAAACTTCCATTCTGCTAAAGCTTCCTAAGACAGTGGCAGTCAGATAATTTATTGTAATTGAAGGAAGTATATTAATCCCAAAGCGTGGAAAATACTTGAAAGAAATGAAAATGCAGGTTGAAAAAATCAGGGAAAAGATAAGGAAATGCATAAGCCATTTGAACAATGCGGCAAAGATAGGTTTTAAGTGTTCAGTTTTGAAAGCGGGATTTTGAGTTATTTCAGATTTACAAACCCAAAACTTATTATTCACTTAATTATCCATAATTTTGCTACTCAAATCCACAGGAAAATGAAAAATCTCGCTATCTTCTTTAGCATTTTAATTATGACAATTGCAGCACACAGCCAACAAACGACTTCGTCAAGCCTTGGCAACCTAAAAAAAATGAAAAAATCAGAAAATGGGCTTTTGATAGAAACCGATTTCGGAAAAGCCCAGGTGATTGTTTATAACGCTGGCATTGTGCGCATAAGAATCGCAAAAAATGATTTTGAGCCCGATTTTTCCTACGCCGTAATCGCAAATCCTGACAAAACCAACTTTAAAATCCTTGAAAGCGAAGGGCTGATAGTATTAATAACCGATTCGGTAAAACTCGAAATTTCAACAAATCCTGTCCGGTTCAAATTCCTGACTACCGACAACCAGATCATCAACCAGGACGATGCTTCCTTTGGAACAAATTGGGTTGGCGACGAAGTAACAACCTACAAAAAATTGCAGGATGGCGAAAAATTCATTGGTCTGGGCGAAAAAACCGGAAACCTCGACCGCCGTGGCGAAGCCCACATAAACTGGAATACCGACAATCCTGCCTACCAGGTTGACGACGACGATATGTATTCAACTTTTCCTTTTTATATTGGAATACATCATGGCTTGAGTTATGGGATATTTTTCGACAATACATATAGAAGCCTGTTCAATTTTGGTGCTTCCAACGACCGTTTTTCTTCCTTTGGCGCCGATGGCGGCGAAATGAATTACTATTTTATCTACGGGAACAACATTCGTACTATCATCAATCAATATACCTTGCTCACTGGCAGGATAAATATACCGCCTATATGGTCGCTTGGTTTTCAGCAATGCCGCTGGAGTTATTTTCCTAATAATGAAGTGTTGAATATAGCCCGTACTTTTCGCGAAAAGAAAATCCCGCTCGATGTAATGTACCTCGATATACACTATATGGATGCCTATAAAATATTTACATGGCACCCTGAAAGGTTTCCAAAACCCGCCGAAATGCTTGGGAAATTAAAGGAGATGAACATCCATACTACCGTGATTGTCGATCCGGGCATAAAAGTGGAAAAAGGCTATAAAGCCTACGAAGAAGGCGTAAAACAAAACTATTTTATCAAATATCCTGATGGCAAGGATTATTGCGCTCAGGTTTGGCCGGGTTGGTGCCATTTTCCCGATTTCACAAAACCGGTGGTACGCAAATGGTGGGGTGATAATTTTGCGCCTATGATTAATTCCGGTGTCGAAGGTTTTTGGACCGATATGAACGAGATTGCTTCCTGGGGTGGTGGCTTCACTCCTTCCATTGTAAAACTCGATTGGGAAGGCCGTTTTGCAAGTTACCGCCAGGCAAAAAATGTGTATGGCATGCAAATGTCGCGAAGCACTTATGAAGGAACCCGAAGCCTGATGAATGGCAAACGTCCGCTCACATTAACACGAGCATCCTATGCCGGGGCACAGCGTTACACAGCCATTTGGACCGGCGACAATTTTGCCAGCGATGCACACATGATGTTGGGTTGCCGTCTTATAAACTCACTTGGTGTAAGCGGAATGGCTTTTGCGGGCGTTGATGTTGGCGGTTTTATGGGCACAACTTCTCCAAAACTTTTTGCCCGCTGGCTAACTATCGGCTCTTTCACACCTTTCTTCAGGGTACACAAAGCGAGCGACGAAAACTCATCGGAGCCATGGACCTATGGCGAAAGCATCGAAAATATTTCGCGCAATTATATTTCGCTTCGCTACCGCCTTATGCCGTATCTGTATTCAGCTTTTGCCGAAGCGCACAAAACAGGGGTCCCTGTTAACCGCACTTTGGTAATTGACCATACTTTTGACGAAAAATGCTGGTATTATGCCTACCAACAGCAATTTATGTTTGGGCCATCTATTCTTGTTGCCCCGGTTGAAAGCACCAAGGAAATTACAAAAGTATATCTGCCTAAAGGTCAG
>Ga0316612_1000595_pt1 | contig 10504 bp, 5 predicted proteins | sample MIS2016226_MG_FD_207676 | JGI IMG/M metagenome (GOLD analysis project Ga0316612, IMG submission 207676) | Microbial mat bacterial communities from Middle Island sinkhole, Lake Huron, Michigan, United States - MIS.2016.226 | ecosystem: Environmental > Aquatic > Freshwater > Lake > Sediment... | reverse complement strand
ACTTCAACCACTCAAGAAAGGTTTATATAGTCAAATCTCCAAATCATGAATGATTCTTATATATATAATCTATTGATTAATAATACTTTTATAAGAATCATAATGCTACAAAATTAAATATTTTGGCTATATCAACGTAGCAACGCTATTTTACAAAAGTGCGGGCGTTGTTAATAAAGGGCGCATCGCGTGTAATAAGCTCTTGAAAAGATTAGGATGATTACGTTCTTGTTGAGCTAAAAGAACTTTCATCGCGGCGCGTTCGGACGGCATTTTAAAACACGCGGGACACGAATCACCCACTAAAGGTAATTGAGAATTATGAGCAAAATCAAGCGTTTGGCGTTCACGAACATACACAAAAGGTCGAATCACTCTCAAATCACCCGCATCAATGGTGTAATGCGCTTTCATAGTATTCAAACGCCCACCAAAAAACGCCGACATTAAGAAACTTTCTGCCAAATCATCTAAGTGTTGCGCTAAGACTAAAACATTATAATTTTCTTGACGTGCAGTGGTGTACATAATACCGCGTTTCATTCGCGCACAATACGCACAAAAAGAATCACCTTGCAAATTGGTTTTTGCTTGTTCAGCAATGGGTTGCGAACAGTAGAAATACGGCATTTCTAATGATTTAAAATAGTCTTTCAAAGGCGACGGATCAAATCCTTCAATACAAGGATCAACGGTAATTGCTCCAAGATCAAATTTAATCGGTGCACAGCGTTGGAAATGCCTTAAAACGTGCAATAAAGACAGCGAATCTTTACCGCCAGAAACACCTAATAACAAACGATCACCATTTTTAATCATTTGAAAATCAGCAATCGCACGTCCCGATGCACGGGTTAAAGATTTTGGAGGAGGAATAAATAACATAACATTACATTATCTGAAATAAAAGAACGCATTTTCACAAAATATCTTCTTCTATGCAATGTTAATTTTTGTTTAAATCCTTCAAAGTATTTTGATAATCACCTCGCTTATGTTTGTACAAGTGCTCATTTGCAAGGTAAATGTTTTGCAGGTTTTAGAACAAATTGTAATGGATAACAAACCTGAGTTCGGGATAATTGAATTTTAACCATTTTAAAAACAATGAATTATAAATTTAGAATTTACGTTTAAGTCAAATTTTCAGAAATTTATCGATTTTTGAGATAAAAATAGATTTTAACCAATTGATTTTTATCATTTTATTATCCAGAACTCGGGTTAGCTTTAAACTCAATCATTCCAAAAATCAAACTCAACTTTTAAGTTTTTCGATCTCTTCTTTTGAAAGTTGGGTGATTTCTATGATTAATTGGGTATCCAAACCTTTTAAAAGCATTGTTCGATCAATTTCTCTATCTCGTTCTCAAGTTTTTCTTCAGCTATTCCTTTGCTTATCTCATGATTATTTCCTCTATTTTAGCAATAAAAAAAGGGAGAAAAATTCTCCCTTTGTAATGAGTTGCAATATTTCTATTCTAGCGTGATTTCTTTAATCGCTAGATTTGATTTCCAACTCGAACTATCTAACAGCGGATTTTTTCCTAATGCAACATATAACGCATAGAAAATGTATTTGCCAGACATATTTCTCGGCACATCAAATTCTAAAACCGTATCCTCACGGTTCGCAAACTCAACATTTGGCATAAATGCTTCACCATTGTAATGAGGTGGTTGGTTAAATTTGAAACGATTAAAGGGTTGTGAAGTCATAAATAAAAACTGACCATCTGGTAATTGAATAGCTGTCCACAAATCTAATCTTTCGAAACGATTGGTTGCGGTTTGACTATCCAAAGCCACCTTTAATTTACTACCTACCGTATAATAAGGACTTTGCTCACTATTGATTTGACAACCACTAAAACCGTTCAAATCAGAATTTGCACAACGATAAGTATTAAATGATAATTTAGAAACACCCGCATTAATCGTTTGAGAAGTTTCAGCAGTTTGACCTTCATTATCAGTCACTTTTAAGGTGATCAAATAAATACCTTCTTGATCAAATCTAAAAGAACTTTCTTTACCATATTGAGCAGGAAATGTTATTTTTCCATCATCTTTTACTGCCAACCATTCGTAACTCACTAAATCACCACCATCGGGATCGTTTGATTTGCTTGCATCTAAATTCACTTGTAAAGGAATTTCTCCTAATTTAGGAGAAGCAGTAAATAGAGCAACTGGAGAACCTTCTTTAATCACCTTGATTTCTTCTGTTTTAACTGCCGCAGTTAAACCTTTATTGTCTGTGACAGTTAAGGTTATGACATAAGAACCTGCTTGGCTAAAAGTAAAAGTTGCAGTGCCGCCCGTTGCTTTCTGACCGTCTGATGCAAGCCAATCATATTGCAATGTTTGATTCTCTGGATCAGTGGAAGAACGACCATCTAAATTCACCGTAATCGAACCTACACTTTGAACAGGTGCAGATGGAACAGTTGTTAATCTTGCAATGGGAGGTTGATTATTTCCAATCCCTTGTTTAATAACAAAAATTTGATCTGCAATAGTAATATTTCCTTCACGAGGATCAAGGGTATCATTAGCACTAACTATATAGGTAACTTTACCATTTCCAGAACCATTATTATTAACTAACGTAATCCACGCCGCATTAGATGTTGCCTGCCAATTACAACCTTCGGGTGCAATTAAATCAACACTTGTATTAGTGGTTGCAGAAGAATAAGTCATTGCAGATAAACTAAATTTGTAACTACAAGGAACAGCATTTTGAGAAACATTAAAGGTTTGATTTCCAATATTTAAGATGCTAGAACGTGAAGAAGCAACCGTATTCTCAGCAACATTATAAGTAATTGTGCCGTTACCATTTCCACTTTGACCAGAAATAATATTTATCCACGATGCATTGTTTTGTGCTGTCCACGCACAACCTGCGGGAGCTGTTACATTAATTGTATTGCTTTCTGCATTATAGGCATGCGTTTTATTAGTTGCACTTAAACTATAAGTACAATCTAACGCGGATTGCTCAACAGTAAAAGTTTTATCAGAAATAGTTAAAGCTCCTTTTCTGCTTTGTGTCGTTGGATTAGCAGCCACTGAATAATTAACCACGCCATTGTTTTGTGAAGTAATCGTAATCCAATCTGCGTTGCTTTGTGCTGTAATATTGCAACCCACTGGGGCTGTTACATTAACTGAACCTGTTTCTGCTTTATTACCATGATTTGCAACCGTTGAATTTAAACTATAAGTACAAACTAACGGAGATTGATTAATTGTAAAAGTTTTGTCAGCAATAGTTAAAGTGCCACTTCTACTTTGAGTTACGGTATTTGCTGCAACCGAATAATTAACCACACCATTACTTTGTGAAGTAATCTTAATCCAATCTGCGTTGCTTTGTGCATTCCAAGTACAACCAGTTGGTGTAGAAACCGTAATTGAACCCGTTTCTGCATTAGCAGTATGGCTTGCATTGCTTTGGGATAAATTATAAGAACAGGCTTGATTAAATGTAGCGGCTACTTTTTGTCCAACAGATTTTGGTGCATTCATAGTTATTTGGCAACTTGTTGATGTACTTGAACAACCGCCCCAACCTCCAAAAGTGTAAGTTGGATCAGGTATTGCGGTTAATGTAACAACTGTATCTACGGCAAATGCTTCGCTACAATCACCGCCTGCATCTGTACAACTAATCCCATTTCCAGTTATTTTTCCTCCACCAATAACAGAAGTAAATAATGCTCGGCATTCAGGATTTGTTTTCTTCCAATTTGAATCCATGCTATTTAATAAAGATTCTTGAGTAGAATTATACGGTGTTAAACTACAATTATTATTAATAACCAAATGTTGTAGACTTGGTAAATTTGGGAGTGTTCCAGTTAATAGATTTAAAGAAACCTCTAAACCTATTAACTTCGGTGAATTACTAAAGCTAGGAACATTGCCAGTTAGTTTATTGTTATTAGCAGAAAGTACATCTAGTTTAGGTACATTGCTAAAATTAGGAATACTACCACTTAATTGGTTTGAATCAAGTTGCAGATACATTAAGTTAGGCAAGTTACTAAAATCAGGAATACTACCACTTAATTGGTTATTATGAAGGAAAAGTGTTACTAAATTTGGCAAGTTACTGAAATTGGGAATGCTACCACTTAATTGATTATAAATGAGAAAAATCTCTGTTAAGTTAGGTAATGAATTTAAATTAGGTAATGAACCCTTTAGATTATTACCTAATAACTCGATTGTTTTTACATGTCCCGCACTACAAGTCACGCCAAACCAACTGCAAGGAGTGTTGTTTTCATTCCAACCTGTTTTGTTTGTCCAATTTACTCCGCCTGTACTATTGTACAAATCTAATAAAGATTGACATTCGCTTGAAGGAATTTCTGTAACATTTGCACAATTTGTCGGCATAAACTTGAAATAAGTCGCTGTTTTAGTCACTAACGGACTTGAACCTCCAGAGGCTGCAACCTTATTTGAATAAAAACTATATTTCAAATTGACGGGACTTTTATTATTGGCTGATTGAATAGCATCAACACAAAAAGATAAAACACTTGTATCGCTTATCAATATGCCCGAAGTTAAAGCATTGGGATTAGTTAGGCTAAAAATTACATAATTGCTACCTACTCCTCCTGAAACCATATTTACATTCCCAACAGAGATATTTGAAAGCAATGGTAATGTACTAAAAGTTGCTCCATTATCAAGCTCAAAACGTGCGTAATACGTCATATCTCCTGGAACAAAACTTCCCAACATGACTTGTGCGCTAAAAGTACCCGCCCCACTCGCGCAACTATTTGTGGCTTGCACAGGCGACGCGATATTGGTGCTGAGAGGCAGTTCAACTGTTCCCGTCCCATTATCGAGCGAAACAGCAGCATTTACGGCAGTAAAACCACCAAACCATCCGATGAGAATTAAACCCATCATGAAAAAACGAGAAAGTCGCCGCGTGGCGTGGCGGCTTGAAAAGAACGTGGATAACATAAAATTGTCTCCGATAAATAGAAAAATATTAATAATATCAAACGGTTGCAAAAATATAAAATACAGTAGCAAATCGTTGGGTCGTTCAGATCACCTAAAGAACCTAACATATTAACTTTAAACCCAATTTTTCCAAAAATCAAACTCAACTTTTAAGTTTTTCAATCTCTTCTTTTGAAAGCTGAGTGGTTTTTATAATCAACTCAATAGGCAAACCTTCTTCCAATAATGATCGAGCAACTTCAAGTTTTCCTTCGATCTTTCCTTCGATCTTTCCTTCGATCTTTCCTTTTGCGATTCCTCTTTTCTCACCTTTGGATTCGGCGGTTTCAATGACATTATTTAGATCACGATAAACTTTTAAACTATGCTCATATTCAGTGTATTCTTGTTCTGAATAATTAGCGATTTCTGCTTGCTCAAAAAGTTTCTTAAATATCTTTTCTTGGAGTTTCTCAGGTCGTTTAGTTAAATCCTCTAAATTTCTTAATACATACAACCACTTATCAAAATGAGTTTCTAATTCTTCTTCGGTTTTCTTGAATTTTGGCATTTCTAAATAAATGTAAGTTAATTTATTATAAAATACCTTTTGAGTGCTTTGATCCACCAATTTAACCTCATGATGAAATACTTCTTGATCATCTTGGTCTTCTGCAAACACAAAATCCAAAATTCCAACAGTATAAACCGCTTCTAATTTAAAACTCCATTTACCTTTTTTAGCTTGTTGTTGAATAGGAAAGGTCGAATAATAAACACTCCGATCTTTAAAATAATTTTGAGGTGCTTTTTGGAGTTCAACAATAAACTTTTCTCCTTTTTGGTTCTCACAATAAATATCAAAAATCGCTTTTCTCGCATCAATATTTCTTCCTAATTGTTCTAATGGAAGATAAGTCAAATCAACAATTTTTCCTTGATCTTTTTTGAGCAATTCATTCAAAAAGTCCATTAAAATGTCTTTGTTCATTTCTGTTCCAAAGAGCTTTTTAAACCCAAAATCCGTAAATGGACTAATGTATTTATCTTTGATTCTCATGATTATTTCCTCTATTTTAATCATAAAAAAAGGGAGAAAGTTTCTCCCTTTGTAATGAGTTGTAATATTTCTATTCTAGCGTGATTTCTTTGATGGCTAGATTTGATTTCCAACTCGAACTATCCAAAAGTGGATTCATTCCTAATGCAACATATAACGCATAGAAAGTATATTTACCGCTAAAATGAGGTGGCACATCAAATTCTAAAACATTATCCTCACGATTTGCAAATTCAACATTTGGCATAAATGCTTCACCGTTGTATTGAGGTGGTTGATAGAATCTGAAAGGGCTAAATGCAAAGGGTGTTCTAAATAAAAATTGACCATCTGGCAATTGAATGGCTACCCACAGATCGAGTCTTTCAAAACGATTGGTTGCAATTTTACTATCTAAAGTAACTTTCAACTTATTACCGATTTGATAAAATGGTTTTTTCTCAGTATTGATTTGACAGCCTGCAAATCCATTAAAATCCGAAATCGCACAACGATAAGCATTAAAAGAAAGATGTTTTTCTATAACAATAGACTTAGGATCAGAAACGGTTGTTTGACCATTATCCTTAATTGTCAAAGTTACAAAATACAGACCTTCTTCTTCAAGTGTTAATTGAGTATTTTTACCTTGTGCAGAGAAAGTTGTTTGGCTATTTTCTTTGGTAATTAACCAATCGTAGCTCACAATATTTCCACAACTTTGCACTTGAGAATCAGCTGCATTTAATGTAATAACTGTCGGTATTGCACCTAAAGTTGGCGTTGCACTAAAAGTTGCAATTGGTGGTAAAGGATTGCTGCCAGATTGAGAAATGGCAAAAGTTTTGTTACCAATTACAATGGTTGCTTCGCGGGTTGTTGTACAAGGATTTGCAGCCACTTTGTAATCAATTGCACTCGTTCCTGTTCCATTGTTTTTGATCAAGCTAATCCAATCGACATTTGGCGTTGCTTGCCATGCGCAAGTTGCAAGGTTGGTATTCATATTAAAACTACCACTATTTGCAATCCCTGAATATGACGCTGAATTAGCCGATAATGTATATTCACAACTGGAGTCAATTGCTCGAGAAGAAGAATGAGTTAATCCCATATTATCTTTTACCATTAATGTAACGGTGAAAGCTCCTGTTTGATTAGGAACAAACTGAGCCGTTTTACCCGTTGCAACTTGACCATTTGAAGTTTGCCATTGATATTCAACAATACTACCATCTTCATCTTTAGAAGTACTTGCATCAACATCAATGGTTAAAGGTAATTTACCACTTATTGGTGTCATTGTGAAACTTGAAATAGGTGGTTTATTACCTGCTTGATTCACGGTAAATTGTTGATTATTCACAGTAATTGTTGCGTTTCTTTCCGTTGAATTAGGATTTGGATCAACATTGTAAGAAATCGTTGCATTACCATTTAAATCAACTTTACCCGTATTGCTAGAAACTTTTACCCAACTTTGACTAATAGTCGCATTCCAATCGCAATTAGTTTGAGTTTTCACGGCAAAATTACCATTTTCTCCAATTGCTTTTAATAATGGCGAAACAGTTGAACTTAAACTATAAGTACATCTACTTCCCAATACATTTTGAGTTTGAGAATGGGTTTGTCCCGTATTATCTTTAATGGTTAAAGTGATGGTATAAGAACCTTCTTTATCAAAGACAAATTGAGCAGTTTTACCGACGGCGGCTTGAGTATTTGAAGTTTGCCATTGATATTCTAATGGGCTATCTTCAGGATCAGTAGAAGAACTTGCATCAACTTTCACTGTTAAAGGTGCATTACCACTATTTGGTGTTGCAGTGAAGTTTGCAACGGGTTTTTGATTAGCCGCTTGAACGACTTTGAAAGTTTGTCCATTTAAGCTAATGTTACCCGTTCTTTCTGAGATTGAAAGGTTCGTTGAAACGGTATAACTAATTGTCCCGTTGGTTTGAGAAAGGGTTAGCCAACTCGCATCACTTTTAGCGGTTTCTAATGCACAATTGCTCGATGCAACAAATGAACCGTTATTTGTTTTCGCGGGGACATTTGCAGAGGAATTGCTCAAATTATAAGTGCAAGCAGTGAAATTAGCGGTTGCGGTTTTGTCGGAATCCATTGTTAAAGTGCAACTATTTGAATTTCCTGAACAATTTCCACTCCAATTACTAAAAATATAACCCACATCGGCGGTGGCGGTTAAAGCAACAGTTGCCGTTTTTGAACTGTAAGATTCAGAGCAATCTGCGCCACAATCAACCCCAATTCCTTTAACAATTCCATTTCCGATTTTATTAACCGTTAAAACAGGTTTTTTGAGGAAAGTTGCAATGCAAGTTTTAGGAGCATTCATCGTAATTGCAGTATTACAACTGGGATCATTCCAACCGCCAAAATATGAATCTGCATTAGGCGTTGGCGTTAAAGAAACTGAAGTGCCAGCGGCAAATACTGTTGAACAACTTGCTCCACAATCAAGTGAGGTTGAATTAATTCCTGCAGTTGGGCTACCTACCACGCCAGAACCATCGCCTGATTTCTGAATGGTTAATTCATTTTTGTTATAAGTAACAGTAACGTTTTTAGGAGCATCCATTTTTAGATTACAAGTTTGAGAGCTAGTGCTACTAGAACAATCACCACCCCATCCACCAAACACAGTTCCTTGTGTAGGTTTTGTTAATTGCAAGCCTATTGCAACCGATTGTCCTTCAACAATATCAACAATAGAAACGTCACCGCTGCGAGAAGTAAATGAAAGCCCAGAAAGAATTGCCCAACCTTCAATAGTACCTGCACCTAATTTTGTGACAGTTAAACGATGTGTTTTATTAAAAGTAGCAGTGCAGTTTTTAGCTTGATTCATGGTGAGAGAAACAGAGGAAGTTGTTCCGCTACAATCGCCGCTCCAACCCGTAAAAGCTGAACCCGCATCGGCAGTGGCTGTTAAGGTGACAGTTGAATTATCGGCATAAGCTCTCGTGCAAGTTGCTCCGCAATTCATCTCATTTCCAGTAATTGCTCCCGTTCCAGAACCCGCTTTTTGAACACTTAAAATGCTCACGGGTGCAAGTCCAACATCTATTAAATTAAGATTAGTTCCAATCGTGGTTGAACTTAAAACCGTATCGGTTGCTGGATCAATAATAGAAACCGTATCTCCTCCCACTGCATACAAACGATTGCCACTTGCATTAAATGCCAAATTAGCGGAAGCATTAGCAGAAATAGTGTTAGAAACGGTATTTGTTGCTGTATTGATGACAGAAATAGGATTGCCTGCAACATAAATTTTAGTTCCTTGTTTATTCACTTTAATACCCCAATTACCACTTACTGGAATCTTAGCAATTTTAGCATTGGTAGCGGTATTAAAAACAGAAACAAAACCTATATTATCAACTATATAAAGCCGAGTATTATCTGGGCTAAGCACAGTTGAAATTGCACTATCGCAACAGGAATCTATGCTTGAGAATGTACTATTAACAGTATCAACTATTCCTATATTAAAAAAATTACCAGAACTCCCCGCCCCAAAAAGAAAAGGAGTATATAGTTTAGTCCCCGCTGAATTCATTGATAATCCAAACATTAACTCACCAAGACTACTCATATCAATAGATTTAATAATGTTGTTGTTCGTGGTGTCAATAACATTTAGAGTAGTCCTTGACGCAGCATAAAGCCGCGTCCCTTGTGGATTCATTATTAATCCTCCTTCATAATATCCCTCTATCTTTTGAATAGGCAAATTACTGTTAATATCAACTATCGATATTCCCCCTGCAGTTTGTGAAATATAAGCCCTTGTTCCAGAAGGATTTATCACAATGCTAATTCCTTCAGAGCTATTGAGTGGAATAGTAGAAGTTAATTTACTGGTAGCCGTATCAAACAAATAAAGATTCTTTTGATTATAACTAACAAGATACGCGGTTTCAGCGTGAGCAAGATTGAAATGAAACAACAACGCGAAACCGAGAATCGCAACGCGCTGCCAGAAATGAGGCGAGATGATGTTCATGAGGTGTTCTCCTAAAATGAGATGTAGAGGGGTGAGTCAGGGGGCTTTAAAATCAGACAGATAAAGCCAACCCTACAATTTAAGTATAGCTCGATTTTTCCAAAAAGTAAGTCACTCAACGTTTAAGTTTTTTAACCTCTTCTTTTGAGAGTTATGTGGCTTTCATAATCAACTCAATAGGCAAACCTTCCTCTAACATTGTTTTTGCAATTTCTCTATCTTGTTTGGCTTTTCCTTCAAGTTATAATTTTGAATTTTATGCAGGAACTCGACTATAATATGCGTGGAGCGAGTAGAGAAAGACCTAAGAAAATAAACATGGTTGCTGGATTAAGTGATAATGAAATACTTGCCCTTTTACTTTTGGGAGTGGTGCAACATCCCTTAACCAGAGAATTGGTTGAAAAAAAGGTTATCGTTTGAATTAAATAGGATAGAGAAATATTAGG
>Ga0316612_1000593_pt1 | contig 10506 bp, 9 predicted proteins | sample MIS2016226_MG_FD_207676 | JGI IMG/M metagenome (GOLD analysis project Ga0316612, IMG submission 207676) | Microbial mat bacterial communities from Middle Island sinkhole, Lake Huron, Michigan, United States - MIS.2016.226 | ecosystem: Environmental > Aquatic > Freshwater > Lake > Sediment... | reverse complement strand
AGCAGTATATTGCTATCTATTACAATAATCAACTTATTATTCCTATTCTTCCTGTTATTTTTTTGTTAATGAAGAATTCCAATTCATTTATTCTTTCATCCATATCCTTTGGCAAGGATTCGCAATATAAATATTTTATTCCCAAATCATCATATAAATGCAATAAAGAGATTTGATAATATTTATTATATCCATTATTTAGCGTCCTAATTCCGTTATTTTGATTAAAATCTTCAACGATTGGCAAAACGATAATATACACGTTTTCATTTAAAATGTCAATACTTTGCGTTATAAGTAATTTAATTAGACTGTCGCAATCAGGATTAAAATAAACATGTTGTAAAAGGTAATATTGGATTGAATCTATTGGACTTCTATCTGTAATAAAATTATCATTATATTCTATTAATGAACATCTTTCAGTAATCATCTCATGATAAAATGCCGCAACAATTTCTGGATTTTCTATTCCTTTTTTAACCAAATCGTCTTGTGATTTTATTTGGTATTTTGATAAATATTTGGTAGTTGGTATATTTAATATATCAATATTTAAATGTGAAGCCAATGGATACATTAATGTAGTTTTACCCGTACTTGATGCACCACTTAAAACAATTTTCATAGTAATTTTATTTCCAAATCGAATGTTTTAAATAAGGATTCTTTTTTTGCAGACAAAATTATTTCAGATGGTATTTTGCCAAAAGTAATTAAACCATCGTGCATATTAACTATCATACTGCAACGTGGTGAATTTTCAATACCATTGCAAATATGCTGTATCGCACTTGATTCATAACTTGTAATGAAATGATAGCGAATTTTTAGAAAATTATAATAAACCATTTTATCTACCAAATGAAATAGTTTGCCATTTGGTAATTTTATATAGAATTCATTATTGAGTTCTATTTTGTTATCACATAAATAGCCGCGCACAATCTTGTTAAATGACAATAAATCATTTAACAAATCAGCCATCACAATAGATATTTTCTTGCGATAAAAATCGGTTTCTCGCTCGTCAATACCTGCTTCTACAAGAAGCATATATAAAGCACCGTCTTTACGTCGCAAAGACATACCGTAAATTAAACCATTAATAATGGCTTTTACTAAATTAACATATTTAGCATTTTGACTACCAAAAATCTCAACCGCTAAATTTTCTCTTGAAATTTCACCACGAGCATATTTTCCTATATTTTCAGAGGATTTGTTATTTAATGATAAAACCTCAGTAATAATTGTTGGATGACATTTTTTAATGTCATAATTATTATATTTTAACCCGCTTAACGCATATTTTTTAAATTCTGTTGGCATATTTTGAAAGGGTACATCAATTTCAGACCATCGTCCACCTTCTTGTTCATTATAAATAGAGATATAGAACATATATCCATCAATCTTAAATCCAACATCATTAAGATTTTTAAGATAATTAATGGCGATTGCGCGCTTAACTATATCCGTTTCTTTATTAATATATTCATTAATACCAGATATATTTTGAGGGACTATATATCCAATTTTACGCTTGTCAGATGTTAATGACTTCTTTATTAATGACTTCGATGATTTCTTGGATAACTTAACAACAACAAAATCAACGGAATCTAAATCACTAATATTTTTAATGGATGCTAAATCCACAACAATGTTTGATGAATTATCATGTCCATGATTGTATTTATTATAATCATTAATATAGCCATTATACACGCCATTAGGTATGGTATATCTGCGGCACTTGCGAATATTAGTCGATGAATATCCTGTGCGAAATAGCAAATTAAATGAAGCTAAGATATTTGTATCACGAATCCCATACTTAATCGTCAATAATTCTCGCGAAATACCAACAACTTTTTTTCTAAAGTCATATTTATCAAATATATCGCGAGTAGCCGATGGGTAAAAATTTTCAGAAAATTTTGAAAAAGTATAGCAATGTATAAATTTAATATACTGATTAATTAATTTAACTCTATGTTTAAAACCAAGTTTATCTGATTTAAAACTAAATGTGGTTTTTTCAGATAGTGTAGTTTTTAAATCTTCATCTGAATATGAATTCAATAGCGAAAATAAAGACTTCACATATCCAGATGATAAATATACATAATTATATTGTTCTAATTGGCTGACGGGAATTTTGGTCGACGCGAGACTACCTAGTAATTTTTTAATTACTATGGGGTTATCCAATGATAAAATTGAAGACAAATCAGTATCTTTATCGCTATTTCTAAATAATCTAGCAATTTGATTCACAATTAATCCTTTTGTACCGCTATTTATCATTGGATTTTCTGCAAAAAACTCATCCAAAATTCTCGTTTCCATTTTTTCCTTTTGAAATTATGTTATTTATTTAGATGTAATAAAAAACCGATGGCATTCATGTATTCGCAATATTCCTGTGGACATTTGTAAAAATCATCTGCTATCTTATTAAAGAGATAAGCACCACCGCCAACAAAAGCTATAAAATCTAATTTATCAAGAATGTCATCGAAATTATCTTTAAGTATTTTTTCAATATCTATTTTATATTGGTCTAACAATTCTTTTATAATTTGAGAAACATCATAGGTTGTGCCGCGTCTCTTAAATGAATGAGAATATAGCACATCTTGACATTCTTTTAACTGTAACTCGATTTTATAATTTTCTTTAATTGTCTCTTGCAATTTTCTAGCAACAGAGATTAATCCCGATTCTTTAATTCCTTTGACATTTCCAGTTGAAACCACACCATTAATAACATGACATACATCTATTGTATTGAAGCCAATATCAACAACAAAATAACTTTTATTTTCTAAAAATTCAGATGTTGTCGTTGGAAATGTTGTGTAATATTTTTGAAATGCTAATTTCGCACCAACACCTTGAGGAAGTAGCGATAATCTAGTGTTTCCCATTCCATTTGTATTTAAATAATTTCTTATTACTTGTTGATATTTTTGTCTAATAGGCAAATTTTGATAATGAAAAATAGACAAACCACAGCAAATTCCATTAGGAATTACACCTAACATATTAATTGCGTGCTGCAATAATAATGGCGTGTACTTTTCTAGCTCATCGTATGTTACAATATTGATTATATCATTTCTTTTTAGTGCTAAATCACCAACGTAATAATGTTTTCCATTATAAGGAATAAGATTTTTATCTGTTACTAATCCTGTTGGCGGTAATTCTGCAACAGTAGAACTGAACTTAAATATCTTTGATATATTCTGACCATCTCCAAATACCACTTTTGATGCTCCGAATCCTAAATCAATACCTGCAATCATTAAAAACACTCCTCTTCAGCGGGAAGAAAATCTATATCTTGTTGTTGTGTGGGATTTACAGCGTCAACAGCAGCACGCTCCATTTTTTGTAAAAGAATTTCACTGTGATCTATTTCGATTTGCTCTAATTCTTCTTGAATTGTTGTATTGTTGTTATTTGATAATACTACTGTTTCTGGTTTATCCACATCAACTTCTTTTTTTGTTTCTGTAGCAGAGTAAACTATTGGTGTTTTGTTATCAAAAACTATTGTTAGTGAATTGATTGGTTGATCTGTTTTTAATGTTAATTCAAACATTCTATCCTGAAAATTTTAGAAATAAGGAAAAGCAGTATAGCATGAAAAAAATTAGATGTCAATATAAAAATAAAAAAACACGTTTACAATAAATCTCTTGTTATTATTCATGATGTAATATTGTGCATGGAATATATAAAACGACATTTTAACATCATAAATTTCTCTTGTCAATAGCTATTAACGTATTCATCAAATAGCGTCAAAAACAGGGTTAGAATCAATTTTATGGTGTGAGTGATACAAACACATCACTTTTCAATTATAATCAAATCTAGCCATTCTCTTATGCGTTAAACCCTAACCACCTGCGTGCTTGCGTCTATGCCGCACGCTAGTGGAAGGGTAAACGCTCGTGAGAAATTTTCACTTTTAAAGTTATATTATTAAATTTTCATTTTTTTTTTAAAATTTGTATTATTAATATATAGATAAATTGTATTTAATAAATTAAATTTGAGAAAAAGTGTGTTGAAAAAAAAATTATTATATGTACACCAACAGAGACCAAAGCCTATCCATCTCCTAACGCGCGCACTTTTTGTAATTCGCTGAAAACAAAAATGAATCTCGACTTTCTTGTTAAAATATCATTAAAAAACCTAGAAATGTGTGATTAACAAATTTTATTTCTATTGTACACAATATAGGAACACAATAACAAAACACTTGCGTTGCTGTGGCATTCTGATGGAATATGATTTTTTAATGATAAATTAATATCGAATCGTGAATTTGATTTTGTTTTCAGTGAATTATAAAAAGTGCGCGCGTTAGGAGATGGATAGGCTTTGGTCTCTGTTGGTGTACATATAATAATTTTTTTTCAACACACTTTTTCTCAAATTTATATTATCAATACAACTTAAAAAAATGAAATTTAATAATGTAATTTAAAACATAAAATTTATCAATATAACTTTAAAGGTGAAAATTTCTCATTAGCGTTTACCCTTCCACAGCGTGCGGCGACCGCTAAAGCACGCAAGTGGTTAGGGTTTAACGCATAAGAGAAAGGCTAGATTTGATTATAATTGAAAAGTGATGTGTTTGTATCACTCACACCATAAAATTGATTCTAACCCTGTTTTTGACGTTATTCAATAAATATATTATTTCATGTTGACGTAAGTTTCATTTGTTGATATAATAATTTTTCGATTTTCAAAAAAACACTTTTTATTGGTTTATAATTTTTATTGATTTATAATTTAGATTGACAACGAGATAATAAAATGATAATATGACTTTATATGAGAACAAGAAAACAGGCAACAATTAAATGATTAATGATCTTGCGGTATCATGTAGCTTAGGCAATACTAAAATAAGGAAAATTATTTTCCCATTTTTGCAAAGGACAAAATTTGATACACCGGCTGCTAGATTGGTTTTAAAATATTTTTCTCCTAGAAAAGATGACAACCAAATTGAATTGGCAGAGTTATCGTCTTTTCTGGCATCTACACCTTATGTAGATAAGGGAGATGGGGAGAAGAAAAATTTAAATTTCAATGAAATTACAAAAATTGTTGAAACAGTAAAAACTTTTATAAATTTACCAGAGGATAAAATTGGTGAATCTATAAAGACTTTTGAGATTTATTATAAGCAAAAATTAGCTAACAATATTTTAAGTGTCAATGATTCACCGGAAAAGATTTTTGATGAATTTAAAAACGCAGAATTATTTGATGCAAACAACATCAATGTCATTGATTCAAAAGTGGTTATTGAAAGAATCACAGATATTGATATTTATGAAGAATTAAAAAGAATTGGCACACCAATTCCTAGTTTTCTACCAAGTATTAATGAGTCATGTGGTTTTGGTGGGTATATTAAAGGAACTGTTAATTTAATATGTGCGCCACCAAATGTTGGTAAAACATTATTTATGTTAAATGAAGCTATAAACTTTTTAAGACAAGGTAAAAAAATATATTGGTTAAGTGTTGCGGATATGATGAAGATTGATATTATTACTCGAATGGCTTCAATATCTGGCGATATTCCAATGAAGGATGTAACGAGTAGATTTCCATTAAATGAGATTGAACAATCTCATTATAACACATCTGTAGAAGAAATGTTATCTAAAAGAATTAAGGAATATTTTTATTGGAATAATCCAGATTTAGAATTTTATGACAACTTTTACTGTAGCACAGTTCAATCTGGAAAATTGTCTGCCGATGATCTTGAAAGTGTGGTTAATAATGAATTAAACTCTATCTTAAATAAAGATGTTGTTGATGTAATTTTTTTAGATTATGATGGTGGAATTAAAAAATCAGGTAAAAATGATAATTCTTATGAAGAAGGTGAAATTTTATTTAACAAAGCTGAAGAAATAGCGAGAGATACAAATTCCAAACTGATATTTATTGCGTCACAACCCGCTAAATGGGCGTATTCGCATGAAGTTCTGTATATGGATAGTATTGGAGAATCTGCTAGAAAAATTCAAATTTCAGATACAGGGGTTTTTATTAGTAAGGTAACAACCAGTACAGGAGTTGTTAATATTGATAAACAAAGACGCGGCGAAACTTTAAAGTTTTTTTATAAAAAAAGAAAATCAGGGATTATAGATGAAATTGACTATCATGAGTATCAGGAAATAAAACAAGAATATGACGAACAACAAAAGCGATTTGATAGTGGTTCAAAAAGAAGGTGAAATACGTTTAGATTGCAAAATTCCATCTTTAAATTCTACATATAAATGTATGTGCAGAGGCGGAAAGGCTGTAATGTATAAGTCATCTGATATTAAGTTGTTTCAACAAGAATTAACATTAAAACTTGGTTTATCAGAAATAAAACATTTAAGCAAATTTCCTGCTAAAGAAGTTGAACAAGTTTATATGTCGATTAATTTAAAATTAAAAGAAAATCTTTATAAAAGGGATGCCTCAAATTCTCTAAAAATGATAGAAGACTGTATATCTAATGTAACCGGGATAAATGATAATAGAAATAGAAAAGTGCTTATATCAAAATCTTTGTCAGCGGATAATTACGAATATATAGAGATAAACATATTTGTCTTATTAAAAAAATCATACATGAAAAAACTTGCAAAAAAACATTTGGCTTTGATGGGCTTCCCTTCTGAATTAACAGATCAATACGTGTTTATGTTAATGACCTTAGATGTTGGTGATTCAATCGAAACAAAGCTGTATAAAATATCAAAAATATCATCAACACGATTTGAAATAAAAATGAAAAATAGTAGTGTGAATACTGTTGCAGGAGATATTATTAATGCTAAAAGCATTTTTGTAACTTTGACTGGTGGTGACATTGAATGATGATTATGAATTAATTTTATTTCTTAAAAACAAAAAAACTAATCTTCTTAGTGAAATATTAGAAGTATTAGCAAAAAAAATGAAATCAACTAACATAGGTAATTCTTTAAAAGAGGATACAAGATTAGCAATTTTTTATATTGCAAAAGAGCTATCTTTTAGATTGAAGACAGGAAAGCATAATGATGATGCCTGTTTGAATGCAGCATTAGCATTTGTTTATTTAGTTGAAAGTGGTGAAGAGATTGTTGACTCTCAATCAAAATTACGAACAATATTACTAAATTATTATGCGAATAACCATTTTATAAATCACGATAATGTGCAAATGAGAAATGCTGTTCATGCTAATACAGATGAAAAGATAATATTTGAAGAACATATACAAAATGCAATAGCTTCATTACCTGCACAATATCAAAATATGATATTGCATTTATTTGTATATCCAAATGATATTAGTATCTTAAAAAGAGTATTATCAAATACAGAATCTTTAGCTGTGTATTTGAAATTCAATGAGATATTGAGGTTATATGGAGATAGGGATTATTTTATTAATGATTTATCTAAGATATTGTTTTTAAGTTCATATTATAAAAATAACAATGCTGTTACGTCATTGCTTTTAATGATTGGGGATATAAAGAAATTATTTCAATTTTGTGAATTTTACGGTGGAACAGAGATAAAAATACCTACCACAGATGAATTAATTAATGTTATTAAAAAATCTAATGGGTTAGCTGAAAAACTAACCGATAGATGCACAAGTGAATTAACAGTACGTGAGAATGAGTTTTTAGGATATTTAGCAACTACTGTTGATATGGATACTGATAAATTACAGGTTAATCCAATTTTAGAAAATTATCTATTGACTTCTTTATCTGACTATGTTAATATATCGTCTAAATATCATAAAATGCTTTTGAAGAAATCCAATGAAGAAAAAAGTGAAAGAAACTATGAGATATTAAACGATGAAATAATTAGACAATTAAATATTTTTAAACATATAAATGAGTTATTATTTAACTCACAAGACCTATTAAACTTAATAAATATTATAAATCATCCATATAAAGAGAAAACATAAAATGAATATTATTTTAGATAAAACACCTCAAGAAGTCGTACAAGAATTTTCAAATCAAAGCCCTGCACAAAAAATCGTAGCTGGTTATATGCCCGGAACGATTCCTATTCCTGTTGCGTCACCCGGAAAAAGCTACATGCCCGGAAAAAGAGAGTTTTTTGCGAGAATATTGCCATTTACTGTATTAGAACAGTATCAAAAAAGTGGCAGCAAAGAGTCTATTTTCGATTTTCATTATACTATTAATACAGATTCATTTTTCAGATATGTTGTTTATCATGCAACAGATAGAGGTAACGTTCCTTGCATAAATCATTTGAGAAAAATACCAGAAAGAAAACATGAATTTGAGGGTATCTATTGCGATATTTGCGGAACACGTTTTAAATTGCTAGATGCTGCACCAAAAGATGTTCAGAAGCGCACATACATGGAATCAAAAGGTACAACATTTAATAAAAATAATCTGCAAGATGGATTTTTCAGTGAAGGTTTAGATTATAAAATGCGAAAAGGAATTGAACCATCTAAAGAATATTTATATTTGTTGTATGTTAATCAGTTTCCATTGGATTTTATCGAAAGTAATAATACTAAAGTAGATTATCTACCTAAGATAAATAATGGTATGCTTTTCGTGGCTAGAGTTAATGAAAAAATACATAAAGTGATTAAATCGGTAATCGCTGATCATTTTGATAATGAGGATAACGCTCAGTTTCTCAAATCAATTGACCCAACTATTGATGTTGCACCATATTTTAGATTTACATTTAAATCAGAATATAAGAATCCTAAAGACACAAAATCACAAAAGGATATTAGCCTTGTTTTAGCATTAACAAATAACACTTGTGAATATAATGATGATTTAAAGGGTGAGCTTGCAGCACTCAGAGAAGGAACGATTAAACCAGAAGATACGATGTTATTTGGAAAATCAAATTTAAATCATGTTATTGTTGAAGATAAATATGATGCAGAGAAACAAAAGGCAGCATTTAATTTCGCTAAATTTCAAATGAATGCTATTTTTCAACAGAAAAATCGTCCTGATTTACTGCTTCCAATTGATAATGCTAATGCAGTAGTTGTAAACATGTCATCGCAAGCAAATCAAAAGCCTACATGTTTTAGTACCTTCTCTGAAGGAGATACAGACTGCATTAAATGTAGTTATTTAACACAATGTGAAGATGCGAAAGATGCGAAAGGTCGTGCAACCGTACCTATTCCTAGTTCACAAGCTGCGTTAGATAGTAATATTAAGTCATTAACACACAAAGCCGATGCCGAATCTTTTGATGATGAAGTTCCTTTTTAATTAACATTTAAACAAACAGCGTATAAGAAACAATAAATACGCTGTTTGTCGTTGTTCTGATAATTCCAACAAGATTAATTTTATGACAAAAGCATTGATAATCGCTGATGTTCATATTGATGATTATAGAGAACACAACTTAGAAAATGATGCTAAATTCAGATTAAATCAATTTATAAAATTAGCGCATAGAACTAAAGAGGTTCTTGAAAATGAAAAATGTGAATATCTTTTTATTTGCGGAGATTTTTTAAATAAATCATCTCCACTTCCTTACATTTCAAATGTAGCAAAACAATTTTTAAAGATTGTTAGTCAAGTAGCAAAAGTTTATTTGGTGGCAGGTCAACATGATTTGGATACTAGATCAAATCTTTCTTCTACTACAGTATGTAAACATGAAAACACGTATTTAACGTTATTTGAAGAAATAGACAATGTTCATTATCTTCATAAGGATATATTGAGGATAGGTGATATTGAAATAGGATTTAATGGTTGGGAAAATAATTATGATCTGTCATGGATAAATAACTTATCATCTAAAAATCAAGTTGATATTTTAATTAGTCATAAAACAATTAATGGTTCATTGTTGAGTAGCGGATATAATGTCAAGGGCAATGATCTATCTTTAGACTATTTTAAAATAGGTTTTTTTGGGGATATTCATAAATATCAATTATTAAATAATGAAAAAGTAGTAATACCGGGTGCAATTATACAGCACTCTCTTGGTGATTGCGAAGATAATGCTTATATTGTGTGCAATATAGAAACGCAACAATGGTATCGCATCCCGACTGCATCAGAAAAATATAAATTTTTAGTCTTTAAAAAAGACAGCGAATCTAATTATGAAGAATTAATTGTATCTAAAAGTAAAGATAAGATCACAAGAAAGCATATATATAATAAGCTAAATATATTGGATTTAATCCAAGCATATATAGATAAATAGTGCGATTTGTTGGTAGCCTAATACATAAGCTACCCAATTGATTTAGAAGATAAAATCAATTGAACTGATGTGTAAAGTGGTGAAAACCCACCCGTCCCGGCATGGACGTGAAGCAGACCTACCCACAGGGAGATAGCTCAATTCTATCAAGCTGAAGCTGGGAATAGGACGGAATCAGAGGACTCA
>Ga0316612_1000592_pt1 | contig 10546 bp, 4 predicted proteins | sample MIS2016226_MG_FD_207676 | JGI IMG/M metagenome (GOLD analysis project Ga0316612, IMG submission 207676) | Microbial mat bacterial communities from Middle Island sinkhole, Lake Huron, Michigan, United States - MIS.2016.226 | ecosystem: Environmental > Aquatic > Freshwater > Lake > Sediment... | reverse complement strand
GACCATATTATTTTGATCATCATGATTTGGGATTGCAGAAGAGATCCAGGGGATAAAATTATTGATCAAAGAATCAAGAATCAAAGGCATTAGAAAATACCCACAATTCCACCTCCAGAATTCAAATTGAAAAAAGTACCTGTTTAAAACCCCTGACATGATTTCAAAACCTGTCAGGGGCATAATTCAAAAAATATTCCTACTTAAACGCCTTCTCCAGCAACCCATCGCCTTTCAGCGTAAGCCGGTCGAAATAATCAGGAACGTCACGTCCCATCAGTTTATCCACGTACATTTTGGCAAGATACTGGCCTAACATGAAACCTTGTCCGCGCATACCGATAAACAGGCCGAGATCGGGATCGAGCACCATGCGGGGTTCAACATAATAACCTGCCCAAACTGCCTGGAAGCCAACAGAGGAGAGTTCAGGGAGCCAATCCACGAAGATTTCTGAAACGATTTCAAGAAATTCTTTGGAGTTTATTTTCAGGTTTTTGTCGGTTTCAAGCGGGTCAATCTGCGGGGAGGCGCAGCCTATCACCTGGCCAGTTTCGCCCAATTGCTGGCCGTAAACAGCCACAAAACCTTTATATTTCTGCCGGTCAATCATCATCGGCAATGGGGCGCCATTTTTTCCCATAAATGGCAACCGGCGGGTGATGAATGCCTGGTGTTTTACAGGGTAAATGCCGGTTTCGGCACCCACTTTTTTGGCAAACTTTTCGCCTTGCGGGCCTAAAGCGTTGATGAAAATTTCGGTTTCGTATTCGATATATTCCTTGCTGTGGGTTTTTACCAAAACAAAATATTTCCCATTTTCTTTCCGCAAATCAATCATCTCGCAGTCTTCCATTACCTGCCCGCCGTTTTCAATGCCGATCTGGCGAATCAGGTCAACCACCCGGCCGGGAGTGGCCTGCCAGCAGTTGTGTGTTACAAGAGCGGCCTGGTAAGTTTTGAGATTGGGGTTGAAAAACGGTGAAATTTCTTTCCGGAAATCCTTTGGTTCGATCATCACGGCATCCGACCAGGCCATCGAAGCTTCGAGCGCTTTAAACATGGCTTCGTCGTGGGCAAATGTCACATAATCAATCGGGCGGTAATCAATATTACGAATGTTTTGAAGGTCTTTAAAAATCTGCAGGTTCTTTACAGCGATGTCCGAAAGTTCGGGGAGACTGAAATTGGGACGGCCTCCGGCAATATTACGCCACGAAGCGCCGCGGCCATAATTTATCAAAACAGGTTTTAAGCCTGCTTCGGCAAGATAACGGAATAAGGCACTGCCACCAATGCCGCCACCAGCAACCAACGATTTCACTGTTACTTTGCGGGGTTTGTCGCCGTTTGTGCTGATGATAATTTTTTCGTGAACGTTCCGTGGGTAAAGTTCACCCATCGAAACCTGGTTTGAGAGCGGGCCGCGTGGCGTTGGTTCGCCGACGATTGAAATGCCCGTTCCGGCCAATGTTTGCTTCAGTCGCTTGATGCAACGTTTTCCGCGGCAAGCGCCCATTCCCAGACGGGTGGTGTGTTTTACCTCGTCCACCGAAATGAATTTTCGCTCGCCGATCACATCCAGAATTTCATGCAGCGTAACATCGTCGCAATGGCAAACGTAGGTTTCGGTTTGTAAATCAATGTGGTCAGGTTTTAGTTCGACTGGTTCGGGATAATTTTCCTTTACGATAAAACCGCGCACTTTTACCAAATCTTCGCCGTGAATATCGAGTGATTTTACGCGGGCGATATTGGTTTTATTTTTCTTTAAAAGCACTTTCTCGATGATGCCTTCACCAAGTTTTTGCCCATTATTATCAACCAGAAAAACCTCTACTTTCTCCTGAACGCCGTATTCGATGGGCAGGAAAAGCCAGTCCTTTTTTACATTGTACCCAAAAATGGCAAGTCCGGGGCATTGGTAAACACAGTCCATGCAGCCGATGCACTTATTAAAATCAATTTTGGGAACCGTGCTGGTGGAGGTTTTGGTGATGGCTCCGTGCGGACAGGCAAATTCGCAGGGGTTGCAGGCAAAACCGTACAGGCAGTCAATGGTTACAAAAGGTTTTGCTTCCATCCGTTCCTTGTCAGGGAAAAATGGGTGTTCGATAACCCTGACGGGGTGCTGCTGCGAATCGATATATTCTTTTGAGATGGCGAGATAATCGTCGTAATTGTAGCGGATGCCGAGGTCTTCAAAAATTTCGTAAGCCACCTGTTTGCCGCGCAAAACGGCACTTGTTCCTTCACCAATTCTGACAGCATCGCCAGCACCGTAAACATTACGGCCAAAAATTTCTTTTCCTTTGATGAGCAACTGGTCGTCCTGGACGAGACCGGTGCAAATATTTATCGCATCAATTCCATCAATCACCTGCTCGGTGCCGACGATGGGTTTAAAGTTTTCGCAATCGGCAATTACAGCACCGATAATTCCGGTATGATCTTCATTTGGGATGGCTTTGAGCAGGATTTTGGAGGTCATCACCGGTATTCCCAACCTGCGCACGCGGTTTGCCTGAACCGGAAATCCGCCTTCGCGGGGCATGGCTTCGATGATGGCTTTTACGGTTGCTCCGGCCTGCATCAACTGATAGGAGGTGAGGTAGCCGATATTTCCGGCTCCAACGGTAAGGACGTTTTTCCCCAAAAGGGTAAATTCGCTGTTCATCATTTTCTGAACTACAGCAGCCGTGAAAACGCCCGGCAAATCGTCATTCTCGAATGTTGGCATAAAAGGCACCGCACCTGTTGCTACCACCAGAAATTCGGTATCAACGTAATAAATTTCGCCGGTGCTGATGTTTTTTACGGCCATCCGTTTCCCATCCAAAATATCCCAAACCGACGAATTCAGGAAAATCCCGGTATGGTCTTCCCCGGCAAGGGTTTGGGCAATGTCGAAACCGCGCATCCCACCGAATTTTTTCTCTTTCTCAAAAAAGAAAAACTGGTGTGTCTGCATCAAAAACTGGCCACCGATTTTATCGTTGTTATCAATTACAATATTCTGGATTCCGTTTTTATTCAATTCTTCGCGGCAAGCCAGGCCAGCGGGGCCGGCGCCAACAATCACCACCTGAGTTTTATAAACATTGATGGCCTCATATTGGTCAACCTCGTCTTGTTTTGGTGTGTAATCTTTCGGGACTTCGCCAACTTCTTTAACACCATCAACTTTGGTGATACAAATTCTTTTAATGCTGCCATCAACAAGCATTTCGCAGGCACCACATTTTCCGATGCCACATTCGAGGGAGCGGTTGCGGTCGCGCAAACTGTGGCTGTGCACCGGAAATCCTGCCTGGTGAAGGGCAGCAGCAATAGTAAATCCTTGTTCACCTTCAATAATCTCACCGTTAAAAGTAAAAGTTGTTTTTTCGGTTTTTGGGACTTCAAGTATCGGGTGCGTTTCGATTTTGTACATCTTAGCTAAAATTTAGTTGGCTTATTTTGTAAAATTTCTTGTTAAAAAATTAACAGCAAAAGTATTTCAATTAGGATAATTGAATGAATGAGCCGGCAGTTTTTATTGGTTCAAACCCGGTATTGTTGGAAAATGTAAGAGCGGATAAAAAGAAATGAAACCCCGGGTTTATGGCTATCTTTCCTGTAAAGTCCGGTGAGCTAATAATTTGGCCTATTTTTGCCGGCACTAGAAAACAGAAAATGTGCGACAAAATATTCCTTTGGAATAAAATGGATCTCAGGATTGTCTATTTTTTTGCATTTTTAAGCTGGTTCAAAATCATAATTCAAAGCAGAAAACAAATTTAAAAACATAAAGCTATTAAAATGAAAAAGTACTTTCTATTAACTGCAATCCTGCTGATGACAATTATTGTTTCGGCAAAAAAAGTAAAGTTTTCGCTCGATTTGACCGGGATAAGCCCAAACACAACCGGCGTACATGTTGCGGGCGATTTTCAGGCAGCAGCAGGTTTTCCGGCTGATTGGGAGCCGGGCACTACCTCTTTAACCAATGAACCCGGTACTGAAAATTACAGTATTGTTGTTGATTTACCTGCCTTTGCAAAATATGAGTATAAGTTTTTAAACGGCGACCAATGGTACGATGTGGAGTTTGTGCCGGAAGCATCGAGGGTTGGCTATAATTTTAACGACAACCGCTGGATTTACGTTGATTCGCTGGCAAATGATACCACGGTTGTTGGCCCACTCCCTTTTGGCGGAAACTCACCCGTGGGAACTTATCTTTTGAGATTTAAAGTTGGAATGCAGCTTCAACCAAACCCCAACCCAGAGGGAGTTCATGTTGCCGGAAGTTTTCAGGGATGGAATCCTGCAACAACAAGGATGTACAGCTTTGATGGCAGCGTTTACGAATATATCGCTTACGTGGATATTAACACCAGTAATTTTGAATATAAATTCGCCAACGGAAACAGTGCTGGAAATTATGAAATTGTTCCGTCGGGCTGTGCAACCAACCGCAATCGCAGCGTCTTTGTTTCCGAAGATAAGGTTCTGGATGAGGTTTGTTTTTCGGAATGTTCTTCGTGTGCAACCATTGGAATTAATGAAAACGTATTACTTCATGGAATTATGCTTTATCCAAATCCCGCCTCTGGTAACGCTTTCATAGCTTTTAACGACCAAAGCGAAATGCACCAGGTTGTCATTTTGGATGTTTCAAATCGTAAAATCCGTAGTTGGGATAATTATCAGAATAATGTTCTGCAAATCAACAACGAAGGTTTAAACAAAGGGATTTATTTTGTTCAGATCCGAAATAAGAAAGGCGTTTATTCATCACATAAACTAATTATCCAATAACAACTTTTTTATCAAAACACACAATTATCCGGCAATGAAACTATTCAAACTTACATTTTTACTTACCCTCTTTTTAGCATTCACTACAGTTAAAGCCCAGCAATGGGGAGCATATACACTTTACAGCCTTCAAAACAGCACTTCTGCTGTGCTTGTTGATACTAACGGGACAACATTTCATACCTGGTCGTTTGCATCAAATGCAAAAACCGGTTATTCGAGCCATCTTTTGCCCGGAGGGACGATTTTGAGAGCCGTTGCCCGCACGGGTAATTCGTTTAACGGAGGTGGAATTTGTGGCCAGATCCAAAAAGTTGATTGGAACAACACGGTTTTATGGAGCTATGTTTACTCGTCATCAACCTATTGTTCGCATCACGACATCTGCCCAATGCCAAACGGCAATGTGCTATTGATTTCTTATGAATCAAAAACCGCCGCACAAACTACTCAGGCCGGATGTTCGCAAAGTATAACCATGTGGCCTGACAAAATTGTTGAAGTTCATCAAACCGGGGCAACTACCGGTGAGGTTGTCTGGGAATGGCATGTGTGGGATCATCTGTGCCAGAATGTAAATCCCGCCAAGGATAATTATGTTACGTCCATCGTACAGCATCCCGAATTGCTCAATATCAACTACAACACATCAAAGGATTGGATGCACGTAAACGGGATTGATTATAATGAGCAACTCGACCAGATTGTTTTCTGTTCGCACAACCTGAACGAACTTTACGTAATTGACCACAGCACCACCACTGAGGAAGCAGCCGGACATACCGGAGGAAATTCAGGAAAAGGCGGTGATTTTCTTTACCGTTGGGGAAATCCTGCCGCTTATCAGGCCACCGGAACCAATGTTTTTCATGTTGTTCACGATGCGCACTGGATTCCGGAAGGTTGCCCAAACGCAGGCTACTTAGTTGCATTTAACAACAACGGGATTTCGAATAATCAATCTTCTGTTGATCTGATCAATCCTCCATACAACGGGTACAATTACAGCCATACGCCCGGCACAGCTTATCTGCCATCAACCTACACACAGCGACATACCTGCAATGGTCATTCCAATGGCCAGAGCAGTTCACAGCAATTACCCAATGGCAACATGCATGTTTGCATTGCCGAAGCAGGATTTATTTACGAAGTCAGTCCAACAAATGCGTTGTTGTGGTCGAAACAGGTTAGCGGGCAGGTGGTACAGTCGTTTCGATATTCGGCATGTTATGTTAACGGAACTTTGGATGTTGATGTAATCGCAACACCCGGCGGAATTTGTGCCGGCGGAACAGCACAATTGAATGCAACAGCAAGTGGTGGCTCAACTTACACTTATTCCTGGGTTTCAAATCCGGCTGGTTTTACATCAAATATCCAAAATCCTGTTGTATCGCCGGATGTTACGACAATTTACACGGTAACCGTAAGCAGCGACGGTTGCGAGTCTTCTTCGTCAACAACGGTTGTTGTTGGAACACCACCAACAGTTACAGCCACCGCTTCGGATGAAGAAATCTGCAACGGGGAAACCGTTCAGTTGAACGCATCAGCCAGTGGTGGAACTTCATACACCTATTTGTGGACTTCTGATCCACCAGGCTTTAATTCGACTTTACAAAACCCGATTGCTGCACCAACAGTTACAACAACCTATTTTGTAACCGTCAACAGCAGTGGTTGCAGCGAAACAGATGATGTAGTAATCACCGTAAACCCCGTCCCAACAGTAAGTGCAAGCAGTTCTCCAAACGAGATTTGTATTGGTGAGTCAGCGCAATTAAATGCTTCGGCCAGCGGTGGTTCTTCTTACACTTTTTCATGGACCTCCGACCCGGCGGGCTTTACTTCGACCTTACAAAATCCGGTTGTAACACCCGCCGAAACGACAATTTATACAGTTACTGTAACAAGCGCAGGCTGCACAAATACCGATGTTGTAACTGTTGTTGTTCGCCCTTTGCCATCAACGCCCACCATCACACAAGTCGAAAGCACGGTTGTTTCGAGTGCCGTCGAAGGAAACCAGTGGTTTCTGGAAGGCAGCCTGATTCCAGGGGCAATTTCACAGGTTTATACACCGCTTGAAACAGGAAATTATCAGGTTCAGGTGACTGATGAAAACGGTTGTTTATCGTCACTTTCGGATGTTTATTTTTTTCAGATGGTTGGAATTAACGTAGTTTCCAGATTACCTCATCTTTATCCAAATCCTACAACAGGAATTGTAAAATCAGATGGCGCAATTGCATCGCGGGGAAATTTTGAACTGATGATTGTTGATATTTTGGGAAACATCATCATTAACGCCAAAAACCCAACCGAAATTAATATCTCCGACCAGGAAAACGGGGTTTATTTTTATGTTGTCCGTTATGAAAGCGGCGAAAATATCAGCGGTAAAATTGTTCTAATCAAGTAAAATAAAATTAATGAAAGCTTTAAAACTGCGGTTTTGCCTTGCACTCATTCCGATATTATTTTCGGGCCAGTTTGCCATTGGGCAACAAACCTTTTATGACCTTGAGCAGATTCAGAAAATCGAAATCTTCTTTTCGCAGTCAAACTGGGATTACCAGATGGATACCGCCAAATATGGCCACGAAAGTTACCTGATGGCCGAATGGGTAAAAGTGAACGGCATAGCTTACGATAGTGCCGGAGTCAAGTACAAAGGCTCCAGTTCTTATGATTCGACATATCTGAAAAACCCGCTTCATATTTCGCTCGATGAGTTTAAAGACCAGGCCTACCAGGGAATTTCCAGTATAAAATTAGCCAATTGTTTTTCCGATCCTTCGATGATTCGGGAGGTTCTTGGATACCAGGTATTGAAAAATTATATGGATTGTTCGCGCAGCAATTTTGCCCAGGTTTACATCAATGGTTCGTACATCGGGCTATACTCCAACGACGAAAGCGTTAATAAAACTTTCTGTTCCAATCATTTCAATTCGTCGTTAAACACTTTTATCAAATGTAACCCGGCTGCTCCGGGTCCGTTTTCGAAAAGCAACTTCAAATATATTTCTGCCGACAGCAGCGCTTATTCCAATCTTTACGAAATTCAGTCGGATTTTGGCTGGAATGAACTGGTCTCGGTGTGCAACACCATCACAAACGATCCGGCAAATCTTGCCGGAACAATTGACGTTGACAGGGCTATCTGGATGATTGCCTTTAACAATATCCTTGTAAATCTGGACAGTTACAGCGGCTGGTTTTCGCAAAATCATTATTTGTATAAAGATAATACCGGCCATTTTAACCCGATTGTCTGGGATTTGAATATGGCTTTTGGCGGTTTTCCGTTTGCCGGAAGTTCGGGGGGTGGAAGCGGAAGTTTAAATGTTACAAATATGCAGCAAATGACCCCTCTGCTTCATGCCACCGACAGCGATTGGCCTTTGATAAAAAATATTCTGGCAAACCCGGTTTACAAAAAAATGTACATCGCACATTTGCGCACCATCACCAACGAAAATTTCGCCTCAGACAGTTACAAAACCACCGCACAGCAATTGCAGGTAATGATTGACACAGCGGTACAATCGGACGAAAATAAGTTTTACAGCTACGACCAATTTGTAAACGGAATGACCGGAAATGTTACCATCGGCAATTATGTGGTGCCGGGCATTGCAACACTGATGGATGAGCGGGTTGCTTATTTGCTGGCCACACCTGAGTTTTCGGCAGTTCCACCGGCAATATTATCTGTAACCCCCGGTGTTCCAAATCCGGCGTTTAACACCGAACTAACCATTACTGCAAAAATTATTCTGGCAAATCAGGATGCCGTATTTTTGGGCTACCGCAACGATAAAGCGCAGAAATTTGAAAAAATACCGATGTACGACGATGGCGCCCACAACGACACGTTGGCCAATGATAATATTTTTGGGGCTTCTTTCACGATGAGTTCGTTGCAGGCCGAGTATTACATTTATGCCGAAAACGATGATGCGGCGGCTTTTTCACCCGAACGCGCCGAACACGAGTTTTACACCATCACCGCAACTTTATCAATTGCCGAACCCGGACAGGTTGTGATTAATGAATTTCTTGCAAAAAACAATAACGACACCATTAACGAATTTGGCAGCCACGAAGACTGGATAGAGTTTTATAATACTACCCAAAACCCGGTTAATCTGTTTGGTTTGTACCTTACGGATGATCTCGGGAATCCAACGAAATTTGCGTTTACCGAAAACACCATCATCCAGCCCAATGGTTTTTTGATTGTCTGGGCTGATGAAGAAGACAACACCGACACCATTTATCACTGCAACTTTAAATTATCGGCAAATGGCGAGGTTTTGATGTTAAGCGATGGTGCAGGCCTGGTTTTCGACAGCCTCACTTTTGGCGCCCAAACTGCCGATATTTCGGTAGGCCGGTGCCCCGATGGAACCGGAGCTTTTAATCCGCTGCCGGCCACTTCTTTTAACGATTTTAACTGCTCAACCGGAATAAGCAGTCCGGCAAAACCAACGAATAGCTTTTCGATATTTCCCAATCCGGCAAATACCTTTTTCAGGATTTTAAATGAAAATGAAGCAGGAATCAGCAGTTTTCAAATTATCAATACTTTGGGGCAAAATTTAGTGGAAGGTAGTGTTGAAAGCGAAGCGCTTATTGATGTTTCACGCTGGCCGGCGGGTATTTATTTTATCCGGCTTAACCGATGTGAGGTTAAGAAAATGATTATCCGGCATTAGGCTAAACTTTTGGGGTTTTTGAATGTTTTTTAAAATAGTAGTCAGGAAAAAGCCACGGTGTTGTGTCGTGGCTTTTTGCAATCTGAAATTCTGTTTCTGCAATTTCACAATGATCCCTTTATCCGCCAAAATATCCCCGCCAACCCATCAACTGAAACTTTTTCAGCTATAAACCACAATGATTTTCATAAGAACTCCGGTTACAATTTCACGTCAAAGCTACCAACATTATTCGTTTACGAAATAATTGATTTGTTTCATAAAGCATGGCTCATCATATATAAAAAGCTATTTTTGTCGGAAATTTCAAACTTAAAATTATTTTCTGATATGAAGATTAATCATCATTTTTTTGCACTCCTTATCGGGCTGGCTTTTACGGCTTTTGCCTGTAATATGGGTACTACACGGGTAACCGAGGAAACGCTCCCTCCGGGAACTCACAAAGTGGTTGTTGAGGATATTTTGCACACCACAACTTACACCTACCTTAATGTTGAAGAAAATGGGACTGCATTTTGGATTGCCATTCCAAGAAGAGAAGACCTCTCGAAAGGCAAAACCTATTATTATTCCGGTGGCTACGAAATGCCAAATTTCCAAAGCAAAGAATTGGACCGTACCTTCGAAACGCTTTACCTTGTGCAGGAAGTTACTGACACTCCGAATAAGAGCACAGATATGATGCAGGCGGCTCAATCAAGTGGCAAAAGAACCCCGTTACAGGATGAAGAATTAGACATTAAGCCGGAAGCCGGCGAAATTTCGATAGCTGAATTATATTCAAAGCGCGATGCTTTTGCAGGAAAAACTGTTAAAATCAGGGGAAGGATTGTGAAATACAACGAAAGCATTATGGGCAAAAACTGGGCACACATTCAGGATGGTTCCGAATTTGAAAAGAATTACGACCTCACAGTTACCACCACCGACAATGTAAAAATGGGCGATGTTGTTAGTTTTGAAGGGGTGATTAACCTGAATAAAGATTTTGGCGCCGGTTACACTTATGAGGT
>Ga0316612_1000589_pt1 | contig 10569 bp, 5 predicted proteins | sample MIS2016226_MG_FD_207676 | JGI IMG/M metagenome (GOLD analysis project Ga0316612, IMG submission 207676) | Microbial mat bacterial communities from Middle Island sinkhole, Lake Huron, Michigan, United States - MIS.2016.226 | ecosystem: Environmental > Aquatic > Freshwater > Lake > Sediment... | reverse complement strand
AATTCTTCGAAACGCTCGTGATATAAGCGGAAAATATAATCCAACCACTCAGGAAATTCTTTGATTAGTAAGCCCACCTTGTCAACCGGGATGAACAGAATTAGCGTTTCTTCTTCGGCAATAGCTTTTACTTTGCTGGTGTCGTGGTGCAAACCACCCAAAAACGACATCACACAACTTTCACCAGCTTTGATATAATAGAGCAAGATTTCCCGGCCCTCATCGTCATTTCGCATTACCCTTACACTTCCGCTGGTTACAATAGGGATGGCTTTTATGTAAGCGTTTTCGCTAAGTATAACATCGCCTTCCTTAAATGTTTTTGGAAACCCGAAGTCGATCAGCCGTTCGATTATCAACGGTGAGGATTTGAATTCGATTATTTCGTTCAGTCTCATAGCACAAAGATAGGATTTATAGCTTGGCAATTGGTTTTTAGCTGATTATCCTTAACAGGGATTTTACACAAGTTGATATGAAAACACTTTTACATACAATGGGCCTTCGCGGCGGAGTATGCTTTCGTACAGGATAATTTCGGTAACATTTTCTTCCTGAATTTCAACAGTATTGTATTTTCCGATGATTTGCTGGAAAAGCTGTTTGTCTTTCAGCTCCTTTATACGGCCAATAGTTAAATGGGGAACAAAATTCTGGCGGTCGCGCTCATACCCACACTTTTCGAGTCCTGCGAACAGGTTTTTGGCCAATATTTCAAGTTCTTGTTGTTTTTCGATACCAAACCAAACAACTTTAGGGTCGTATCGGCTTCCAAAAATTCCGGTATTAGAAATTTTTAATGTGAATGGCTTCAACTTTTTCAGGGATTCTTCCATTGCCAGCCGAATTGCCGGAATTAAATTTTCATCTGTTTCGCCAAAAAATTTCAGGGTAAGATGCATGTTTTCGGGTTCAACCCATTTGATTCGCTCGTGGCGGAGAGAGGTTGAAATTTCGTTGAACAAGCTTATATAATGGGCAGAAGGGTGGATTTTAATGGCTGCAAACAGGCGTTTCATAAAAAATAAAGTTTTTTGGGTAAAATTACGAAAGTTTCTTATTTTTGCCGCACTGTAGCGGGGCGTTAGCTCAGTTGGCTAGAGTGTCAGACTGGCAGTCTGAAGGTCATGGGTTCGACTCCCATACGCTCCACATCAAACAAATATTAATGCCTGTAAACTAATAATTTACAGGCTTTTGTTTTTAGCTGGATAATGTATTGGGTAACGGTTTTGTGTACGATGCTGCCTTACTAAAGGTTAAATTTCCTGAAACAACAAAAAAAAACCGGAACAAATCCTGGCTGTAATTTCCTGAAAAAAGTGCAATAATCTTTTAATAGTATGCGTTGCTAATTATTTGATTTTTCTTTCAAACCCTCTTTCAATGCGATCAAAAGCTATTTTACTCCAATCTGAATCAAAGTTATTCCACATCAATCTTATTTCATTTCCCAAACTTGAAAACTTACTAAAATACTAACCGGAACCAATAATTACAACCGCACAAAACGTTATATGCAATGAAAAAATATTTTTAAAGGTAGCAAAGCACCTCTGATTACTGACAAGCTACCTTACACAGAAAGCACAAAGAAGCTACTTTCTAAATTGGTGAGATTTTTTCTGAATTGCAAATCCGGGGCTCTTTATGACGGTATTATAAATACTGTCAAGCAAATCCCTCCGTCAAACAGAAGTCTTCAATAGAATGGGTTGATTTAAAAACTCTTAAACCCAATAATTTCCCGAACTTCCTTTATTGTCCTGGCAGCACTTTCATGCGCTTTGTCGCGGCCGATTTTCACCACTTTGGATAAATAAACATCGTCGTTCAGCAATTCGAGGATACGTTCGCGGAAAGGTGTGGTAAAGCGGATAACATCTTCGGCCAACTGTTTTTTCATATCACCATAACGTACTGCACATGCATTGTACGAATCTTCAAAAAACTGGTAGGTTTCCTGTTCTGACAAGGCTTTCATCAGGTTGAACAGGTTTTCGATTGCCTGTGGTTTGGGTTGGTTGGGTTCTGTTGGACCGCTGTCGGTAACGGCTTTCATCACTTTTTTGCGGATTACTTCGGGTGCATCGAAAAGGAAAATTGCATTGCCCTCGCCTTCACTTTTCCCCATTTTTGTGCTTCCGTCTAAGCCCGGGATTTTAACCAGCGATTCGCCAAAATTATACGCTACCGGCTCAGGGAAATACTCCACATTGTACATGCGGTTAAAGCGGTTGGCAAACGTGCGGGTCATTTCCAGGTGTTGTTCCTGATCCTTCCCAACAGGCACTTTATGGGCTTTGTGAAGGATAATATCGGCTGCCATTAAGGTGGGATAAGTCAACAAACCAGCATTAACATTATCAGGCTGTGTGCGTGCTTTGTCCTTGAAAGAGGTGCAACGTTCCAATTCGCCCATGTAAGCATTCATGTTGAGGAAAAGGTAAAGTTCTGCAGTTTCGGGTAAATCGCTTTGCAGGTACAAGGTAGCTTTCTCGGGATCGAGGCCACAGGCTAGGTATTCGACAAGCACCTGTTTCACGTTTCCGTGAAGGTCGGCAGGTGTAGGGTGCGTTGTAAGCGAATGATAATCAGCAATAAAAAAATAGCAATTGTCGGTTTCCTGCATTTTTACAAAATTTTGCATCGCACCAAAATAATTGCCGAGGTGAAGGTTGCCCGTAGGCCTGATTCCGCTTACTACTGTTTGCATAAATATGGTTTTTGCCCGTAAAGGCTGCTGTGAAAATTACATGAATTTAAGGATTTCGCCTGTTGAAACGAAATCCGGTTTGCAAAATTAGTGTTTTTTAGTGAAACAGCCGATTAGGGCTTAAACATGACAAATCCCTATTGACTGCCAGGAGTTTGGTTTTTACGGTAAAAGATATGAAAAGGCAACTATAATTTCACAATTTTATTAACCTCAACCAACTGATTATTAATCGTTTTTAAATAATAAACCCCTGCTGGTTGTTTGCCAAAATCAAATTCTGCTTTGCCTTTAATTGCAGACTGTTCTGCTATTTTCCGGCCACTGGAATTGTAAATGGAAACCTTACAATCCTGCAAATTATCCGGTAGTTGTACAAACAGTTTATCAATAACCGGATTTGGGAATACCATTATTTCATTTGAAACTTCCTGAACCGGAATTGAACTTGACGAGGGCACAAAAACAGCTTTTACAACCAACTCTGCATCCTGCTGATTTACTGGCACATGACCGCCCATAAGCCAGAAATTGATATGCAACCTTTCGTTTCCAACGGGTGGGATGTTTTTTCCTGTGTAAGTCCATTCGCTGATCAGATTATCGGGAGACGGCAAAGCAGCAGAATGCCCATGGTAGCTTTGAAAAAATATATTGCTGCTGTTCCAGATATACTTGTGGGTTGAATACTCCCCGCTTAGGTTGAGTGCAAAACTATACTGATTTCCGGCAACAACAGGCTGTGTTGTGTACCATCCCGAAACATTGGAAGGGTTTCCCCATTTCGAAAATTCGATATCTATCTCACGCAAATCAGTTTCGTAATTGAACAATCCAACTACAATTTCCGGGTCATAGGTTTCGACATTGCTGGCCACATAAAACCGGTATTCGCCATATCCAAACGATTGTTGGGCGTATATTTCGGAGCAATACCACGAATTTCCAACTTTCCTGATTTTTAAATGCAATTGCCCTTCGCCATCAACCCAAACGTTATCGGTGCTGTGCGACCAATTATTTGGGCCTGGCCCTCCAGAACCATTCCGCACATTCCAGGTAACTCCGGCAAACTGTATGGTGGTTTGGGCTTGCAACATAGTAAATGCCAAATAAGTAAGGATTAAAAAGCTAAGTTTTTTCATAAAACAGTGCGAAAAAAAGGTTGAAAACGCACTTCTTCAAAAGTAGTTCATTTTGTTAACAGATGATTAACCAGTAATCACCTATTTAATTGAAACAGTTTTAACTACTTTTACGCTCAAATCTTAAAAACAATTAACGTATGGAAAATAAAATAAAATTTTGGCCGCTTTTTGCACTTGCAATCGGCTTGGCTGCCTGCAATCCATCAACACCCAAAACCGTGAAAATAACCCAGCAAAGCGATTTCCCCGCACCTCCTGTGGCTTTGATAAAACCCAGTGAGTTTACCGAATTTGGCAACAAGCGCGTTGACAACTATTTCTGGCTCAAGGACAAAACCAATCCCGAAGTGATTGATTACCTGAATGCTGAGAATGAATATTCCGATACGATAATGAACCCTACAAAAGCTTTGCAGGACAAACTTTTTGCCGAAATGAAAGGCCGTATTAAGGAAGATGACGAAACTGTACCACAGTTAGACAACGGATATTATTACTATACCCGCACCGAAACGGGTAAACAATACCGCCTGAACTGCCGTAAAAAGGGAAATGTTTCGGCTCCCGAGGAAATTGTTTTTGATGTGAACAAGATGGCTGAAGGCAAACAAGCTTTTATTTTTTCAAACTACGATGTTAGCCCCGACAATAAACTTGCCGCATATATGAGCAACGAAACCGGATCGTTTGCTGATTACACTTTGCGTGTTCGCGACCTGTCAAATGGAACTGATTTACCCATAAACATCGAAAAAGTTCAATCCTTTGTTTGGGCCAACGACAGCAAAACATTGTTTTATGCAGTTGGTAATGAGGCGCTTCGTGCATGGAGGGTTTACCGCCATGTTATCGGCAATACGAAATCAGATGAACTTGTTTTTGAAGAACCAAACGAACAGTTTATTGTTGGCCTCGACAAAAGCAAAACCGATGATTTTATTTTTATAGTAACGGCCAGTTTCACTACTTCAGAATATCTTTACCTGCCAGCCTCGGAACCAAATGGTAAGTTCAAAGTGTTTATCCCACGTGTGAAAGATGTAACCTACAATGTTTATACACACAAAGACAAGTTCTTCATTCAATACAAAGACCGCGATAACCTGAATTGCAAAGTGTATGAAGCGCCTCTAACAGGTTATGCCGACCGCAGCACATGGAAAGAAGTTATTGCTCATAACAAAGAAGTGAGAATCGAATATCTGGATGTTTTCGACAAATATCTTACTGTCCAGACCCGTAAAAACGGTCTGAACGAAATACTGGTTATAAACCTAACCGATGGCAAAACAAAAACGATAAACTTCCCTGAGCCTGTTTACACCGCCGCAATAACGGGTACTCCCGAATACAATTCCACCACGCTGCGGTATCGTTACACCTCAATGAACCGCCCGAACACGGTGTATGATTACGATTTTGCCAAAGACGAAAGCATAAAACTAAAGGAACAGGAAATCCCCGGTGGGTTTAACGCTGATGATTATACCGTTGAACGGGTTTGGGCAACGGCAAGCGATGGCGTAAAAGTGCCCATGTCGGTTGTATATAAAAAGTCATTGCAAAAAGACGGTTCAAACCCCGCGCTGCTCTACTCTTACGGTTCGTATGGATCAAGTTCGGATGCGCGGTTTATCTCCAGTTTTTATAGCCTTATAGACCGTGGTTTTGTTTTCGCAATAGCGCAGATTAGAGGTGGAAGCGATATGGGCGAACAATGGTACGAAGACGGCAAGTTGTTGAAAAAGAAAAATACCTTCACCGATTTTATTGCCTGTGCCGAAAAGCTGCAACAGGATAAATATACTTCGGCTTCAAAACTCGCTATTATGGGTGGAAGTGCCGGTGGTTTACTAATGGGTGCAGTGGTAAATATGCGCCCTGAACTGTTCAATACAGTGGTTGCCCAGGTCCCGTTTGTTGATGTAATAAATACCATGCTCGACGCAAGCCTACCGCTAACTACCCAGGAATACGAAGAATGGGGCAACCCGAATGTGGAAGAATATTACAAATATATGCTTTCGTATTCGCCTTACGATAATGTTACGGCACAAAATTATCCTAACATGCTGGTAACAGCCGGGTTGAACGATTCGCAGGTAAGTTATCACGAACCGGCAAAATTTGTGGCTAAACTCCGTGCTTTAAAAACCGATAACAATATCCTGATCCTTCATACCAATATGAAATCGGGCCATGGCGGCGCAACAGGCCGTTTCGATGCTTTAAAGGAAACTGCTTTTTCGGTAGCTTTTATTTTAAACCGGGTTGGGATAGCGGAATAACCTGACTCTTTTTTACATAATAGCCTTTCATTCAATTGGGTGAAAGGCTATTTTCGTTTTATCCTATCTGGAATTTGCTTCTGTGAGGTTGAATTACTCGAAAATCCCCATTATTTCCTCTTTTGTCATTCCGGCAATGGACGAATCGGATGGCACAAATAGGTCCGCAAGATTTTTCTTTGTTTCCTGGAGTTTTACGATTTTTTCTTCTACGGTTTCGCTGGTAATAAACCTATATACAAAAACGTTTTTATCCTGCCCGATGCGGTGCGCACGGTTCAATGCCTGCATTTCGGCTGCCGGGTTCCACCATGGGTCGAGGATAAATACATAATCGGCTTCGGTTAGGTTAAGCCCAACGCCGCCTGTTTTGAGGGAAATGAGGAAAAGCGGAATTTCTTTTTTATTCTTAAACGAATTTATAACCTTTTCGCGCTTGGTTGTGGAACCTGTGAGCAATGCATATTTAATTCCTTTTTTGTTGCAAAATTCTTCTATCAGGTTCAAGTGTTTTACAAACGAGCTAAATATAAGCACTTTGTGGTTGCCTGAGAGTGCCGTTTCCAGGTTTTCGGTTACTTCGGCAAATTTCCCGCTTCCTGCATCGGAACTGTTGTTGAGCATACGCGGATGGTTTGCCAGTTGCCTGAGGATGGTCAATGCTCGAAGCACCAGAACTGAGGTGGCTTTCTTTTCTTCTAATTTAAAGTTTTCGAGTATAAGGTTGCGCACTTTCGATTTTTCGGTTTCGTAAAGGCTTTGCTGCACCTCGGTCATGCCACAATAAACAACCGATTCGGTTATGGGCGGAAGTTCGGTCGCAACTTCTTCTTTAGTCCTGCGGAGGATAAATGGGTTTATCAGGTTTTTGAGTTTTTCGGCAGCCTTGTCTTCGGTGTTTTTGGCCAAAGGAATGGCATATCGTTTCATAAAATAGGTATGCGTACCCAATATTTCGGGGTTCAGGAAATTAAATTGCGACCATATATCGGACAAAGAATTTTGTATCGGGGTTCCGGTCAGCACCAAGCGATGTTGGCTTTTAAGCCTGAAAACCGCTTGTGTTGCTTTGGAAGTAGGGTTTTTAATTGTCTGGCTTTCGTCGAGTATAACGTATCCAAATGTAAACGGAATCAGCATTTCAATATCGTTTCGCATTGTTCCATAAGTAGTTAGCACAATATCGTATTGTTTAAAAGACGAAATGCTTACCAATCTGTTAAGCCCAACATGCGTGTAAATACTAAGCCATGAAGCAAAGCGTGCAAACTCGTTGAGCCAGTTGTGAATAAGCGAAGCTGGCAGAATGATAAGGCTTGTAGGAAACCGCTCTTGCGTTGAAGACGAAACGGCTTGTACTTCGGATATAGGATTTGCTATTGGTTCGGCAAACAAATCAAGTTGAAAAGTATTTGCTTTTGAGTTTTTGGGTTGAATAGTAGCGGCTTTATCCAATTCTCTTTTAGGATAAAGCGAAGCCAGCAACGCAATGGTTTGCAATGTTTTACCCAAACCCATATCATCCGCCAAAATCCCACCAAACCCATTTTGCCTCAAGGAGTGCATCCAATAAAAGCCACCAAGCTGATATTCGCGTAGCCTTACATTTTCAAGGGCTGGCAAATCAATAACTTGTGGGCTTGTTAAGGAACCGACTAATTTTTCGATTTCCGGGATTTCGATTTCTTTCAACAGGTTAAAATGGTGTTTTCGGATACGGAAAGCGTTGTTGTGCTCTTTGGCATTGATCATCAAATCCTGAAACCGCGAAAACCATTCGTCGGGCAACACTACAATTTCGCCGGTTGGCAACTCATACTCTTTTATATTGTTGATAATGTGGTTTTTGAACTTTATAAACGGGATTTCAAAATCCTTTAAAATTACGGTTCCGTACAAATCGAACCAATCCAAACCTGTTTGGGTATCTAAAGTCAAAACCGGGACTTCCAACAGATATTTTATGTTTTCGGGTTGCTTTATCGAAAATAGCAGCAAAGCCAAATCGGAGCGGTTAGTGGTGAGCCACTCAACAACTTGATGCCCTTTATAAATGGTTCCTTCGTTTGTGTTCAATAAAAAAGTGGCTTCCACCTGTTTCAGTCCCCGCGATTTGAGGAAAGCGATTTGGGCAGCTTCCCAAGCCTTATTGCGTTTAAAACGGTTGAAAACAAAGCCGTTTTCGTCGGCAAGCAAAGTGGTAAAAGTAGTTTGTGGGTTGTTGGCCAGCAGCACTTTGTCGCCATATTTAAAGCTGAGCACCAGCACTATACGGCCTTGCCAGCCCATTTCGAGCGAAAGTATGGCCTCAGGCTCAAGTTTCAGGTCGTTCACCTGAAAACCTTCGGCTTCAATTTGGCAGCGGTTGGCAATTTTACGGATAAAGGTGCTGAAATAATGGTGCTCCATCCGTTTGGGAATGGCCACAAAATCCTTATTTCTAAATGGAGAAAGGAGTTTCCCGCTTATATTTTCTTCGAAACGCAGCACTTTGTTGCCAGTAACAAACCAGCAAGGTTCGTTAACCAGCACTTTGTTTCCGGCATTGTTCAGCACTATTTCCTCATGGGCATGAAATGCACTCAGCTTGTATTGAGTGCCTTCGGCAGTGCGCACAAATTTTAATGTCGTTGTTGGGCTTTGCTTTTCAATGATCAGTTCGTCGCCAGGGTATAAGTTGGTGTTATCGTTGCCATTGTATAAAGGGATGTTGTTTGCAAGTAGCAAATCAATGGTTTTTGCAAGTTTGCGCTCAATAAAAGGCCTGAGCATTTCATCTAAAAATTTCTTGTCGAGGCCAGCAAAAAACTCTTTTGGGGTCTGTTTGGTTTTGGAGAATTGCTTCATCAAAGCTTTGTTGGAATAACCTTCGCTAAGGTTGCAAATCTCTGTTTCGGCACTGCCAATTTCGGGATAGCTGTTTATGTTGAGTGCGGTAATCCTTTCGTGAACCGTGATAAAAGCGTCGTTTTCCCTAAAGCAGGAATATGGCAATATAACATAACCAATTGGTTTTATGTATGATAATAGGGCTACGATAAATTTCTGTTTATCCATCAGTGCAAAGAAATACTATTTTGGGGCTTTGGTAATTACTTGGTTGCAAATGTAAGGGGATTAAAATTAACAGAAGTTTGAATGACATTGATAGAAACCCGGTTTTTTTCAAACAAGGGTTAAAACAGAAAAGCCGGCTTATTATGCCGGCTTTCCCCAAAATCGTGGCAGTTAAAATTTAGTACCCTTCGTTTTGCTGATCTTTTAAAGCTGGGTTAGCAGCAATTTCCCTTGCAGGGATCGGATAAACAAGTTTCGGGTCGTTGTATGGCAACGAGCCTACACTTTGTTTTAACCGTTTCATATCGTGGAGTTTAAATCCCTCATGAGCCAGTTCGAGCCTTCTTTCGAGCAAAATATCATCAAGTGTTACCGATGTTGCTGCGGGTAAACCTGCACGGGTATGAGTCATATTGTAATCGTCAACAGGTGTATTTCCTACTGAAGTGCCAAGGCGTTGGTTGCACTCGGCTCTTGTTAAATACATTTCGGAAAGGCGGAAAAGGTTCACCAAGCCATACATGGTATTCCATTTGCCCGACCTATACGTATCGCTTTCGTCTAACCAAAATAGCGCAAGCCTTTGATCGGCTGCATCGTATAAGTTTAAGTGACCATCCAATATTTCGATATCGCCATCACGGCCGCCATAATCGGTAGTTGACCAAAATTCGGTCATCTGGTTAATACCATCGGCAGCAATAAATTTGGTCGAAAAAATATCTTCCGATGAGTATTCTTCATTATTGAAAGCACCTGAATAGGAGTCGTTGAGCGAGTACATATCCGATGCAATAACCAGGTCGGCAGCATCGCGTGATTTTGCATAATCGCCTTTTTGCAAATAAACACGGGCCAATAGGGCATTGGCTGCACCAGAAGTTGCATAGTAGCCATTTTCATCGGGAAGCTGTGACGCAGCCTTGGTCAAATCACCAATTACCTGTGCATAAACTTCATCCACTGTATTGCGACCTACATTATTGGTAACAGTAATCTGATTGGTTGGTGTAAGTACAAGTGGAACACCGTATTGTGGATTGGCTGCACCAGACTCATAAGTTTTTGCATAAAAACGTACCAGATCGAAATACATCATGCTGCGGAGGAACAGGGCTTCGCCTTCTACTCGTCCACGGTCTTCTTCCACTACTGTATCGAGTGCCGAAAGTACATTGTTGCAGATATTTATACAATCGTAGCTATTCAGCCATTGGTCGGTAATATCGCCATTGGCAGCAATAATCTGATGGTTGTATATTTCGCGTGGCCCGTTGTAAGTGCCCTGCCACGAAATTTCGTCGGTTCCGCCCGATAATTCCGAATTGCGCAGAAGGCATCCGCCATAAATGGCACTATA
>Ga0316612_1000588_pt1 | contig 10588 bp, 15 predicted proteins | sample MIS2016226_MG_FD_207676 | JGI IMG/M metagenome (GOLD analysis project Ga0316612, IMG submission 207676) | Microbial mat bacterial communities from Middle Island sinkhole, Lake Huron, Michigan, United States - MIS.2016.226 | ecosystem: Environmental > Aquatic > Freshwater > Lake > Sediment... | reverse complement strand
TTCATAGTGTTACAAATTTACAAAATTTGGACAAAACATCAATTTTTTCTATCATATAATAGTTATAAATTTGTTAGGATGCTTGAAAAAATCCTAATTTGTAATATCTTTGCTTTTTATTTAGACAAAATATAAATAACGATTATGAAATGAGCAATGTGGAAATTTATTTGTAATAAAATAAAGTTCAATTGTAAATTACATTTTCCAATCAAAAATTAAAAAAAGCACAAATGATAAAAGTTTCTGATACTGCCAAAAAGAAAATCATCGATTTGATGAAAGACGATGGTTTTGATGCTGCAAAAGACTATGTAAGAGTAGGCGTAAAAAGCGGCGGATGCTCTGGTTTGTCTTATGATTTAAAATTTGACAAAAACAAAGGCGATGACGATAAAATATTCGTGGACAACGACATAACAATTGCCGTGGAGAAAAAATCATTCCTCTATTTAGCAGGTACAATATTAGAATTTTCTGGGGGATTGAACGGAAAAGGTTTCGTTTTTAATAATCCAAATGCGAGTAGAACTTGTGGATGTGGTGAGAGTTTTTCACTTTAATTAATCTAAAACAGCAAAAAAATCTAAAAAATCTAAAAAATGGCAAAATATAGTTCTTTTGAAGAAATGGAGGTTTATCAAAAAGCTTTGTCCTTTGGTGTTAAAGTTTATAAATTAACGTTGACAAATGAAAAAATTTCTAAAGATTTTGGTTTAAAAGACCAATTGCAACGAGCGGCATTGTCTATTTCAAATAATATTGCCGAAGGTTTTGAAAGAGAAACAAAAAAAGAATTAATCCGTTTTTTATATTTTTCAAAAGGTTCCGCAGGCGAATGTCGCAACATGTTCAATTTTTTGAGATTATTGGAATATATAAACGAGGAAAATTTTTATGAACATAGAAATGATGTTATAGAAATATCCAAACAATTAGGAAATTATATCAAATATTTGAAAAACCTTGAAAAGCAGGATAAAATAAATCAAAGGAATCAATAAAAGAATCGAAAAGATTTAAAGAATCGAAAAGATTTAAAAAATCGAAAGATTAAAAAGAATCGAAAAGATTAAAAAGGATCGAAAAGATTAAAAAGAATCGAAAAAAATCGAAAAAATCGAAAAAAAATCTAAAGGATGAATAGAATCTAAATATCTCAAATAAATATTTTTTCATTTTTTGCTTCTTTAGATTTTTCAATTTTTTTAAATTTAACTTTTTTAGCTTCTTTCATTTTTTAGCTTTTTTAGCTTTTTTCAATTTTTTAGCTTTTTTAGATCTCATAGAAAAAAAATTATGTCAAAATACACCGAAGACCATTTAAGAGTTGAACTCGAGACTAAAGAATACGAGTACGGATTTTATACCGATATAGAATCGGATACTTTCCCTATTGGTTTGAACGAGGACATTGTTCGTGCCATTTCCCACCGAAAAGAAGAACCACAATGGATGACCGATTGGCGCATTGAGGCTTTCCGTGCTTGGCAGCAAATGACTGAACCTGAATGGGCCAATGTGCATTATGAAAAACCAGATTTCCAGGCCATTTCCTATTATTCGGCTCCCAAAGCAATTGATCCCAATAAATCATTAGACGACGTAGATCCTGAACTTTTAGAAATGTACAAAAAGTTAGGAATATCAGTCGATGAGCAAAAAATGATGAACAATGTGGCAATGGATATCGTTGTCGATTCGGTTTCGGTAGCTACCACATTCAAAAAAACTTTGGCAGAAAAAGGGATTATTTTTATGAGTATTTCCGAAGCCATCAAGGAACATCCTGAATTGGTTCAGAAATATCTTGGAACTGTTGTTCCACAAAAAGATAATTTTTATGCGGCCTTAAATTCGGCTGTTTTTTCAGATGGTAGTTTCTGTTATATTCCAAAAGGCGTTCATTGTCCGATGGAGCTTTCGACCTATTTCCGCATCAATCAAGCAGGAACCGGACAATTCGAAAGAACATTACTCATTGCCGATGAAGGCAGTTATGTTAGTTATCTTGAAGGATGTACCGCTCCAAGTCGAGATGAAAATCAATTGCACGCAGCTGTAGTTGAACTCATTTCAATGGAAGGTGCCGAAATAAAATATTCGACCGTTCAAAACTGGTATCCCGGAAACAAGGAAGGCAAAGGCGGCGTCTATAATTTTGTAACCAAAAGAGGATTGTGCGAGAAAAATGCAAAAATTTCGTGGACACAAGTCGAAACTGGTTCTGCAGTAACTTGGAAATATCCATCTTGTATCTTGAAAGGCGATAATTCAGTGGGCGAATTTTATTCGATTGCTGTAACTACTAATTTTCAGCAAGCCGATACTGGAACTAAGATGATTCACCTTGGCAAAAACACCAAATCAACGATTATTTCCAAAGGAATTTCTGCCGGAAAATCACACAATAGTTACAGAGGATTAGTAAAAATTGGTCCAAATGCAGACAATGCCAGAAACTTTTCGCAATGCGATTCTCTGTTGATGGGAAATAATTGCAGTGCCAATACTTTTCCGTACATCGAAAGCAAAAATCCTTCGGCCAAAATAGAACACGAAGCCACAACGAGCAAAATTGGCGAAGACCAAGTTTTTTATTGCAACCAACGTGGCATTCCAACCGAAAAGGCCATCGCTTTAATCGTAAATGGTTTCAGTAAAGAGGTTTTGAATAAGTTACCAATGGAATTTGCGGTGGAAGCTCAGAAATTGTTGGAAATTTCGTTGGAAGGTTCAGTGGGATAATTTTTGTAAATTTGAAGAAACAATATTAAATTAAGATTGTAATGGAACTCATTTTAAAAAACGTTAGGAAAAAAGATTTGCCCGTATTGAAATCATTGGCAAAATCTCTTGGTTTTGAAATTGAAAAAGAAGAGAAACCCTATAATCCTGAATTTGTAAAAGAAATTTTGGAGGCTGCAAAAGAAGTAAGAGAAGGAAAAGGAACTAGAATGACAATGGAAGAATTGAAAGAATTATGCAAATAGATTTTTCAAGTAAAGCCAAAGCAGATTTAAATTTTTGGATAAAATCGGGCAATAAATCAGTACTGAATAAAATATATTCTTTAATTGAAGACATCCAATTACATCCTTTTGAAGGAATTGGAAAACCCGAGCCTTTAAAGCATAATTTATCAGGTTATTGGTCAAGGAGAATAAATCAGGAGCATCGAATTATTTACGAAATTATAGACAAAAACACTGTAAATATTCTAAGTATTATATCATTAAAAGGTCATTACAGTTAAGAAAAATGAAAGCAATAGAAGTAAAAACACATACCAATCAGTTTGGTAATTTAGAACTAAATTATCCTTTACATACTAAAAGCAGAAATGTAAGAGTAATTATATTAGTGGAAGATGAAGAAAATGAAGAATCGCTTTGGATGCAAAGTATTGCTTCTAATCCTGTATTTAATTTTTTGAAAGAAGATGAGGAAAACATATATTCGTTAACTGATGGAGAACCAATAGAATAATGAAAAACACTATTGTATTAGTTCCATTTCCATTCGACGACTTTTCTGCTACAAAAGTAAGACCTGCCTTGTGTTTGACAAATGAAATTGGAGATTACAATCACATAGTAATTGCATTTATTTCGAGTAAAATAGGAACAGAAACGTTAAACTCAGATATAATTTTAAAGTGTGATGCTAATGAAAATTTTGGACTTCAAGTTGATTCAATTTTAAAATTACACAAATTAGTTACAATTCCAAAATCACTGATTAAAAGAAAATTAGGAATTTTGTCAAATGAAAAATCAACAATTGTTGAAGAAAAATTAATGGAATTGTTTGAATTAAAATATAAAAAACAGAAATAGAATGTTATCAATAAAAAACCTTCACGCCTCTATTGGCGACAAAGAAATCTTAAAAGGAATCAACCTTGAAGTGAAAGCTGGAGAAATTCACGCCATTATGGGGCCAAACGGTGCCGGAAAAAGTACACTTGCTTCTATCGTTGCCGGAAACGAAAACTACGAAGTAACCGAAGGGGAAATCCTTTTAGAAGGTGAAGATATTTCGGAATTGGCTCCAGAGGAAAGAGCGCACAAAGGTGTTTTCCTTTCGTTTCAATATCCTGTTGAAATTCCTGGAGTTTCGGTAACCAACTTTATGAGAACCGCCATCAACGAAACGCGCAAAGCCAACAAACTCGAAGAAATGCCAGCCAACGAAATGCTGAAATTCATTAGAGAAAAATCGGAATTACTGGAAATTGACCGCAAATTTTTGTCCCGTTCTCTGAATGAAGGATTTTCTGGTGGAGAGAAAAAACGGAACGAGATTTTCCAAATGGCGATGCTCGAACCCAAACTCGCCATTCTTGACGAAACCGATTCGGGATTGGATATTGACGCCTTGAGAATTGTGGCCAATGGCGTAAACAAATTGAAGAGCGATAAAAACGCCATCATCGTAATTACCCATTATCAAAGACTTTTGGACTATATCGTTCCTGATTTTGTTCACGTTCTTTACAACGGAAAAATCGTGAAAACTGGCGATGCATCATTGGCTTTAGAACTAGAAGAAAAAGGATACGATTGGATTAAAGCAGAAAATTAGTTTTTATTTTAATATATTTGTAATAATAAAAATGTAGTAAAATGACCAATACACTTACATATAACAAAATAGACTTATTGCCCGACCATTTAAAAAACGAGGTAAATGACTTTGTTGATTTTTTGATATTGAAAGAAAAAAAGAAATTAAAATCAGCTCCAAAAGAAGAAAATTCAATTATGAAATTTGCAGGAATACTTTCTGATGAAGAGGCTGAAGAATGGAAAAAGAGCATTTCAGAATGCAGAAAAATAGACCTCAATGAATGGTAAATTTATTATAGATGCCAATGTGATCATTGATTATTTGAGAGGGAAAAATAATTTACTTTCTCAATTAATGGAGAATGAAGTCGTTTCAATTTCGGTAATTGTAATTGGTGAGTTGATTTTTGGTGCTGAAAATTCAATACAAATAAAAAAACATTTGTCACAAGTAGAAGAACTACTATCTAAAGTGAACATTGTTGGAATTGATTATGAAACAGCCAAAATTTACGGAAAAATTAGAGCCGATTTAAGAAAAAAAGGAACACCAATTCCCGAAAATGATATTTGGATAGCGGCAACAGCAATGCAACATAACTTCACTTTAATTACGAACGACAAACATTTTGCAAATATTAATTTGCTGAAATATAAAGAATTATAACAAAAATGTTAAAAGAAAAATTACTATCCTCCTTTATGGCTTTCGAAGAGCAAGTCGATGTTCATTCCGAACTACACGATGTGCGAACTGAGGCAATAAAAAACTTTGAAAACAAAGGATTTCCTAGCAAAAAAGAGGAAGCTTGGAAATATACTTCCTTAAATGCCATCTTGAAAAATGACTTTACGGTTTTTCCAAAAAAAGATAGTTTAGTTGGATTTAAAGAGGTAAAAAAATATTTCATTCACGAAATCGACACCTATAAAGTAGTGTTTGTAGATGGGATATTTAGTTCTAATTTGTCCTCGACAACCCACGATGGAATCGATGTTTGCTTGATGTCATCAGCATTGAACAAGCCCAAATACAAGATGGTAATCGATACTTATTTCAACCAAATTGCCAGTAAAGACGAGAGTTTAACCTCTTTGAATACGGCTTTCGCCAATGAAGGAGCCTACATCAATATCCCAAAAAGCAAGGTGGTCAATAAACCTATCGAGATTATGTATTTCTCGACAGGCACAGAAGCGGCTCTTATGGTACAGCCTCGAAATTTGGTAATAGTTGGCGAAAATTCACACGTTCAAATCATAGAAAGACATCAAAGTCTGAACGATAACCCCGTTTTGACCAATTCGGTTACCGAGATTTTTGCCCGAAAAAGAGCCATTGTCGATTACTATAAAATCCAAAATGACAATCACGAAGCCAATTTAATTGATAATACTTATGTATCCCAAAAACAGGAAAGCCACGTTTCGGTTCAAACCTTCTCTTTTGGAGGGAATTTGACCAGAAACAACTTGAATTTCTATCATTTTGGCGAAAGATTGACCAGCACACTCAACGGAATCACGATTATTGGCGAAAAACAACACGTAGATCATTATACTTTGGTGCATCACGCTGCCCCAAATTGCGAAAGCTTCCAAGATTATAAAGGGATTTTTTCAGACAATTCCATTGGGGTTTTCAACGGAAAAGTCTATGTAGAAAAAGAAGCCCAAAAAACCAATGCCTTCCAGAAAAGCAACAATATTTTGTTGGGCAACAAATCGACCATCAATGCCAAACCGCAACTAGAGATTTTTGCCGATGATGTCAAATGTTCCCACGGTTGCACGGTAGGGCAGCTCGACGAAACTGCGCTATTTTATATGCAACAACGAGGCATTCCCAAAAAAGAAGCCAAAGCATTATTGATGTATGCCTTCTCGAATGCTGTTATCGAAAACATCAAAATTCCAGAATTGAAACAACGAATTACCAAAATTATTGCCGATAAATTAGGGGTAAAATTAGGATTTGATTTGTAGATTTTCAGTGCCTAATCCTGCTATCCATTACAAGCTTTTTGGCACTACTGCATTTTTCTAAAAACAAAAAAGGAGCTTCCGTTGGTCGCTCTTTTTTGTTTAGAAAAATTGCAGCATTGCTACAAAAGGCTTTCCATTGCTATCAGGGGCAAAAAAATCCAACATTGGAAAAAATTAGTATCTTTGAATATTAATATCCTGAAATTATGGCTACAATAACAGACATCAACACTTTAGACCTCACAAAATCCTACACTTATGCAGATTATCTTACTTGGGATTTTCAAGAAAGATTAGAGATTTTGAAAGGAAAAATTTTCAAGATGAGTCCTGCACCAAGTAGAAAACATCAGGAAGTTTCTTTTCAGCTATCCTTAGTTGTTGGGAATTTTTTCAACAAAACTCCTTGTAGTGTTTACGTTGCCCCTTTTGATGTGCGATTAATCAATTACAAAAAAAGCACTTCCGACAAAGAAATCACTACAGTTTTTCAGCCTGATATTTGCGTGATTTGCGACAAGGGAAAGTTAGACGACAGAGGCTGTCTTGGTGCTCCCGATTTAATTATTGAAATTCTTTCGGTTGGAAATTCAAAAAAGGAAATGAACATCAAGTTTGATTTGTACGAAGAAAACGGCGTAAAAGAATATTGGATTGTAGAACCTTTCCAAAAATCAATATTAATTTATACCCTTCAAAATAACAAATATATCGGACTAAAACCAATTGTTGAGGATGGTTTAGTACATAGTCCGTTATTTCCAGAATTGAGTTTTAATGTGGAAGACATTTTTGGAGAATAATAATGAATTTTAATTTAGGTTTCTAAATATTTATATTTATCAAATTACGAAATCGAAAATCTCAAAATCTGAAAATTGAAACTTCGAATTACCTAAATTATCTATCAATAAGCTCTTGCATTTTTACCTTCATAAAAATTCATAAATGCTTTATTTACAACACGATTCCCCCCTGGAGTTGGATAATCGCCAGTAAAATACCAATCGCCTAAATTTTTGGGACAAGCAATATGCAAATCTTCTACGGTTTGAAAAATAATTTTTACTTCAGCTTTAATTTCTGGTAAACTCAAAAGTTGTGCGATTTTATCTGAAATTTCTTGTTGCTGAAAAGGAGCATAAATTTCGGTTACAAAATTGACTACTTCCTTATCTTTTAAATCTTCTTGCAGTTTGCATTTGGCATAAACCTCATCTACAATGTGGTATAAGTTCTTTTCTTTCAACAGTTCTAATGCAGCCTGAAACGCAATTAAGCCACCTAAATTTGCCATATCAATTCCGTAACAATCTGGATACCTAATTTGTGGTGCTGATGAAACAATAACTATACATTTTGGATTCAACCGATCCATCATTTTAAGGATACTCTTTTTGAGTGTTGTACCCCGAACAATGCTATCGTCAATAATTACCAAATTATCTTTTGGTTTAATGATACCATAAGTAACATCATAAACATGGGCTACTAAATCATCGCGGCTGCTGTCTTCGGTAATAAAAGTTCGCAGTTTTGCATCTTTGATGGCGACTTTTTCGGTTCTGATTTTTACCGAAAGAATTTCTTCTAATTTTTCTTTGGTTAAAGTTTTTCGGTTGTCAAGGATGTATTTGTTTTTTCTTTGATTCAAGAAATCCTGTGCTGCTTCAATCATTCCGTAGAAAGAAGTCTCGGCAGTATTTGGAATATAAGAAAAAACAGTGTTATCGGTATCATTGTCAATGGCTTCTAATACTGCAGGAAGCACTAATTTTCCTAAATTTTTTCTCTCTTGATAAATTTCGGCATCGCTTCCTCTCGAAAAATAAATTCTTTCAAAAGAACAGGCTTTTTTAACAGTTGGGGTAAGAATTTCTTGCATGCTAACCAGTCCATTTTTCTTTATTATCAAAGCCGAACCTGGATTTATTTCTTGTACTTTATCGAAAGGAACATTAAAAACGGTTTGAATAACAGGACGTTCAGATGCTACCACTACAATTTCGTCATCTTCATAGAAATAAGCAGGACGAATGCCCGCAGGATCTCTAAACACAAAAGCATCTCCGTGACCCAAAAGACCCACCATGGCATAACCACCATCTAAATTTTTGGATGATCGGACTAATATTTTGGCAATATCTAGTCTTTCGGCAATAACCGGCGATGCTTCTCTTTTTGACAATCCCATTTCTTTGCAATCCTGATACAATTGCATGACTTCTTTGTCGAGAAAATGACCAATTTTTTCCATTACAGTAACTGTATCCGCCATTTGTTTGGGATGTTGACCTAATTCGACTAGGTTTTCAAAAAGTTCTTTCACATTGGTCATATTGAAATTTCCAGCCAAAATAAGATTTCGGTGCATCCAATTGCTTTGTCTCAAGAAAGGATGAACACTTTCGATACTATTTTTGCCAAAAGTACCATAACGAACATGTCCTAAAAATAATTCGCCCAGGTAGGGAATATTCTTTTTTTGCCAAGCCACATCGTCCAGATACTCAGGATTCGAAGCCAATTCCTCGTTTATTCTTTTGTTGATTTGGCCGAAAACATCTTGAATGGGCTGTGATTCGTTCGATCGTACTCGGCTGATATATCTTTCTCCGGGTTCGACATCGAGTTTGATGCTGGCAAAACCGGCTCCGTCTTGTCCCCGATTGTGTTGCTTTTCCATCAGGAGATACATTTTTTTTATCCCATAAAAAGCCGACCCGTATTTTTCTTTGTAGAAAGATAAGGGTTTTTTTAGTCGTAAAAGGGCAATCCCACATTCGTGTTTAATGGCGTCGCTCATATTTATTTTGCTAGAGAGTTGTATTTATTTTTCAAATTTAGACAAATTTTATTTGCCATTTGTTTTCGTTATTTTATTTTGTTTTTTCACTTTCAAAGGCAGCAATTTCTATCCTTAAAGATTCTAATAAAAATCAAGCTTTTTTTTCGTTTGCTGAAAATAGTCAAAATTTCTTATTTTAGTTCGTTTTTTTATACCCTATCTTTTCTCTTTTGTTGTGTTCTGTTTCTGCTAGGTCTTTCTTCATCAACTAGCCTATGGCTTCATAAATATCATTGAATTGTTGGTCATATTTTGTTTCTATCTCTTTTAATTTGTCCGTCAAATCTTTGTGTGTCAAAGCATATTGCCTCACAAACACAAAGGCTCTCATAATGGCTATGTTTATTTGAACCGCTTTTTTACTTTTCAAAACACTAGATAACATGGCTACACCTTGCTCTGTGAAAGCAAAAGGAAAGACTCCACCAAAGTTGCTTTTAGAGGGTATCACATTTTTTGATACCATGTTATTTATTTCATTTTCATTAACAACAAACATAAAATCAGTTGGAAATCTATCTATATTTCGTCTAACGGCTTGTTTTAAAGATCTAGTATCAATTTCATACATTTGTGCAAGGTCAAATCCAACATTATTTTTTGTCCTCTAATTTCTTGTATTTTGGTTTCTATTTTTTGTAAATCCATGAGTTTATTTTGGTGTTTTTGCTTACTCTAAAATTACTTTTATCAGATTTGACAACTTTTAAAAAGTTGTCAAATCGCAACTATACTAAATTAGAATCGCTTAGATTTTTGAATAAAAAAAGCCTCGAAATTTCGAGGCAAACTTTTATATTTCTATATCAAATTGGGTTAAAGATTTGAATTGTTGCAATCTTGCAATTATTTCGTCTTTCTCTAAATGTAACATCCTTTCTGTTCCAAATCTTTCTACACAAAAAGAGGCTAAATTTGAACCATAGATAATGGCGTTTTTCATGTTTTCGAAAGAAATATTTTCGCTTTGGGTAAGATAACCCGTAAAACCTCCAGCAAAAGTATCTCCCGCTCCTGTTGGATCAAAAACTTCTTCTAAAGGCAAGGCTGGTGCAAAGAAAATTTGGTGGTTGTGAAACAACAAAGCACCGTGTTCTCCTTTTTTGATTACCACATATTCTGGTCCCATTGTGTGAATTTTTGCTGCTGCTTTTACCAACGAATATTCTCCCGATAGTTGTCT
>Ga0316612_1000586_pt1 | contig 10605 bp, 9 predicted proteins | sample MIS2016226_MG_FD_207676 | JGI IMG/M metagenome (GOLD analysis project Ga0316612, IMG submission 207676) | Microbial mat bacterial communities from Middle Island sinkhole, Lake Huron, Michigan, United States - MIS.2016.226 | ecosystem: Environmental > Aquatic > Freshwater > Lake > Sediment... | reverse complement strand
TTCTCACGTTTTCCGGTTGCCAGGTTATCGAGGCAAACCACTTGGTTATCCTGCGAAAGCAAAGTTTCTATCAAAGCCGAACCAATAAAACCGGCTCCTCCGGTTACCAATATACGTCTGTTTTTCAGTTGATTACCCATAGTTTAAAAATTGGATTATTTATAAAATTTTAATTCTGCTGTTTGGATTCTGACATGAACCATGGCAAAGGCGGCAACACATCATTAAACACAAAATATTGTACCGACACCAGAAACTCCGAGTTATCCATCAACGCATACATTCGCTCCAAATCCCATTCGGCCTGGTTGCCATCCAAATCAAGTTGGCCTATATCAGCCCTGCGTTTCCACATTTTGAGCGAACGTGTTTTACCGAGTTTGTCAACCAAAACAATTTCGTTGGTTGGAGGCACTTTTAAAATCGAATCGCGTTTTGTAAGTTTCATCTCGTCGAGCACCCTTTCGTAATTCAGATTCCGGAACATGCTCAGGAAACCAACCACTTTGGTGGTATCGAAATTTTCGATTTGTTTATTGTCGAACAAAGAAGTGAGGGTAAAATATTTATTTTCCTGGTTGGTGATGCGAAACGAATGTGTTGGCCTTTCGCCAAAATTTACGCTTACACTTTTAATCTCCGGCACCCTAACCCTAAAAACAGAGTGGCTGCGCCAATCGCCTTCCATAGCCGAATAGCGTGTACCCACAAATCCCCTAAAACCGGGAATATTTACAACATAAGGGTCATCGCTGCCTTCCATTAGCATAAAAGTGCCGCTGTTGTCCATGGTAGGGTCGCCAACATAATAAGTACGGGTAAGCTTTTCATGCGGGAACAATTTAACTTTATCGAAAATATTGATCCGGTAAACCCGCTGGTAAATCTCAGCCTTTACCGATTTACCTGCCATCATGCGGATAATGGTGTTGCGCGTGCCCTTGGCAATTGGTGATTTAGGTTCAATGCTGATAAAAGTGCTGAGCATTACCTCAATCATAGTGGGGTTTACTTCGTATTTTCCGTTCAACAACCAAATGCCGTTGGACGAGCGCATTAAAGTAACCGAATTGTTGTTTTTATCGGTCAAAAAGAATTTTGTAACATTGGAAGAATCTGAAATGGCAAACGAATTATCCTTTTTCCTGAACGTGCCTTTGCCATTCTTAACCAGCAAAAAGGCTGCTATTACGGCAAGTACAGCGAGCAAAATAAGTGAAGTCCTGTATTTTTTCATAAGTCAAATTTTCTTTATCGTATATGCCATCACCCAACTGTAACCAAAAGGTATAATTTATAGAAAATCATCCGGCTATTTATTCGTACAGGCACATTACCCCTGCTTTGAGACAAGGGACGCAAAGGTAGCAATTTTTGAAGAATGGGAAATGTTCGGAAAATGCAAAAGCAAAACCGAACCTGAGTGAAAAATACTTGAAAGTAGGGTGATTTGTTCCTGTAAAAAACACGATTAAACCTACAACTACTCTTTAGCTGGTGTAAGTGGTTCTTCCTCTGCATTTTCGGGCAAGGTTGATTCCGCTGGGATTACGGGTTGCGGTTCCACCTCTGGGATAGGAGCAGCCTTTACATTTGTCCGCAAACTGCTCGAAAGTTTTTCTTTGGCCCATTCCCAAATCCTTTCGCTATACACAGCGCCCACAAGGCAGGTAAAAAACAGGGCATACGGATTGGGTTCGCCTTCGCCCGAACTAAAAATAGCCAAGCCTCCTTTAACGCCTAGAAAAATTACGATAGCAGCCGAAATGCCGCGGATTATTACGCCGGGTATATCTTTAATTATCACTGCGTCTTTGTTGTATTCCTCGGTATTGCTGGTTTCCCTCACAAAAGTGGAGATTACTGCCCCAAACAACCCAAACCCTAACATGCCCACAATAAGCACCAAAGCCATTGACGATGGTTTTATAAGCCACTGCGCAATCCCTTTAAAAATGCCCAGGTCGTCGCCGGGAGTTGGAACCGATGGTATCTGCATTGGATAATTATCGGTGGTGTAATAGTTGAGACCTGCATAATAGTTCCGCTCGTTTTTATAAATTGTTGGGCCGCTAAAAAATTCAACATTGGTTGAATCAGTTTTTATTGCTTTTGAAACATATTCGGTAAAATCGCGCCTAAAGGTGAGCAAATCCCGTTTGAAATCATCATCACCTGTTTGCACCATACGCTTTATCATATTGGTTTTGTTGGTGTTCGACTCGGCAAAATACCTGTAATATTCGGACAATGAACTTTTGAAAGACAGTTTCAGTTTCGATTTAAGGTTAACAGATTCAGTATTATAGGTGCTAATAATGTTTATTTCCTCCGATATCAACTTGCTTTTAAAAATCTCGTTTTCCTGTATCAAAGCATCTTCGGTGTCCTTACGGATCCTCATATTGGTCAAATAATTTTCGTTCCAACTTTCGTAAACTTGATTGGCGTAAGATTTCGACTGCTGGTTTTGAATTTTATCAATGCTCAGAAGGATTGCCGAATCAATCTCAAGTTTGGGCTTTTCTGTCGAAAAGGATTTAAAAGTATTGTTATCATAACCCGATTTTATCCTGTCCAGATAATCTTTCAAGGGTTCCTCTTTTAGCTCCTGATCTTTGTTTTCGGTAAAGTACGGCACAGTTATAATAGCTGCCAAAGACAAGTAAATGCTCAACGCGAAAATTAAGCCGAGCACGATATTTTGCCTTATAATATCCGATTCCGATTTGTTTTGGGTTGTTTCGCCCGAACTTTTGAAGGAATCAATCAATTTGCCAATCAACGACCACGATGCAAGGGCAAGTATTATGGAAACTACACTATAGGCTTGAAACCAGGTATTCAGGTCGCGGCTTGTTGTCGAGAACAAGGTAGATAAAACACTCAGAAAACTATTGTCGTGAGTTACTGAAACAATTTCATAAATACTTGAATAAAAAGCCATTGAAATCCGAAACACCAGTTTAAACGGATACACAAAAATCATTTCGATGCCCGAAGGGAACATCAGGCTTGTTATACCCAGGCTAACAATACGGGCTTTCAGCGTGTCGCCAAATATTGCTTTGTTTACCAACAGAAATTTATAGAAACGGTAAAGCCCGTAAACAACAAACACAACAATTATTATTGCAGCAAGCAAGCCGGTTATGATTGCAAACAAATTTGTCTGGTTTTCCATTTTATTCTGATTTAAAGTAGTTTTGAATCCTAAAAATTTCTGTCAATCGTCCATTTTACAAAAAGCAAAACAGTATTTCGATAAAAATTGCATCTATTCATATACAGATAGCAAGGGTTCAGGCTATTTGGATTGTGGCACCAAACTACGGCTTGAGCCAAATGATTTAACATAATTGAGGGCTGCAATCAAATTTCCGCCATATTGGGCTGTTCCCGCAAATGCTTTTCCAACCGAAAAAGTGAGTGCCTGGTTTCTTCCTACCTGATAACTTGCATTAAACGTGTAGCGCAACAATGGGGCATTTGCCGAAACCCTGTCGATTATCTCACCGTTCACAGCAAATTTATTGTCGTTTGTTTGAAATTCAATTTTCCCTCCAAAATCGTAATAGGCTTTATCCGTTGCATTTCCTTCCGGATCAATTAGCACATTCAACACATTGGAATAGCGGGCAACGCCCATAAAACTGAAACCTTTGTCGAAAGCATATCCTCCATTGAGCCAAAAGGCATATTGTTGCAAAACACTGTTTTGAAAATCATCGTTCCTGAAACCAACTACCATTCCTCCAGCAAAATCGAGCAACCAACCGTAACGCTTAAATTTAATTTGCTCGATCTGCTTTTTGAGTGCCTGCGCCGCAAAAACAAGTGAAGATGAATCTGCTTTGAGCATCTTTGTTTTATATTCTTCTTCCACAAAGGATTTTAAAGCGTTAAGTTCGTCGAACCGCTTTGTTACAAGCAACGATTTCTCAGCCTTTTCTGCATCTGTAAGTACATTATTTGTTTTTATCCTGATCAGTTCAGCAATCAAAGTATCGCGTTGAGCCGACAAAAAGAGATAACCCATGTCGGTTTGTTTATAAATTTCCCACTTTTGATCTACAATAGTATGAAGCACAATTAGTTGTGAGCGTATGCCTTCTATCGACTTTTTATAGTCCTTAAAGGAAGTATCGATTTTACCCCTAACCAACGAAAACTTAAAACCTAAGCCTGCTCGGGTTTTAACAAAATTAGGCATTGTAGTTTGAACCGAATCGGTATTTGAAAGCCCGACAGACACCTGGAAAGTTTGAGAAAAAGTATTCCAAAGTTTTTGGTTCCATTTAGTAACATATTTGGCATCGTTAGTAAATTTCGCATAAGAGTTTTTGCTTTTTGGGAAAAAACTTATTGGCAGGAATTCGATTGCATAATTTCGGGGCAACACCGAAAAATTATTGCTGGCATTAGCGAACGAAACCGCAAAATCGTTTGGTGTCGTGGGCCTATCAACCGCAGCCGGACTGATTTCGAGCAGGTTAAAAGCAGGGGAATTTGGCACGGTCAATACATCGAGGTTTACTGTAGTATCAATTTCACTTTGTGCCATTCCTTGTTTGTCAGAAAAAGCGATGGTCAATACCAAAATCAGTATAACATAGATGTATTTTTTCATGATCAAATTGCTTTATGCATGTGTTTAAGGAATCAAAGCTATCTCGGCAGTATATAAAACATAGCCACCTGGCGAAACAGTTTGGGCCCTGTGGTTCTTATATACTGACAGCCCACCTGAGATTTCAAGCCCGAAACTTACCATATCAGAGTCAGGGTCAATATCGGATTCGGTGGTATTGATGTAAAGTATTGAACCAATAATGTCCTTTGCTTTGCCTAAGGAAACAGAAAAAGAATCGTCGAATTCCCCAATCAATTTCTTATTCAATCGCACGGTGGTACGCGAAAGCTGTGTATGCTCAATCTTTACCATGAGCACTATTTCGGTATTGCTCATGCCGATTGAATAATAATCGTTTATTGTAGTTGAGGCCATTGTTTGGGGTTTAATTTGGTTATGAATTAATTTTGCTTCTCGATTGAAAATAGCGGTTTTCTTTAAGGGATTTCGGACTTCCAGCTTCTGGCCTTAAGAATGATAAATCCCATTCCATTTTTCAATGGAACCCAAATGAACCGTTAGCAAGTAATCTGACGATCAATCCAATCTGCGTTTGAAAGATGGCTTTTTATGGCTGCAACACTGCCGTGGGCAGTTACCAGAGTCCCTCTCCGGGTTCCGGGATTCACAAGGTCAGTTTGAAACCAATTGCCTTTCCTGTCGGCGAGGGGTTTGCCTTTTTCGTCGGGTGGGCAAATAAAATCGGCAGTTGCCTCACCAATGGCTTTCATAAGAGGAAATCGCGAAACATCGGCCATATCAATATGGGCCAAAACATCATCCGAAAGGCCATGAAGCCAATCTGCCTCTACTTCGGGAACATGCTCAATATTCGCATCTGGCAATTTTTGTATCGAAGTTGAATCTAACGAAAGTTGAAAACGCCTGAAGTCCAAACCTTTAAACAAACCGCTCCTGAGTACATCAACCTGCATTTCGCTGGCATCCTTGCTTGTTTCTTCCATTACATAATTTAACCAGAACATGGTATCAAGTCCCTTTGGATCGCTGGTTTTGTGAGGATCAACAAACCGAAGGCTGGTTGCAGTCCCAAAACTCAAAACTGTGAGTTCGTTAAGTTTATACTTTCCGGCACCGCCATAAGTCAATGCTTCCAAAACCGCCGAAGTTGTAGGGTTATTATACGTTGTGGTGCCACCATCAACAAACCTCTCGAGTGCGGAAAAATAGGTAGGTGCCGACATGGTAGTTTCCAAAACACCCCTTAAAAGTGCCGATTTGTATGTTCCATTTATGTTTCCATTGTTGTTGAAACAGGTAAAAAATGTTTCTTCGCCCGCTGCCATGTCCTTAGCCGTAAAAAGGCAATCCAAACCGGTCGCTTTGTTCATGTCCTCCAAAGTACTGTCGCCAATAACATTTTTCAGGGCGTTCCTGTAATTCTTTTTGTCAAATGCGGGTGGGTTGTAAAACCGGTTGGCCAAGAAACTCCTTTTTGTAAACACCCTCGAAACCAACTGTGTATAAAGTTCTTCAATTTGCTTGGCATCTTTCCTGCTTAAAATAAGCCCCGAAATAATAGCACCAGTTGATGTGCCAGCAACCATATCGCACCATTCGTAACAAGGGCTTCCGGCAAGTTCTTCGAGCCGTTTGAGTAGCTGTAATGTGAAAATCCCTCGTATGCCGCCACCATCAATACTGAGGATAATTTTATTGTTTGGCTTTATGCCAAGGTTTTTCCGGGCAATTTCTTTTAAGGTTTCCATAGCTCAATTTTAACTTTTATTTATTAATGTGTTAATTATCACAATTTTGTTCGGGAGATTAAATAAAATGTAGGAAACAGATTGAGCGTAAGTTACATTGAATGTCTCCCCAAAGTTATCAAAATTCCAATCTGTTCTGTATTTGGGCTTCCAATCTTAAGAATAAAAAATCGGTTTCGAATTATTAAGTTATCCAAGATCCATATTTGATAGTTGACCACGAAATCCTGTTGCTGGCCGGGCTATTTGACACTGAACCAAAAATTTATTTTCATTCAAAAACAATCATGAAGTTTAGTGATCCAATCGCATTAATTTCTGGATTTAAAAGTAATAACAAATTTACATCAGCATTTGTTGAAATTGACAAAGAAAAAGAAATATTTATTAAACATTCAGTAAAACTTACCTATGTCGGTGATTGAGGGCTTGCTTTTTATTATTGGATAACCCTAACCTGGACAAGCCAGAAAAGTTAAAAGTCAAAGGGCAAAGGGCAAAGGGCAAAGGGCAAAGTTAAGACTGTTGATGCAAGCATTAAAAAATAGTGTAGAATTGATATTGCCGGAAATATTTTGAAAAATTGAAATGCAAATATTGTTAGTCAAGCACCTTTGCCTTTTTACCTTTGCCTTTTGACCTAAATTCAATGCGGCATTTCAAAATTTTATGCCAAAAAAAACATCAATTTGAAAGAATAGATACGAAAGAAGTTTTCCCGATTTTATACTATACCTAAAGCCTGTATTTCAAATTGCATATAAGCATCGGATACCATGCTTTAACAACATCCCTATACCCCATGCCGGGAATGTAGTTCCGGTAACCATACAATGTATTGTAATTTTCTCCCGGTAACGAAACCTGAAAATCAACATCCATCGCCCATTTTTTTGATAGCGAAAGCACGAATCCTCCTTTGAAATTTAATCCAGGTACAAAAACAGTGTGTGAAACCGGTACAAGTGGTTCATGCGGGGGCAAAGTTTCGCCGATTAACTGTGTATAGTATCCGTTTTCGTGTACAATTGAACTTGTAAGAAAAACCCCAAGATGAAAATAGTTATGCTTTTTAAAATCGTTCCTCAAATTATAGTAACCTCCAAATTTGAAATAGCCACCAGAAATATTGTTCATTTCGTAACCCAGATTTGCACAATCGCAGTGCGAGGTGAGCAAATTACCAATAAAATCAAAGCTTTTTATGTAATTGATTGTATAGCCCAAATCAATAACCGAAGTAAAATACGGCTTTACTTCGAGCGAATAATTTGCATTTAAAGAGGTAGAAGGCAATTGCAAAATGTCGGAGCCCAAAAATCTGTTTTTAGTCTTTTGCCCAAACACAAAACAAGAAACAAGCAAGAAAAATACGCCAAACAATCTTATTTTCATATCAATGTATGTTTCAACCAACAACTCATCAAATCAACCCCTCAACCCATCAATCCCATCAATCCCATCAATCCCATCAACCGCTCAACCTCTCAACATCTCAACATCTCAACATCTCAACCCATCAACCCCTCGTATATCTCCTCCTCCTCAAATACCCCTGCACCCCTGCAAAAACCAAAACCAAAATAATTGGCACTATGGTATTTATCATTTGCCATTTCAGCCTTTCGTTGTCAACGCGGGCAGTATCGAGGGTGCGCAGTTTTACGTCGCGTGAACGCACAGAAAGCAATCCCGAATCGTCGCACAAATAGTTCATTGCATTCAATATAAAATCCTTGTTGCCAAATTGTTGGTTGGTATATCTGTCGAAACCCAACGGCAATGGTATAGGGCCTTTTTCACCCGATTGTAGCTGGTTTTTAATAATGTCGCCATCGGCAACCACTATCATTTCGGTTTTGGGGCTTTTGCCAACAAATCCAATTTCAGGAGCTTCGGCCAACTCAGGAGGAATACGGTTAAGGAAAAGCGATACAAATTCCCCTTCGAGCAATGCAGCAACCGGTTGGTAAGGCTGGTTAAATTGTGTTATATCAGGTTGTTGGTACAAAAAACCGAGGCTTACCACCACAGGAGTATTCAAAACCCGCGAATAGCGCGAGGTTGATAGCAATATTGTTTTCTTGATGCCAGGGGTTTCGAGCGTATCGAGGTTACCAACAAACTCGGTTTTTATGGCATTCAGGTTCCTGACTATAGGGTGCTGTGAGGTTGGCACAAGAACCGGGAAAAATATCCAGGGAATGAGTTTTTGGTTGCCTTTTTTATCAACTACCACAGGGATAGGCAGCGAGTTCATATCAACAACCAGGTTACTGTTGAGGCGTACACCATAGTTGAATAGCATATCGTCGAGGTTCACATCGTTGGTTGTTACCACGGTGCGCTCCTGTGCCTGCAAACTGTCCATACTTGCATTCACCGCATCAACCAGCCAAAGCACTTTGCCGCCGCGCATAATAAACTGATCAATAATAAATTTATCCTGCTCGTTTTTCGCGAAAGCAGAATCGGGTTTTGCAACAATTATGGCTGTATATTTATTTTTTATAGTAAATGATGTTGAATCTTTTCCCCTTTGCGAATGTTCGGTGAGTGCCGAAAGTTGCCCGTTTACCCGCACATGTTCAACTGTATAATATTCGCTAAGCGCAGCTTCTATACTGGCGGTATAATTGGCAGTTAATTCGCCATGCCCATCAATAAAAGCGATTTTAGGTTTTTGCTGCACAGTAAGTTTCCTTATCACATTAGTAAGGCCAAATTCCAGTCCCTGAACCGAATTGTTCAGCACTTCTTCCGGTGGGCGGCCAACCTGGGTGAGCAGCAAATCCAAAGGCAATTCCTTGTCGCGGTAGGTTACCACTGCACCGGGGAAAATCATCTTGCTGGTCATACCGTCTTTTTCCTTTACCCTCAGATCGGTAGCGTTTAAACCAATTTGGGCAAGTTGGTTGTAAAGTGCTTCTGTTTCCTTTTTGGTTTTTCCGCTTGTTGGGTCAATAAATTCGTATTCTATTTTGTCGGAATAGGCGCGGAACTGGTTCAGCATTTCGCGTGTTTCGTTGCGCAACCGCTTGAAACCGGCAGGGAATTCCCCTTCGAGGTACACTTTAAAGTAAACCACGTCTTTAAGTTCCTTCAACATTTTGCGTGTGGAGGGCGAAAGCGTGTAACGTTTTTCGGCGGTTAGGTCGAGGCGGTAAAAGGCAAACGACCCAATGATATTTAACAGCACAATAATTGCCAAACCTATGGCAAGTTGCACAAAACTGTTCTTCCTGATATTTTTTCTGTTCTCTGTCATATCTCTTTTTCTTTCAGGATTACCATTTTCTGCGTTCGAGCCTGAAACGGGTGAGCATCAGGAAAACTGCAATCAAACTTAAAAAATACAACACATCGCGCGTGTCAATAACCCCGCGGCTCATGCCAGCATAATGTGCATTTACACCTAACTGGCTCACCAACAACCCGAAAGAACCAAAAATAGAAAGGCTGTAAATAAACTCGAAGCCTATATACATAAACCCGCAGAGGAAAACGGCAATTAAAAAGGAAACGATTTGGTTGTTTGAAATGGCAGAGGCAAAAATGCCAATGGCCACAAAACCAGCACCCAAAAACAACAAACCGATATACGAACCCATAGTTCCGCCCTGATCCAGGTTGCCCGGTGGCATACCTAATTTATAAATGGTAACATAATATAAAAGCGTTGGTAACACCGAAAATATTACTAACACAAGCCCTGCAAGGTATTTTGCAACTATAATCTCCAAATCGGTTACAGGTTTTGTGAGCAACATTTCCATAGTGCCCGCTTTATGCTCTTCGGCAAACGACCGCATGGTAATTGCAGGAATCAGGAACAGGAAAACCCAGGGAGCTAACATAAAATAATTGTCAATACTGGCAAATCCATTGTCGAGGATATTGAACTCTTGCGGGAAAATCCACAGGAACAGCCCGTTTACCAACAGGAACACGATAATAACCGCGTAACCAATCAATGAACTCAAAAAACTGCTGATTTCTTTACGTAATAATGTGTACATGCTATTTGCCTTTCGGTTGGGAGGCGCAAAATTAATGATTTTATTTGATTAGTCGGGGTTAGTCGGAGTGCGTTAGTCGGAGTGCGACTAAAAGCCGCGCCCCGACTACAGTTTGCCTCTGCCCAGCTTGGGCAAGCCCGCCTGAAACTTGGTTTCCAGCATATTCAGGGTTTCACTTTGTGTGAAGCCCTGAATACGTCCAAAAGCCCGCCTGAAACCCAGT
>Ga0316612_1000583_pt1 | contig 10638 bp, 11 predicted proteins | sample MIS2016226_MG_FD_207676 | JGI IMG/M metagenome (GOLD analysis project Ga0316612, IMG submission 207676) | Microbial mat bacterial communities from Middle Island sinkhole, Lake Huron, Michigan, United States - MIS.2016.226 | ecosystem: Environmental > Aquatic > Freshwater > Lake > Sediment... | reverse complement strand
CTATACCTAATCTTCTTTTACACAATTTTATCTCCTCATTTGTAAATAAAGATTTATATTCTTCTTTTATAACTAAATTTTCGATACAAAGGTCTAATCTTTCACTTTCAGCTAATTTTAAATATCCTGATGTATTACTTTTTTGAATTGTTTTTTTAGTAGCATGGTAATGTCCTAATTCTTTTACCATACTAATGAATAATTTTGGAGTATAGACATTAATCTTTATTTCTTTTAAAAGTTCTTCTAAATCAACCGCAAAATTCTTCTCTAATAAATCTTTATCATTCATAATTATTAGTTTAAATATTTTCTGACCAATTTAGAACTAAAAATTGAATTGATGAATTTAACGTCGGAATTATCTGATTTTAGAAAAATTAATTTTTATCCGAAATTGATATTTTTACCTTACCTTTTTATCTAATTTCAAAAGTGTCTCCCATTTTATTTATAACTGATAATAGAGATTTTTATTTAAAGGTATCTTTTAGGTTCAATCCCCTTATCTTTTTACTTTCTAATATCTTTTTACTTCTAATTGTTTTTGCCTTATTATTTTGTAATCTTTTGAAGTAATTTGTTTTTAACTAAAATTTACCCATTCTATCTATTTTTTTACCTTTCCCAAATAGATTATTTTATATTTCTCTATTTCTTATTTTGACTTATGGAGTTGATTTTAAGTTTTACCTATTTTTCCCATTCAATCCACTTATCTTTTTTATTATCTAATATAATCTATACCTCTTTACTATTTTTTTATAGATTGAAGATTTAAAATAATTCAACTTATTTACCTAAAATCTACCCACCTATTAACAACCTACCTAACTTTACCTACCTAATTACTCTATACAAATTACTAATACTAAAAGGAAACAAAAAAGTGTAAGTTATACCTGTATATTATAAAGGGTATAATTCGGTCGTTTTGTTTCCTTTAATTCAAATTATTTTTTTTTAATTCCAACAACCTAAATTCAAATTGGTAATAATTCCATTTTTTGAAGTAAACATACAAATATCACTTTTATTTTTTGAAATAACTGTTTCTTTGTTTTTCAAAATATATTCTTTGTCTTTCATTTCTTTACAATTTTTATCATTTATTACAATTTCATCTGAAATTTCAAAAATACGGACTTTATCATTTTGATTAATAACTTTATAATCAGTTTCTTTATATTCAAGTTGTACAATATCTAAACTGATAAAAGTTTTTCCATTCTTCTGAAAAATATCCTTTACTAATGCTGGTTCATCTACTTTCGTTTCGTTAGAAAGTTTATCATCCTTACTAATTGTATTGTTTTCCTCTGTTCCTTTCTCTATGATTGGTTTCTCTGTTTCAGATTTTGTATTTTCTGTAGTTGAACTTTCATTATTTTTACTGAATATACAACCTGAAAAATTTATAGTATTTTCATCTATAATTGTTAAACCTGTTTCGTTGGAGTTATGATAATTCTTTAGATAAATTACATTATTTTCTACCTCATAATCAAATCTTTTCTGAACTCCCATAATATTGATATAACATTTTCCGTCCTTAAATTCAAATTGTCCGATGGAAGAACACGCTATATCTCTACCCATTGTATAAAAACTACTATTATCAATCTTTGGTTTTACGTAATAATAAGTTCCTTCAATTCTATTCTGATTACAACTGAATAGGAGAATTAACCCCAATAATAATGTCAATATTTTTTTCATTTTTATAAATTTTAGAAGCATCTCTAAAACTATATCAATGAAAAAGGCTTGAAACATTGACAATACTCGTATCCGAGGGAGTCGAAGCCCTGTGTAACAAAGTAAAGCAATGCCCAAGCCCTCGCTTGAGCATTTTGCTAAACTTTTCCTGCTACACATTGAAATTTTCGACTTTTCGGATACAGAAATCAGTTTGCGAAATGCAATTATTTTAAATTTTTATTCTTTTTATCTTATAATTTGCCTATTTTTTATGCTGTAAATTTATAATTTCTTTTTTGAATTATCTATAAAAGTAAAAGACTTTGGGTTTTTGATAGTTTTCCTATTCATTCCTAAAGTCTTTATAAAATTCTAATGAAAAGTACTTTGTAAAAATTTCTTTAATTTAACAATAAGTGTCTGTAATTATCTTCTAATTTTTGTCTTATTAAAAAATAAACCCCATTTTCATTGTTTTTAATTGAATTATGAACTAATTTCAAATCCTTATAATTTTTCTTATAAACTTTGTAATAATCATTTTTAAAAATTAAGGATGAATACAATAAACATTTTGAATAATCCCCTATACTTACCTCATCGGGAAATGGTAAAACTCTAATATTATTGTAAGACTTCAAAAGTTGATAAAAACATCTGTTCCAAATCTCTTTATCTAATAAATCATTCAATGTAATAATACTTTTATTAAATACTTTTTTGGTTTTTATTGAATTATGATTTACAATTTCGTATCTCATAATTTTACTTCTACTTGGAAGTTCCATTTGTTTACCTTTATCGTAAATTTTTATTTTGTACTGATTAAATGAACAAAATTTCAAAAATGGTTTACCATTTTCATTATATAAAACATAAAAAGGATTAGTTGCTGTGGTTACTATACTTTGAAATCTATCAATAATATCTTTAAAAGGATTGTATTTGAAGGTTTGAATGTTTAATCCATATTCAAATTTACCTTTTAAATAAATTTCATTAGAACTTACATTTAATTTATTTTGAATATAATTAATTGTTTTCTCAACTTTGGAATAGGTAAAATCATCATGATTATACAACCCAAAATTATTTATTTCAAAGTTATAAAACTTATGTAAAGAGTTCTGTATTCTTAAGACATTTTCATTAGAAAAATAATAAACTCTTAAATTACTCCAAAATACAATCTTTCTACCTCTGTTATAATTACAGTTATTTATTTGACCTATATTTTCTAAAAATTGATTGAAATTTTCATTTGTAAAATTTCTAACCTCTAAACTTACTCCATCAAACATAACCATTCTTTTTATCGTTAAAAAATTGATTTGTTTTTTCCTCTAATTCTTGTTTTGAAAAGAATTTGTTTGCTGTAATGTAAGTTGTAAGGTCTGTTAATTTGTAATACACCTTTTTACTTCCGTTTGGTTTATAAAATGGAAGTACTTTTCTGTGATTCATTTTGTACAATGTACTTTTTGAAATTCCTAAAAATCTCACTGTTTCACTTAAATCTAAAAACTCTTTGTTAAAATTTGAACTACCACTTAATAATCGCTCGATAGTCGTAATGATGTCTTTCATCTTAATAATGATTAAAATGTTAAATTCGATTCTTTAATTACGATTTTTATAATGGGAGAAATCCCATTTTTAAGCGATCTCGGTATTTCAAAAAAGAAACCCTAAAGTGTCTTTATTTAGTTTTTATAACACTTTAAAATAAAAGTACAAAACATTTTCGACTTGGCAAAATTTTCACATAAAAAAGAGAAACTTTTTTGTTTCTCCTTTCCTTATTCTTTATTTTGTTACCTAAAACTCAAAAACGGGTAATTTATTAATGGCTTCTATTTTGGTATCATTCATTACTTTGGCATATATTGCTGTTGTTTTCAATTCTTTATGACCTAACATTTTTGAAACTGTAAAAATATCTACTCCATTATTCAATAATAAAATCGCATTTGTGTGTCTTCCACAATGAAAAGTTATATGTTTGGTTATTCCCGCTTTTAAACACCATCTCAATAAGGCAGTATTAAAGTAATCTGAATATTTTAATCCTACAAATACTCTTTCTTCATCTTCTTTTCTTTCTCCCATTAATTGTACAGAATTATCTGAAATAGGTAATAATTCGGCATGTTTAGTTTTCTTCTGTGTATATACAATATGATGAACTCCATTTATCAATCGTACCTCTTTCCAAGTCAATTTATTAATATCTGACCAACGAAGACCTGTAAAACAGGAAAACAGGAACGCTCTCTTTAAGACTTCGTATCTACATTCTGTCTCAATCAGTCTTCCTATCTCTTCTTTAGTTAAATATTCTCTGTGGGTTTCTACCTCTCTAATACATTTTACTCTATCGGCAGGATTTTCTCTTATTAATTTTTTTCTATAGGATTCGTGAATAGAATGTTTGAAAATATTGAAGTATTGGGAGGCAGAATTTACTTTTACCTTTGATAAAAGATAAGTCTTAAATTGTTCCATTAATCTTTCGTCTATTTCTGTAAATGAAATATTTTTATTAAAATTATTCAGATGTTTATAGACACTATCCCAACTACCGAAATTTACACCATTCTTTTGTCTTTCTTCCCATAGTTCCAAAAAGAATTTATTGAAATTTAGATATGTTTTAGTTGGTTTTTTAAATCCAAAATTATCATTTTGAAGGTCGTTTAACTTTCTCACTCTGATTTTTTCGGCAATCTCCATTGTCTGTTTATTCATCTGTTTAATGGTGGAGTTACCTTTTTCAGGTTCAAGGTAAAGTTTTAAATTTTCCTGCCATTGGACTTTATTTACATATAGTTCTAAATATAAAGCAAATCGTCCTTTTTCTTTTAATGGTCTTTTTCTTACATAAACTGTCATTTTGTACTGATTTTTAATGATTTTGATGTGCTAAAATTAAAATCATTAAATAATACATACAACTGGGGTCATTAAAAAGTATAAAATAGGAAACAATCGGAAAACAAATATTTTTCTAACCCTTTATGAATAAAGGGTTTTTCTTTCCTTTTCTTTCTTTTAGATTGATTTTGTGGACTACGTCTATTTTCCGATACAAAACTTTCCAAAGATTGTTCCTAAAATATCTTTGTCTACGTCTACATTTCCTGTAATAGTTCCTAAATACTTTAATGAGTCTCGTAAATGAAATGCCAATAAATCGCCAGTAAGTCCTATTTTAAAACCATTTTCAACTTCATTTAATGATTGTAAAGAAAGTTGCAATGCTTCTAAATGTCTTTGATTTACAATGATATAATTTCCGATATTTTCTTTTAACGATAAAATATAGTTTGATAATGTGTTTTTTAATCGATTAATTGTATTAGGGTCGTGTGATGAAAGTTTAATTATGGAGTTTGAGCTTATATTCTGGTCTATATAATCTTTCCATATTTTCCAATCATATTCAGGGTATTTATCTAATTTTGTGAAGCATAATATAATGTAATTATTATTTTTTGCTAAAGTTTTATAATCTTCGAAAACTTCTTCTTTTGTAGTGTTATCTTTGTCTATTAAGTAGAGTACAATTTTTGATTCTTTTGCTTTTTCATACGCTTTTTGAATACCTAATGTTTCTATTTTATCATCTGTTTCTCGTATTCCAGCTGTGTCTATAAATCTAAAATCAATACCCTCAATAGTCAACTTTTCTTCAATTGTATCTCTTGTAGTACCTGCAATATCGCTAACTATGGCTCGTTCTTCTTTCAATAAAACATTCAATAAGGTAGATTTTCCTGCATTTGGTTTTCCTACTATTGCTACAGGAATACCATTTTTTATTGCATTTCCATATTCAAATGATTGAATTAAATTTGAAATTTGTATTTGTAAAGTAGAAATTAAATCCATCAATTCTTTTCTATCTGCAAATTCTACATCTTCTTCAGAAAAATCTAGTTCTAATTCAATTAATGCTGTAAAATGTATTAATTTTTCTCTTAAATTTTTTAATTCTGATGAAATTCCTCCCCGTAATTGGTTTAATGCAATTTCATGTGAGGCTTGTGTTTCTGATGCAATTAAATCTGCAACTGCTTCTGCTTGTGCTAAATCTAATTTCCCATTTAAAAATGCTCTTTGAGTAAATTCACCTTCTTTTGCTAATCTTATTCCAGATTTGTAAAATGTTTTTAAAATTTTTTGAATAATAAAATTGGAATTATGGCATGAAATTTCAATAGAATCTTCTCCTGTATAGCTTGCTGGACTTTTAAAATAAGTAAATAAAACTTCATCAATTATATTTTTATTTTCATCATTTAAAATTCCGAAATAGACTTTATTTGGTTCAATTTCTTTTTTAGATTTGGGTTGAAAATAAATCTTTGATTTAGCTAAAACATCATTTCCACTTAATCTAATTAATGCAATAGCTCCATTTCCTTGTGCAGTTGCTAATGCAATTATAGTATCTTCTTGTTGATTCATTTATTTTCAATTACTTTTTGCTATCCATAGCATTAAATCCCGATAATTATCTGCATTTATTCCATGCCCGGAATTGTATTCTTTGTAAAAATAATCAATCCTATTTTCTTTCATTATGCTTTCTGCATTTCTAGCCCATTCTATTGGTATTACTGCATCTTCTTTTCCATGCGATATGAAAAATTTTGATTGTGTGTAATCATTATTTTCAATGTCTTGTATTATATTCTTTTCAGGATATGCACTTAAACAAATTGCTTTTTTAAAAATTTCTGGATATTGTATAGCCAAAGCATAACTTAATATTCCACCTTGACTAAAACCACACAACCAAATATCTTGCTCATCAAAAGAATATTCATTTTTTATTTCATCTATAAAATTCCTAATTTTTAGAACCGATTCTTTAGCTTGTTCGGTATCGGTAAATTTTTCAGCATTAATAAAATTAATATCATACCAAGCATAATTTCCATACGGACAATTCCTTATTGCTCGTAAAGAAAGTACTAAGAAATTATCAGGCATTTCATCTGCAAACGAGAATAAATCTTCCTCATTACTTCCATATCCGTGCAGAAAAATAATAAGTTTGGTGTTGTTTGGTGTTTTTGGTTGTCTAATCAAAAACGATATCGAATTTTTGGTAATGATCATTAAACGATTTTTTAGTTATTTGCAAAATTACATAAAGAAAATTTGGAAAAAAAGTTGTGAAAAATAAAATTAACTATAATTTTGCATCAACAAACAAAAATTTTATTAAAATGAAAAGAATACTTTTATCTTTAGTTATTATAATTTCAGGATTGTATTTCGGACAAAATATAACTGGTTTTAAAGCCGGTGTTCATGCAGGATTACCAACAGGAGATATTAAAGATATCTATTCTGTAAATATGGGTGCTGATGTGGCTTACACTTTTTTAGATTTAAAAATAGCACAAATTGGGCTTGCTTCAGGATATTCTCAATATGTAGGGAAAGATTTAGGAGGTGTAAAATTAAACACAGGAATTATTCCAGTTGCGGCTACAGGAAAAGTGAATTTAGTTTCTTTTTTTGTGGGTGCAGATGTAGGCTATGCTTTTTTCACCGGTGATCATGGAAACGAAACAGGTGGTTTTTATTATCAACCAAAGTTAGGTTTCAATTTGCCTTCTTCTGAAATTTATTTAGCTTATAAAGGTGTTTCTGTAGATGGTGGAACTTTTAGTTCAGTAAACGCTGGTTTCAATTGGAAATTTTAAAAAAACAAAACAATAATTATAAAGCAATTCAGTAATGAGTTGCTTTTTTTATTTGATTATATTTGAAATAATTTTTAAATTCAATAGATGAGTATTTTTGAAGAAAAATTAAGGATTCGAAGACAAGAAAATAATTTTAGAGAATTAAAAATATTTTCTGATGAGTTTATTGATTTTCAATCAAATGATTATTTAGGTTTTTCCAGAAATAAAGAAATTCATGAAATTTGGTATAAAGAAAATCTTGAATTTCATCACAATGGTGCCACAGGATCAAGATTAATCAGCGGAAATTCAAATTATTATACTGATATTGAGGAATATCTATCTAAATATTATACATCTGAAAATACTATAATTTTTCCATCGGGTTATATGGCAAATTTGGCTGTATTTTCTACCATTCCACAGAAAAATGATGTCGTTTTGTATGATGAATTGTGCCATGCTTCTATTAGAGATGGCTTACGACTAAGTTTTGCAAAATCCTATTCATTTAAACATAATGATTTTATAGATTTAGAAGAAAAATTACAGAAACATAATTCAAATATTTATGTAGTAGCTGAAGGCTTATATTCAATGGATGGAGATTTTCCTGATGTTTATAATTTAGAAGCACTTATGAAAAAATATCATTTTAAACTTATATTAGATGAAGCCCATTCCACGGGAATTTTAGGTGAAAATGGAAAAGGATTATATGAAAATTTCAAAGAAGGTATTTTTCTCAGAATACATACTTTTGGTAAAGCAATGGGTATTCATGGAGCAGTTGTATGTTGTAAAAATGATGTAAAAGATTTTCTGGTAAATTTTTCAAGACCCTTAATTTATTCTACTGCTATGTGTTTTTCAGAATTAAGCAGAATAAAAATTGTACATGAATACTATAAAATAAAAGGATTAAAATTGAAAGAGAAATTAGCGGAAAATATAAAGTATTTTAATTCAAAATGGGAAGCAAAATCTTTTTTACAATCACCCATACAATTATATTTTAATGAAAACATACATGAAATAGAAACTAAATTATTGCAAAAAAAAATTGCTGCAAAAGCGATAAAAAGCCCTACAGTTGCTTCTGGAACTGAAAGAATACGGATTTGTTTACACACCTATAATTCTTTTGAAGAAATAGATGTATTGGTTTCAATTTTAAATGAATTTGAATGAAAAAAAATATATTTATCACAGGAATTGGCACAAATGTAGGAAAAACTATTGTGAGTTCAATTTTAGTTGAAAGTTTAGAAGCTGATTATTGGAAACCTATACAAGCAGGAGATTTGCACAATTCAGATAGCATGAAAGTTCAACGCTTAATTACTAATACAAAATCAAAATTTCATACTGAAAGTTATAAATTACAAGAAGCTGCTTCTCCACATTATGCAGCCGAATTAGAAAATGTTCAAATTGAAATTGACAAAATTAAACGCCCGAAAACCAATAATAATTTAATAATTGAAGGAGCAGGAGGACTTTTAGTTCCAATAAATTCAACAAATTTTATTTCAGATTTAATTCAACCCCATGATTATGTAATTTTAGTATCCAAGCACGAATTAGGAAGTATAAACCATACATTGTTATCATTGCAATACTTAAAAAAAGTTGATTGTAAAAAAGTAGGTCTTATATTTATAGGAGATGAAAACAACGCAACAGAAAAAATAATACTACATTTTTCAAAAATTGAATTTCATATCGGAATTCCTTTAATAAAAAGCTTCTCCAAAGATACTATTAAAATTATTTCAAATAATATTTCAAATAAATTACAAGAATTTCTCAAATAATAATTTTTTGGTATAAATTTTGAATTTGTTTTTATTAGTATCAAAATAAATAAATTAAAAATGAAAAAAATTATTATTACAACATTACTTTTAGGCGGTTTAGGTTTTTCTTTTTCACAAGAAATCCCAGTAAAATCAAAGGCTGTAAAACAAGAATTAAAAGCTAAAAGAGAAGCAAAAAAAGAACAAATAAAAGCAATGTCTGCAGATGAAAAAAAGGCATATAAAGAATCAAAAAAAGCAGAACATAAAGCAAAAATAGCTGCTATGACGCCTCAAGAATTACAAGCACATAAAGAAAAAAAAATCGCTAAAACTGAACAAAAATTAGAGAAAGTGAAAGCTAAGATAAACAAAGATGGTAAAATAACTGAAGCTGAGCAAAAGCGTTTACAAAAAGTTGAGAAAAAAGCAGCTAAAGTAAAAAATGCATTAAATAATTAAACTACAACTACTATCAAAGAACTCATTAAAAATACTTCTACTTTGTAGAGGTATTTTTTTTGGCTTTAAAATAAATCCTAGTAGTTTTGTCAAAAATATTATTTTCAAATGGATAATTGGATAGAACGAGCTGAACTGTTAGTGAAAAAAGAAGGAATTAACAAACTAAAAAATGCCAATGTTTTGGTTGTGGGTTTAGGTGGTGTAGGCTCTTTTGCAGCCGAATTTTTAGCAAGAGCGGGTGTGGGAAAAATGACTATTGTAGATGGTGATATTGTAGATACAACAAATAGAAATAGGCAACTTCCTGCATTAAAATCTACAGTTGGTAAACATAAAGTAGATGTTATGAAAGAAAGAATGTTAGATATAAATCCGGATTTGAATTTAATTTGTATCAATGAATTTTTATCACCTGAAAGAATGAATGAAGTTGTTACAAAAGATTTTGATTATGTTTTAGATTGTATTGATAGTGTAACGCCAAAATTACATTTAATTTTAACTTCACTTAGAAAAAAAGTAAAAATAGTAAGTGCAATGGGTGCTGGTGGAAAAATGGATGTAAGCAAAGTTGCCATTAAAGACATTAGCAAAACAAAAGAATGTTTTTTGGCAAGAAAAATACGAAAATCAATTAAAAAAGAAGGATTTCATAAAGGATTTAAATGTGTTTTTTCAACTGAAATTCAAAAAGCAAATAGCTTAGCTTTAACTGATGGAAGTAATTATAAAAAATCGTATTACGGAACTATAAGTTATATGCCTGCATTATTTGGATTATATGCTGCAAGTGAAGTAATTAATAAACTTATACAAAAATAATTACAATAAATAGAATTAAACTTTAAGGATTTTAGTATAATAATTATGGATTTTAATTAAAAATAAAAATATTTTTACAAATCGTGTTTTTAAATACTACCATGAGAAATTATACGTTTATAGTACTATATTAAATTTCGACTTAC
>Ga0316612_1000582_pt1 | contig 10660 bp, 10 predicted proteins | sample MIS2016226_MG_FD_207676 | JGI IMG/M metagenome (GOLD analysis project Ga0316612, IMG submission 207676) | Microbial mat bacterial communities from Middle Island sinkhole, Lake Huron, Michigan, United States - MIS.2016.226 | ecosystem: Environmental > Aquatic > Freshwater > Lake > Sediment... | reverse complement strand
TATCTGCATTTGACAAAACACCAATCAGCCAATTGCTGAACGGTTTTCAAATCAATCAAAATGTCAATGAACTTCAGTTTAATTTATTTAACGAAATTTAAAAAATATTAACGCATCAGTACTAATTTTCTATAATAAATTCGCCTAGCGTTGGGTTGCTTTTCTCCATTTCAAAGTTTTTTTGCTTAATTATATTAGATACAATTCAAAATCAATCCCAGCCTTAACTAAAATTAATTAAATCACTTCAATACTTAAATCTTAACTTTTTAAAAATTTGTTAGTTGAAAAAATAAAAAACAACTCCGAAGCAGTGCTTCGGAGTTGCAACTAATCTAAAAATTTTAAAAATAGGGTAACTAATTACAAACCCTTTATTGGAACATATTTAGGTACTAATGATTTCATTACAATCCATCCCGTTAAGTAACAAACGGAACAAATAGAAAAAATGATAAAGTATCCCGCTTCAATCCCTTCAAAGCCCATAAAAGCCATGTTAGTTTCTTTGGTGTAATCAAATAACAATCCAGAACCTTTGTTAATCAAGGTCGAACCCAAACCTCCAGCTAAACCTCCGATACCAGTGATTGTAGCAATTGCTTTTTTAGGAAACATATCGCCAACCGTGGTAAAAATATTGGCTGACCAAGCTTGATGAGCTGCCCCAGCGATACCAATAATAATTACGGGTAACCAATAACTAATATATCCTAAGGGTTGCGCCACTAAAGCCAACAACGGAAAAAAAGCAAAAATCAACATCGATCTCATTCTCCCCTCATAAGGATTCATTCCTTTCTTTTCAACAAAATAGGTAGGCAACCAACCTCCAATAATAGAAAGTAATGTAATCGCATAAAGTACAAATAATGGAAAAGCAGCCTCAGCAGAATCCATTCCGTAAACTGAGCTTAAATAAGCAGGGGTCCAGAACAAGAAAAACCACCAAACACCATCGGTCATAAACTTACCAAAAGCAAAAGCCCAAGTTTGTTTGTATCTAAAGCAGTCTCTGAAAGTCACTTTATTAGTAGTTTCTGGCACATAACCAACTAATTTACTATCGGCAACATCATCTTGCTGAATATATTCTAGTTCTGCAGCGCTAACTCTTTTATGATTTTCTGGCTTGTCATACATAAAAATCCAAAAACCCATCCATATAAAACCTAAGGCTCCAATAATAATAAATGCCATCTCCCAACCAAAAGCTTTGGCTATAAATGGGATTGATATTGGAGCAGCCAATGCTCCAACTGTGGCACCTGCATTGAAAATACTGGTAGAAAATGCCCTGTCTTTTTTAGGAAAATATTCGGCGGTGGTTTTAATCGCTGCAGGAAAATTTCCAGCTTCACCTACTGCCAAAACAAAACGAGCAAAAATGAATAAACTAACACTCACGTTAATCACTAATCCTGTATCATTTACAGTACTAATAGCTTCTTTTGCTCCTTCAAAGCCAACAAACCAATTTCCTGTTATCCAGCCCGCAGTTGCGATGCCAGCAAAAGCGTGTAAACAAGCTCCAATAGACCACACACCAATAGCCCAAAGAAATCCTTTTTTGGTGTCCATAAAATCTACAAACTTCCCTGCAAATAGTAAGGATACTGCGTAAAAAATGGAAAATAAAGCCGTTATATTTCCATAATCATTGTTAGTCCAATGGAATTCAGGAGCAATAAAATCATTCCAAGTTAACGAAAGTACTTGTCTGTCCAAGTAATTAATCGTAGTGGCAAAAAAGAGTAAACCACAGATTGACCAGCGGTATTTTCCAATTTTGGTTGTTTCTTTATTCATATTGATTTGGTTGTTTTAGTTGGTTAATAATGTTTTTTATTAGAATTAAATATTTATTTTAAAATAAGCCTCGGCATTTTTATAGCAAATTGCTTCCACCATATTTCCTATGAGTTTCATGTCGTTGGGCAACTCTCCTTTTTCGATTTCGTCACCCAGAACATTGCACAAGATACGTCTAAAATATTCATGCCTTGGAAAAGAAAGAAAGCTTCTGGAATCAGTTACCATTCCAACAAATTTACTTAATAATCCAAAATTGGAAAGCACATTCAATTGTTTTTCCATTCCGTCCTTTTGGTCTAAAAACCACCAAGCTGCACCATATTGCATTTTTCCAGCCACAAGTCCATCATTAAAATTATTGGCCATAGAAGCAAACATTTCGCTGTCTCTAGGATTCAAATTATAGACTATTGTATTAGCTAATCCATCACATTCGCTTAGTCTTCCAAAGAATTTGCTCATATTATCGGCCATATTCAAATCTCCAATGGAATCGTATCCTTGATCAGGACCAATACTATGCAACATTTTGACATTGTTGTTTCGGATGGCTCCAACATGAAATTGCTGTGTCCAAGATTTTGCTTTGTTCATCAAAGCTAATTCATACAAAACGGCTGATTTGTATTTATTAATCTCCAAAACAGATACTGCTTCGCCTTGTAATCCTTTTTCGAAAATAGCAGCAACTTCAAAATCGGAATAATCCTCACCATAGAAATTGACGTGACCATGATCTGAAATACGACAACCCATTTCGTGAAAAAAATCGTGACGCGATTGCAATGCTTTTATAAGAGCCGTAAAATCATAAATTGGGAAATTGACACTTTTTTCCAATTTTTGAATCCATAAAATAAAAGGCCCTCCTTTTTCTATTTCGGTAGCCTTGTCAGGTCGAAACGAAGGTACAACTTTAATTTCAAAGTTTTCATCTTGAAGTTGTTTATGATAGGCCAGATCATCTGTTGGATCATCTGTAGTTCCTACCACTTTTACATTCATTTTTCTTAAAATATTTCGCACGCTATATTCTGGTTTTTTCAATAACTCAGAACACTGGTTGTAAATCGATTCGGCAGAATCTGAATTCAATAAAGTGGTTATTCCAAAATAATTCTTGATTTCTAAATGTGTCCAATGATACAAAGGGTTTCTCAAAGTATTCGGAACCGTTTCTGCCCATTTCGAAAATTTTTCATAATCGCTAGCATCTCCAGAAATGAATTTTTCATTCACGCCATTGGCACGCATTGCCCTGTATTTATAATGGTCACCATCGATCCAAATTTGGTATAAATTCTCGAATTGGCGGTCTTCGGCAATGTTTTTTGGAGATAAATGACAATGGTAATCAAAAATGGGTTGCTTTTTTGCAAAGTCATGATAGAGCGTTCTTGCGGCTTCGCTGTGAAGCAAAAAATCATCCGAAATAAATATTTTTTCTGACATCTTTTTTAAATTAAACTTTTTTCTATCCCCATTTCCAAACCTCTTAACTCTGCCAAACCTCGTAAACGCCCAATTCCTGAATATCCCGGATTGGTTTTTTTATTCAAATCGTCCAACATTTGATGTCCGTGATCGGGACGCATTGGGATGATTCTTTTCGTTTCTTTTTGTTTTTTTAGAATAGATTTTACTACTTGATACATATCTACATCACCTTCGAGATGATTCGCTTCATAGAAATTCCCTTCTTCGTCGCGTTGGGTACTTCTCAAGTGAATAAAATTCATTTTTTCGCCGTGACGATCAACTATTCCTGGTAAATCATTTTCGGCAATTACACCATAAGAACCCGTACACATACAAAATCCATTGGATGGAGAATCAATTGCATTTAATAATTGTATCAAATCAGCTTCGGTGCTTACCACTCTTGGCAAACCTAAAATTGGATAAGGAGGATCATCTGGGTGAATAGCCATCAAAACACCAACACTCTGAGCTACTGGAATAATTTCTCGCAAGAAATAGTATAAATTTTCTTTTAATTTATTGGCATCAATTCCATCGTATCCTTGAAGCACTTTTAAGAAATCTTCAACAGTATAAGATTCTTCTGCACCCGGTAAACCTGCAATAATATTTTGTTGCAATTTTACTTTATCGGCATCGGTCAACTTTTCAAAGGTGGCTTTTGCTTTTGCTTTTTGAGCATCAGTATAAGTGTTTTCTGCTCCAGGTCTTTTTAGAATGAAGAGTTCAAAAGCGGCAAATTCATTCACATCAAAACGCAAAGCTTTAGAACCATCGGGCATTTCATAAGACAAATCTGTTCTAGACCAATCTAAAACTGGCATAAAATTGTAACAAACAATATTAATTCCACAAGATGCTAAGTTTCTGATGCTCTGCTTGTAGTTCTCAATATATTTCAAATAATCGCCGGTTTGCTTTTTGATATCCTCGTGCACCGGAATACTTTCTATAACCGAAAGAGTCAATCCAGCGGCTTCTACTTCATTTTTTCGTTTTATTATCTCGTCAACTTCCCACACCTGACCATTTTTAATATGATGTAGCGCAGTCACAATTCCTGTGGCTCCGGCTTGTTTGGCGTCAGATAATTTTACTGGATCATTTGGCCCGTACCATCTCCAAGTTTGTTCCATAATTTAAAGCACTATTTTTTTAAACTCCGCTAAACGCACTAAAACCTCCATCGATAGGAATAACTACACCAGTCACAAAAGAAGATGCGTCATCGCATAAATAAAGCGTAGTGCTGATTAAATCTTCGGGTTCTCCAAATCTTCCCATTGGTGTTTGTCCAATGATTGTATTCCCTCTTGCTGTCAATTCACCATTTTCTGTTGTCAATAAAGCACGGTTTTGATCTGTCAAGAAAAATCCAGGAGCCAAGGCATTCACACGAATTCCTACTTTCGAAAAATGTACTGCCAGCCATTGTGTAAAGTTAGATACAGCAGCTTTTGCACCACTATAAGCTGGAATTTTTGTCAATGGTGTAAAGGCATTCATCGAAGAAATATTCAAAATGCTACATCCTTTTTTACCAATCATGTCTTTTGAAAAAACTTGTGTTGGCAATAAAGTTCCTATAAAATTTAAATTGAAAACGAACTTTATTCCTTCGGCATCCAAATCAAAAAAAGTTTTGAAACCTTCGGTTGTATTTTGCAAGTCCTCCTCCATAAGAAATGGATTTGATGTGGTTCCCAATGGATGGTTTCCTCCAGCACCGTTTACCAAAATATCGCAACTTCCCAATTTTTCATTGACTTCTTTTTTGGCGGCTTCTAGTGAATCTCTTTCCAATACATTGGCTGCAACACCAATTGCTTTTCCTCCAGCGGCATTAATTTCGCTGGCAACTTTATCTGCAGCTTCTTTTTTTAAATCCAAAAGCGCAATTTGGTAGCCTTGTTTGGCCAATGCTTTTGCCAATGTACCACATAAAACTCCTCCTGCACCTGTTATAACTACTGTTTTCAGGTTATTTACTTTTTTATGGATTGAATTAAATTCAAAACTGTTTTGGTTTCAGATTCTATTGTGGTGTAATCCTTGTCTGCCATCAATTGTTTGCTGATGAGTTTGCTTCCCATTCCTACTGCAGAAACTCCAGCTTTGAACCAACCACCAATATTTTCAGCAGTAGTATCCACACCACCTGTTGGCATAAATCGTAGATTTGGAAAAATATCTTTGATTCCACTCAAGAAATCTGGTCCTAACATATTGCCAGGGAATAATTTTATGAATTTTACTCCTGCATTTTCGGCAGCAATAATTTCGGTTGGAGTCATACAACCTGGGCTATATAAAATATCTTTTGGAATTAGAAAAGCGGCTACTTCAGGTACAAAACCTGGACTGATAAAAAAATCGGCACCTACTTTTAAATAGTCTTTGGCTTGTTGAAGGTTTTTGATGGTTCCAATACCTAGTAATAAATCCGGCATTTCAGCATTTCTCACTTCCACCATTTTGGTAAAGTTACTCAAAGCAGTTTCACCACGGCTAGTGTATTCTACCGCTTTAATTCCAGCTTTGTAAATCGCTCTTAAGACTTCTATTGTTACATTTTCATCAGCATTGAAGTACAAAGGAAGCATCCCTTGAGCAACAATTGCGTCAGTTACTTTTTGAATATTACTCATTTTTTTTGATTTTTATTAAATTTATTAACCGCAAAGACACGAGGTCGCGAGGTTTTATAGTTTGATTTTTGTTTGATAGATTTGACAACTTTTAGAAAGTTGTCAAATCTGATATTTATTTACTGCGCTCGCGTGAGGGATGGCAGTGGAGCTCTCCCGATTTTTCATCGGGAAGCGGGAACGTACAGCCCGACCCGACCTTTTCGGGAGGGGCACGCCCAAATCATTATTTAAATTTTTACTTTAAATACTAATTTTTTGATTTCACCATCCCCAATCATTGGAGCGTGAACATCTTCTGGATAAAATATGGCAAATTGGTCATCTGTCAATTGAAAAGACATATCTGGAGCATCACTAAAAAAGCGAACGTCTTTTTCAGGATTATAGTCTCCGTTTTGTGCTACACATTTTTCTCTTGGTTTCCAAGCGATAGTTTCTAATCCTTTTACGCAAACTTGTATATCGATGTTTTTATCGTGACATTCAAATTTTGCTAAACTTGCTTCTGCGGTTTTTCCGTTAGCCGTATTCACGATTAGTTTGAGACCTTCGGCAATTTCTGAAACTCCGTCGGGAAGATTGGCAATATCATTTTGCTTGATATAGTCGAATGCTTTTGCAAATAAAGGATGCAAACCCGTGTATTTAGCAGCGTTGGTTACTGTATCTATGATCATAATTTATTATTTATCGTGCAACTCTACCAGAAGCATCACCTCCCATAAGTTTAGAAACTTCCTCTACTGTAACTAAATTTGCATCACCTTTGATTGTGTGTTTCAAGCAAGATGCTGCAACAGCAAAATCTAATGCGTTTTGGTCATCGTCAGGATACGTTAATAATCCGTAGATTAAACCTCCCATGAAGGAATCACCACCACCAACTCTATCCACGATATCCGTAATTTGATATTGACGTGTTTGTAACATTTGTTTTCCATCGTATAAAACTCCAGCCCAAGTGTTATGAGAAGCAGAAATAGAACCTCTTAAAGTGGTAATTACTTTTTTGGCTTTTGGGAATTTTTCCATCATTTGTTGACAAACAGATAAGAAAGCTTCCGCTTTTACATCGTGTCCGTGAGTTTGAACTGCTGCTCCTGCTGGTTTGATACCAAAGTGCATTTCGGCATCTTCTTCATTTCCTAAAATGACATCACAGTATGAAGTCAACTCAGTCATTATAGCTTCACGATCTCCTCCGTATTTCCATAGTTTAGCACGGTAGTTTAAGTCTGTTGAAATTGTAACCCCTAATTTGCTAGCCACTTTTACAGCTTCTAAACAAGCATCGGCAGAGCTTTGAGAAATGGCTGGAGTAATACCAGTCCAGTGAAACCACTCAACCCCTTCAAAAACTTTTTCCCAATTGATCATTCCTGGTTGAATATCAGACATTGATGAATGGGCTCTATCATAAACCACTTTACTTCCTCTGCTTACTGCTCCTGTTTCAAGAAAATAAATTCCCAAACGATCTCCACCCCAAACTATATTATCGACACCAACGCCTCTTTTACGCATTTCCATCATAGCACATTCACCAATATCATTTTTTGGCAAACGGGTTACAAAATCAACCGGAATACCATAATTTGCTAATGAAACTGCTACATTAGATTCGCCTCCTCCATATACAACATCAAAATTGTCTGCTTGTGAAAATCTTAAAAATCCTTGTGGTGCTAATCTTAACATTATCTCACCAAAAGTCACTACTCTTTTTGCCATTTTTTTTGTTTTTATAATTATTTACTATACTAATTGGTATTAATTTTTTAATGTGCTCGCACACGCCATTTTTTAAAATTATCTTGAAACTCGTCCTCCTCCAAATCCACTCATCAGAGCATTGATTTCACTCACCGTAGCTAAATTTATATCACCTGATATGGAATGTTTCAAGCAAGTGGCAGCAACTGCAAACTCTAAGGCCATTTGATGATTGTCTGGCCAAGTTATCAATCCATAAATGATTCCTGCCATAAACGCATCGCCTGCGCCAATTCTATCAATAATATGGGATATATTGTATTCTCTGGCCTGCAATAATTCGCTACCATTCCAAATGGAAGCACTCACTGCATTAGAGGAAGCATTAGCACGCATTCGATGAGTAGAAGTAATATTTTTTAGTTTTGGAAATGCTTTCATCCAATTGCTAAAAACTATTTCTTCGGTATCCAATTCCTTTTTCTTGATGCCTAAAACTTTTTCAGATTCATCAATACCTCCTAATAATAAGTCGCAGTGTTGCACCAAATTTGGCATTATTTCATTGGCATTTTTACCATATTTCCATAAAGTAGGTCTGTAATTCAAATCTGCAGATATAGTCAATCCCTTGTTTTCAGCTACCACTAGAGCTTCTTTGCATAATTCAGCTAATTCTAGTGAAAGCGAGGGGGTAATTCCTGACCAATGAAACCAATCGGCATCTTTAAATATGGTTTCCCAATCAATCATTCCTTTTCTCAGCGTCGAAAATGAAGAATCTTCTCTATCATAAACTACTTTTCCGGGTCTTTCAGAAGCACCTTGTTCAAAATAATAAATTCCAAGACGTTTGCCTTGAGTCAATGCTATTGGCTCTACACCAAAAGAACGCAACATACTCAATGAAGATTCACCCAATTCGTTTGGAGGTACGGCAGTAATAAATTTAACAGGCAGTGCAAATTTTGCTAATGAAGCAGCAACATTGGCTTCGGCACAACCGTAATATAAGTCAAACGAAGTAGCCTGAGTTAATCGTAAATGACTTGGCGGCGACAGCCTAAGTAATATTTCTCCAAAAGTTACAATTCTTTTTAACATATCAGATGTAATTTTCGTGTGCGTACACGAACGATACAAATATATAAAAAAAATGAAGTCAAACAGAAAATTAAATGAAAATTTAAAATAATTATAAAAGACAAAAAAAAGTATAATTTTACATTATTAAATATTTAAAAGCTCAAATCATCATTACAATAAAAAAAATAGCCGAAATTGCTAACGTATCAGTTGGAACTGTCGATAGAATTATTCATAATCGTGGTCAAGTTACCGAGGAAAATATAGCAAAAGTGAATGCCATAATTAAAGAGTATGGATACAAAAAAAATATTTTTGCCAGCAACCTAGCATTCAACAAAAAGTTTAAATTTGCCGTTTTTCTTCCAAAAAACGAAAATATAGAATATTGGCAGGCTCCAATAATTGGAATAAAAAAAGCAGCTGAAGAATTGGCTAATTTTGGAGTTACTATTGATTACTTCTTTTTTGATTATAACATCGCGTCATTTAATAAAACAGCTGCCAAAGTATTGAAACTTGACCATGATGGATTGCTATTTGCCCCTATTTTTTATGAGGAATCTGTTTCATTTTTAACTGAATATAAGAAAAAAGATAATACAATTGTAATGATTGATTCTAATCTTCCAGAAATTAATGATGTTGCTTATATTGGTCAGGATTCTTATCAAAGTGGATTCCTGGGCGGAAAATTAATCAGTTATGGCATCAAAAACGACAGCAATGTTCTCATATTAAAAATAAACCAAAACGTGGAAAGTACTTCTAGAACGAATGTTTTTTTGCAACGTATCAAGGGTTTTTATGCCTTTTTCAAGGAAAAGCAAGACATCCCAAAATTTAATTTTTCTGAAATTACCATAAAATATGATATTGAAAACCAATTAACAACAAAGATGTTTGATAATATTGATTGTGTTTTTATACCCAATTCAAGAGTTTATATTGTGGCTAAATTTATTAAAGAAAATAAACTAAGAAACATTAGAATTATTGGGTATGAATTATTAAAACAGAATTTGGAGTATTTAAACGATGGAGTTATTGACTTTTTGATTCATCAAAAACCGGAAGAACAAGGCTACATGGGAATTGGATATTTGTACAAAAAAGTTGTTTTAAAGGAATCCATAAATGAGATACACTATATACCTTTAGAAATTTTTGTAAAAGAAAATATATATTAACCCTTTGGGTGCAATTTAATTATTTGTTTTTATATAAAAAAAAACTTCTCAATTTCTTGAGAAGTTTTGTGGTCGATTGCTTGTCCCGATGCAATCGGGAAGGGGTTCGAACCCCCGACCCTCCCGATTTCATCGGGATGCCTGAACCAGCTGAGCTAATCGCTATTTGAATTAAATAAAACTATTAATTCCTGAATTTTAATTCTGCTTTTCCAAGATTTAATTTGTTTTTCACGTTTAATAGCTTCCGATTGATTTTCAAATAGTTCGTAATAAACTAAATTCCAATCGTTTGAAGCACCAGTAAATCCTTTACTTTTTTGATTATGCCTAATAATTCTTTCGGATAAATTAGCAGTATATCCAATATAGAATTTGTTTCTTGAAAGACTATGAAGAATGTAAACTGTGTAAGACATATAAATAATTATTTAGGGCATAAAAAAACTCCAACATTTCTGTTGAAGTTTTGTGGGCGATGAGGGGTTCGAACCCCCGACCCCCTCGGTGTAAACGAGGTGCTCTGAACCAGCTGAGCTAATCGCCCTAAATATTTCTTAATCTTTGCTTTTCCGACCCTCCCGATTTCATCGGGATGCTCTGAACCAGCTGAGCTAATTGCCCTAAATATTTCTTAATCTTTGCTTTTCCGACCCTCCCGATTTCATCGGGATGCTCTGAACCAGCTGAGCTAATCGCCCTAAATATTTCTTAATCTTTGCT
>Ga0316612_1000579_pt1 | contig 10733 bp, 10 predicted proteins | sample MIS2016226_MG_FD_207676 | JGI IMG/M metagenome (GOLD analysis project Ga0316612, IMG submission 207676) | Microbial mat bacterial communities from Middle Island sinkhole, Lake Huron, Michigan, United States - MIS.2016.226 | ecosystem: Environmental > Aquatic > Freshwater > Lake > Sediment... | reverse complement strand
AGTGCTGAAATTGGGGACTTTGACCCCACCACAATCCAGATCGACACTGTAGGCCCCACCGTCGGGGAAGAACTGCTTACCGCTGGGGTTCAGGCGCTCCTCGCCTCATTTTTTGGCATTGTCGTCTACCTCAGTTTTCGCTTTCGCTTTGACTATGCCGTTTTTGCGATCGTGGCGTTGGTGCATGATGTAATCATTACCGCTGGCTCCTTCGCCCTGCTGGGATTAACGGTAGGCACGGAAATTGATAGTCTTTTCCTCGTTGCCCTCCTCACGATCATCGGGTTTTCCGTCAATGACACCGTGGTGATCTATGACCGCATCCGGGAAACCCTCGAAGCCAGTGAACCCGGAACCTCCATTGATACCGTCGTGGATGATGCGGTAAATCAAACCCTCACCCGTTCGATTAATACCAGTCTGACCACGATTTTGCCGCTGTTGGGGATCTTCTTTTTTGGCGGGGATACGCTGCGAGATTTCGCCCTTGCCTTGATTATTGGTTTTCTCGCTGGGGTTTATTCCAGTATTTTTATTGCCAGTACAATGTTGGCTTGGTGGCGCAAACGACAGGAAAAAGATCTCCCTCTGACTCCTTCGGTGGCTAATCTTTCCGATGAAACCTAAACGCTAATGCCCGATGATCCCCAATTGGCAGCAAAAATTGAGCGGCTCCACCGGCTGACGGTGTATGGCCGCTGGTTAGCGGTGGGCGGGGCCTGGCTGGTACTGGCTCCTCCGGCGTTGTGGGCAATGCGGGAGCAAATTTCTCTGTTGCGGGAGTATTTCACTTGGGCGGGACTACGTTACGGTTTGGCCTTTTATCCCTGGAGTGCGATCGCCCTCGCCTTCTGTATTGGCTTTACCGCCAGTGTTCTGGTGTGGCAAAGTCGTAATATTCTTTTTGGCCTGCCCCAACGGGAGCGGCAGCGTTTAATCCATCAACTCATGGCCATTGAACGCCAGGGGCCAAGCCATCCCCTCGCCCGATGGTTTCCCCCCGAATAACCCCCCCATTCCCCGATGAAACCCACGTTTAAAACTGCCCAAGCCTGGGAACAAGCCCAAACCTTAATGCAACCCACCTTAATCCGCGTTGTCGATCACCTCCGGCAGCGGCTGGAGGCTTCCGATTGGCAGGGGGATTATGAAGAAATCGAGGAACCCTTACCAGGGTTTCAATTGCGCCTCACCCAAGGGGAAAGGGTGCATATTTTGAAGTTATGGGATCTTTGTTTTCAAGTTTGCTTTGTTGATTATCCGACGATAGATCTGGAGGTCGATCCCTTGGTGGATATCGATACCCAGTTATTGGATGGGGCGGGGGAGGTGGAATGGGAGGTTTTAGATCAGAAAGTGCGGGCGGTTTTAGCGGCGGTGTTTGCGGGGTTGGAGGAGGTTTCCCCGTCCTGACCCCTGATCCGCTAAAATGTTAAGAAATCTATAGTTTCTTGCCCCTCCTTGAGGTCAACCATGTCTCTTCCCATTCGCAACGTCGCCATCATCGCCCACGTCGATCACGGCAAAACCACCCTCGTTGATGCCCTGCTCAAACAATCCGGAATTTTCCGGGAAGGCGAAGATGTCCCCATTTGCGTCATGGACTCCAACGACCTCGAACGGGAACGGGGGATCACGATTCTGTCTAAAAATACCGCCGTTCACTACAAAGATACCCTAATCAACATTGTGGACACCCCCGGCCACGCCGACTTTGGCGGGGAAGTGGAGCGGGTGCTCGGTATGGTGGATGGTTGCATCCTGATTGTTGATGCCAACGAAGGCCCGATGCCCCAAACCCGTTTTGTGCTTAAAAAGGCTTTAGAAAAAGGCCTACGCCCGATCCTCGTCGTCAACAAAATCGATCGCCCCAACGCTGACCCCGATGTTGCCGTGGATAAAGTCTTCGATCTGTTTGTGGAATTGGGGGCCGATGATGATCAATGCGACTTCACCACCCTCTACGCTTCGGGCTTAGATGGTTATGCCAAGCCCACCCTGGCCGAAGAAGGCAAGGATATGGAGCCGTTGTTTAATGCCATTCTTCAACACGTCCCGCCCCCGGCCGGCGATCCGGAAAAGCCGCTGCAATTGCAAGTCACCACATTAGACTATTCGGAATATTTAGGCCGGATCGTCATTGGTCGCATCCACAACGGCAAAATTCTTGCCGGGCAACAGGCCGCCCTCTATAAAGATGATGGCAGCATTGTCAAAACCAAAGTCAGCAAACTCTTAGGGTTTGATGGCCTGGCACGGGTGGAAATCGCCGAAGCCTCCGCTGGGAATATTGTCGCCGTCGCCGGGTTTGCTGATGCCAATATTGGCGAAACAATCACCTGCCCCGACAACCCCCAAGCTTTGCCCCTGATCAATGTGGATGAACCCACATTGCAGATGAATTTCTCGATCAATGATTCCCCCTTTGCGGGTCAAGAAGGTAAGTTTGTCACCTCTCGGCAATTGCGCGATCGCCTCTACCGCGAACTAGAAACCAACGTCGCCCTTCGGGTCGAAGAAACTGATTCTCCCGATAAATTTGCCGTTTCCGGTCGGGGGGAACTCCATTTAGGGATTCTGATTGAAACGATGCGCCGCGAGGGCTATGAATTTCAAGTGTCCCAGCCCCAGGTGATTTATCGCGAAATCAGTGGCCAACCCTGCGAACCCTTTGAATACCTGGTGTTAGATGTGCCGGAAAATGCCGTCGGTAGCTGCATTGAGCGGTTAGGGCAGCGCAAAGGCGAAATGCAAGATATGCAAGTGGGGGCCAATGGTCGCACTCAGCTTGAGTTTGTGATTCCGGCGCGGGGGCTGATTGGTTTCCGAGGCGAATTTATCCGCCTCAGTCGCGGGGAAGGGATCATGAACCACAGCTTTTTAGAATATCGGCCGATTGTGGCTGAATTGGAAACCCGGTATAACGGCGTGATCATTGCCTTTGAGGAAGGGACAGCCACGTTCTACTCCCTCAAAAATGCTGAAGATCGCGGCGTGTTCTTCATTGAACCCGGCACAAAGGTTTATAAGGGCATGATCATCGGCGAACACAACCGCCCCCAAAACCTGGATCTGAATATTTGCAAAGCCAAACAATTGACCAACCACCGCGCCGCTGGTGGCGATGAACTGGTGCAACTTCAGACCCCCATTGAAATGAGTCTGGAGCGGGCTTTGGAGTATATTGGCCCCGGTGAACTGGTGGAAGTCACACCGCAATCGATTCGCCTGCGGAAAATTGACAGCAAGAAACTGGCAAAACGCTGATCCTGTAAGGGGTTGTGATATGGTGGGAGGGCAAAACAGGCTGCTCTCCCTCTGACAATGCCGAATCTAACCCCTATACTGGAAGTATTGAAGTATTCATGATTTGGCATTAGGGTGCTGGAGTTAAATCGGGCTAGGTAAGGGTGTGTTCAAGCCTTGCCGAGCGACTTTGAAACACGCAGTTGGTCATTCCCTAACCATGTCATCATTATCCCTTTCCACCGATCTTGATTTGATCAAAAGCCTGGATCCCAGTGCGATGGATCAAATCCTCTTTTATTTGGCCTTTAGTGCGATGCGCACCAGTGGCCACCGCCATGGTGCGTTTCTCGATGCGGCAGCGACGGCGGCTAAATGTGCGATTTACACCACCTATGTTGAACAGGGTGAAAATATCCGCATGACGGGGCATCTTCATCATATTGAGCCGAAGCGGGTCAAGGTGATTGTGGAGGAGATTCGCGAAGCGTTGACGAAGGGCAAGTTATTGAAAATGCTGGGTTCTCAAGAACCCCGCTATCTCATCCAGTTCCCCTATGTATGGTTGGAGAAATATCCTTGGCAGGGGGGGCAAGCTGGGTTAGCCCACGCATCGCGGTTGGTGCAAACCAATTTAACCGGTGAGCAAAAGCACTACATTGAAGAAAAATTGCCCGCTGAGATCCCCAATGCTCAACTGATTAATTCGTTTCAGTTTTTTGAATTAATTGAGTTTTTACATTTGCGATCGCAGGAAGACCTCCCCCCAGAACGACAAATGCCGATGAGTGAGGCGCTGGGTGAGCATATTAAACGGCGGCTGATCTATTCGGGGACGGTGATGCGGGTGGATAACCCCTGGGGTTTGCCTTTCTATGCTCTGTTGCGGCCTACCTATTCCCCTTCTGGTTCTGAGGAGCGGGCCTATACAGTGGTGGAGGATACGGCGCGATTTTTCCGGCTGATGCGGGATTGGGCGGAGGAGAAGCCGCCGGTGATGCGGTTATTGGAGGAGTTAGATATTCCCCCGGAGGATCTGCCAGCGGCTCAGGCGGAACTGGATCAGGTGATCCGAGCTTGGGCAGACAAATACCACCGCCAAGGTAGCCCAACGATGATTTTACAAATGGTGTTTGGCAATAAGGAGGAGTAAGCCTCTCTCTCTAAATCCCGCTCGTGCCATGGCCTATTTCATGGCATGGGCAGAGGAAGGCGAGGAAAAAACTTGCTGTGTTTTCTGCAAGCCTTTCCAGAAGACCATTTGCTAAAATGCAGGGGAAACCCTGAAACAACGATGATCATGCCTGCTGCTACGCTAACCATTGAAGATGTGTATGCCTACATCACTCGGATCTTGCCACCCACTGCCTTACTACAGTTAGCCGCGTTGATTTTGAATGGCTTGACCCAGCAAAATCAATCTGTTATCGATGAAAGCAACACTTGGACTGATCAAGATCAGTTAGAATTATCAGCTTTTTCTTTACAACACTTTAGTACAGCTTTTTTGGGCGATGAGGAGATAGCTGAGTGACTTTCAATGCTGGTGATATTGTCACCAATATTTCTCACTTGTAGTCCATCATGTTCTTTCAGAAAGGAGTTTGATGTAATGAACATACCTCATGAGCATGGCAGCCAGCATGTAAAGTTTTATATATAGTGTGCTTAATTATTTGTAGTGCTTCAATATTAATGTGTTATATTTTTCTAGAAGTCTATTCTGTGTCATCAATGAAGAAATTCGTAACTGTCAATCCCATAAGTGGATAGCCATTGTTTAGGGTAAATATAGTTAGACTTTTATTTATAAAAGGTTTAGATAAGTAAATACAGCAAATACAAATCTCGGAAATTCTCTAAGCGAAGTAATTTAGATACGCTACTATGTTGTTACTCGAAAAAGAGCTACTTAAAGAATTTGAAAGAGATGTTACTAAGGAGTGGCTAAAGATTTTGACAAAAGCCTTATCCTGTTCTGGAATCTCTGGAGAGAAGTCTCCCTGGGAAATGGCTGATCTTGCTTGCAAAGTAGAGGCTAGATGGAAGCAACACCCACGCTATAACTTAGCTGGATTATCGGCAGTGACAGGTATTTCAAAATGTCGCCTGCATTTACTATCAAGAACAGCAGCATTTTTCCCGCGAGAAAAAAGATTTCCTGAGTTGAGCATCAGTCACCATATTGAGGTCATGAAAGCCGATCCTGATAAAGCTATTTTTTGGCTTAAACAAGCTCGTGAGAAAGGATGGAACAGTAAGGATATTCGCCTGGCAATTGCTGGGGAAGGTGATCCTCGTAAATATTCATGGTTACGCTGCGGAACTTTCTGGTACTTTACCAAATGTGATAAACGTTTTGGGATTGACCATCCTGGCCGTATTCCTGGACAGATATCAGCAAATGTTATTCACTACTTTACTGATCCAGGGGATGTAGTTGTTGATTTAATGGCTGGTGGTGGCTCTACGCTTGATGCAGCACAATATCTAGAGAGACACTGTTTTGCCTATGATTTGACTCCTGTTCGTCCTGATATTAAACAGCATGATGTGTTGAAAGGATTACCAGAGGAATTAACAAAAGTAAATTTATTTTTTTTTGATCCGCCTTATGGATCAATTTGCCGTGGTTTTTATAAAGATCATACAAGCTGTTTGTCAAGAATGGATCAAAACAGTTTTCTTCATTCTTTGCGACAGATTACACATGAATGCAAAAAAATCTTATTGCCCAAAGGTCGATTAGCCCTCCTGGTGCAAAACGTTGCTAACTGGGAAGGTGACACAGTTTTTCAAGTGCTAGAGTTCCTGCTAAAAGATGGATGGCAGCTTGATCGACGCATCCAAGTACCATTATCCACACAGCAAATTCCCTCTGCTGTTATGCGATGGGCTAGGGATAATCGTCAACTGGTCAATATAGATCGAGATTTGTTAGTATTACGGTTAGATTAGCTACCCTCCCCTCATGTACACAACCGATCAAGCAAGACATCCCGCACTCCCTATTCCAGAACAATTTGCCAATGTACTGGAAACAGACATCATTGATTATATTGACAGCATCCGGCGGCTGGACGATCCTTCTATTACCACTGCTCTTCAGGAAGCGCGTAGGCGCATGGTTGATGGAAATATCATCTGTCTAGCACCAGACACTACAGGATTAGGGTCAATGGTTGCTGTTGATGGTGGTAATAATGTATTGCAAACTGGATCGGCTACCCAATGCTTTGTTTTATCCGTCTGCTATTCCTTACGCCCTGATTTTGATGTAAATTTTTCCATGGAGCGGCTAGTATTTGACAGTGGGGAACCAGCCGCCCTGATGTACGGTGTTCGTAATGCGATGGAAATTAGGGACGTTCATGATGCTCGTGAAGCTGAGAGCTTCTGTATCATTGATAACTCATGGGTATCACTTCTGCAAAATATTAACAGAACCCTAGTGCATTATGGGAATGCAACCCCTCATGATCAGCGTATTCTTGAACCCTTCCTGCGTCCCATGCTGGCGAACGGTGGACACTTCATCACGGCAATCAGACATCCCCGCAATATAGCCCTTTCCAAGGGCGGGGTATCAAGTTTATACTGTGATAGATATGGCGGTGGAGTGGTCAGTTTGCCAGACAAAGTGTTCCTGCTAGGCATTATGGAAGCAGGAGAATATACTGAACCAAAAGCACTAGTCGAAAGTGGTCAAGGACAGCTTAACGTCCACACCAGCGATCTGTTTACCTGTCATCAAACTGTGGAGAGATTCTACAATGCTGATTTCAATACGACAAGTGATGGTTTCATCTGCTCAACCTATTATAAACCTCATCCTTGGTCTCCCATCAAGCGTATAGAGTTTCATCGTGACCTGTTAATGAATGGACAACGTTTGTTTTTTGAGATGCTTGCCACGATTCGGGACAGCATGACCATCCCAACTATTCAAGAGCCACTTGAACAATTTATCGTGGATGAGATTGTCAGACGACATACAGGGCGAATACCTGATTTATATCAAACCGCTGGTGTCGCTAATATTCGCGACTTTAGCAGCGCATTTGCTATCCAGCTTGTAAGACGTTTACGAACCTAATTCATTACACTTTAAAGGAGAATTATGCCGGAATATATCAGCATTGGCTCAACACGCAAACGTCAATTTTATGGAGTTGTTCGTTCTAATTCACTTGGCAATGAACTGCTTGGTAAGCTTGGTTTTCTTCGTTTTCTAGCTGGAAGTAACATTGTATCAGTACTTTGTCAGATTGTTTCGGTGGATCGACGAAACAATGTTCATGAAGACGGTAGTTTTGGGCCAGTCATTGCCGCCAGAGGATCAATTCCTTACTTATCAGATATCGGTGACTACGAAGAAGCAGTAGCAAAGCCGATTGCTCAACAGGTGAACGGAGCACCGGCTCCATTACGGGCTAACCCACCTAGCGGATCGCAAATTGTCAGCTTAGATGATACTTCACTCGTACTAGAGGAAGGTAAAAATACAACTCCACAAAGAGTTTTCAATAGCTTTTCACCTGCCGAAGAACAGTATTTGCGTTATAGCGGTAATTTAATTGGAGAAAATATTTGTTTGCCATTTATTTGTAAAAGCTTTCATCCAAACGATGAAAATGGATGGGAAGAAGCAAGACACGCGCTATTCCTTGGTCGTTCTGGCTCTGGTAAAACCCACGCTGCCAAAATAATGCTCGCTATTTATTTGCTCTCTACACGAGGAATGGGAGCATTTATTCCAGATGGAAAGGGTGATTTCATCCGACCTTCGCGCGTTGATTTAAATTTACAAGCATTTCTTCAAGCTAATGGTCGAGACGTTGATGTAATCACTCTGGAAGATTTAAGATTAGAAGAAAGAAAACAGTTTGAACAGCTTTTAGAAATTGAAAACTTCAAAAATTTAGTTATTGGTAGTGCAACAGGTGAAAAATGGCAGCAACTTCTAGAACTTACCCTTTCTAGGTTCACGGATGACAGGGGAAATTTGATAGTACAAGGTGAATCAGCAATTACTCTAGAGGCTTTTCTAGATAATATCAATCAAAATATTCGTTTGGTTTATGCTGAGTCACAAAATGCTCTAAATCAAAGAGTTAACAGGGTGACAACTATGCAGGAAAATAATCAACGACGGATTAGAGAAGTTTTTGATGGAGTACTTAATCGCTTCACGAGAGGAATCTTGATCAATGATATTGTTGATGCAGTTTTGAGCAATGGTCAAATCTACTTTCTAGACATTCAATCTTTTGAAAATGAAGTCAATGTGTATATTTTAGGCACTCTTTATCGGCGATTTCGCAAAAGATCTTCATATTTATTTAATAGACACACTTATTCAAATGCAATTGTGTATGTGGATGAAGCTAACAGATTTATCCCACAAAACCCTGATGATGACCGTAAGGAGTTGGCGCGGGAACTAATAGACGGTATCCGCACTACCCGTCAGTATGGGCTTGCGTGGTGGTTTGCTGATCAGCGTCCCGCTTCTATCAGCAAGGATGCTTTCACCCAGATGGGAACTTATTTTTTTGGTAAAGGAATGAACGCTATTGCTGATCGTGCCAGCATGGAATCTGTTTTAGGCGCAGATGGCTGCAACATTTATGATTATGTTGTTACAGCAGGTGACAGACCATTTGTTGTAACTGGTCAGTTTATCGGAATCGGTTCAAGTGATTATGTACCTGTGCCAACAGAATTCTTTGGAAACTGGCAAGAACTGGCTGAAAATAACAACCGCGACTTTGAGACCCGTATTAGACCCATTGATAGGTGATGTTTCGCTAATGACGAAACATTTTTTCTTGTTACTTGACTCTGCCAAATAACGCCCTCCCGGAGGGATTCCGCCTCCCTCCCCCCAACAGGCGGCAGAGCCGCCCGATACCCATGCCATGGCAGAGCCATGGCACGAGATGAACTTAGACTGTGCTGAGTAACTGAGGGAAAGGCTGTAATGAGATCCTTACTCTAAAATAGATAAAAGAGTTGTAGGAAAAGGGTTGATGACGTTAGACGAGATACAAGATCAGGTATTGCAGTTGCCGATGGGCGATCGCTCCAGTTCTTGTCCCTCTCCAGAATTAGATTGCCCTAGCAGTCTAACAATTCGGGTGCAGCGTGGGTGAGATGCAAAGACTTTGGCAACCCCTGACCCGAAATGTTGTGCTGCTGAGATTGTTGATGGGGGCAGTCCTGCTAGGTTGTCTGTAAAGCATTTGGGCTTAAGGTTTTGTAGAATGGATAGTTAGGTAGCAAACCCAATCCAAGGTAAAAGACAATGCCGCAAACAGTTCTCAACCAAATTCTTAACCAATTGCAGGTGCTAGAGCCATCCGAGCTACAGCAGCTTAGTCAGGTCATTCAAGGATATTTGCAAGATAACAAAGTTTCTACAAAGCAAGCAGCATTCCATCAAGCATTAGTAGGATCTGGTTTGGTTCGGCAAATTAAGAACCCAAAGTTTGAAGGGATGGCACGCGCACCTCTTATCCTGGTTCAAGATGAACCTATCTCTCAAACAATCATTGAGGAACGCCGCTAAATGTCAGTCTATTTTCTAGACAGTAGTGCATTGGTCAAGCGCACTGGCTTGTTAAAGTAGGACGATTTCTGAAAGGTCTTTTGTACAACGGCTTCGGTCAATGAAAAACCAGTGATCCAACTTTAAGAGACCAGTGGACTGGCTCATTCCCGATGCCAAAGGGTTCCCTCTGGTTTATCTACCAAAATAATCCCCGCTGCTTTGAGTTGATCCCGAAGACGATCGCCCTCGGCAAAATTTTTCGCCTTGCGAGCAGCGGCCCGTTGGGCGATTAAGGTTTCTATGGCTTCATCGCTCAATCCTACGGTGCTTTCCGCCTCTGGTTCCCCCGCCACTAACCCCAATACCCCCGCCAATTCCACCAGGGTACGCCAACGGCCTTCGAGGTGGGGATTCGGCTCCACCTCGCCACCATGGATGAGAATATTCTTCACCTTCCGTAACTCCTTGGCCAGTTCAAACAAGATGGCTAACCCGTTGGGGGTGTTGAGGTCTTGATCCATCGCAGCTTGGAAGCGTTGGCGCAAGCCTGCTGAAGGCATATCGCCCCCTTCCCCATCCCGTGCTTTAGGATTTTGCCAACCCAACTCAGCAGCAAATTCATCCCCCAATTGCAGACCCTCCTTGAGGGTTTGCCAACCATTTTCCGCTGAGGCGATCGCCTCCGTCGTGAAATCCAACGGCTTACGATAATGGGCTTGTAACACAAACAACCGCAACACCATCGGATCCGTGGGCCGGTCGAGGAAATCGCGGATTGTGACAAAATTTTGCAACGATTTCGACATTTTATCGCCGCCGATTTTGACCATGCCATTGTGCAGCCAATAATGGGCCAGGGGGCGATCGCTCGCCCCTTCCGATTGGGCAATTTCGTTCTCATGGTGGGGAAAAATCAGATCCCCCCCCCCGGCCT
>Ga0316612_1000573_pt1 | contig 10799 bp, 7 predicted proteins | sample MIS2016226_MG_FD_207676 | JGI IMG/M metagenome (GOLD analysis project Ga0316612, IMG submission 207676) | Microbial mat bacterial communities from Middle Island sinkhole, Lake Huron, Michigan, United States - MIS.2016.226 | ecosystem: Environmental > Aquatic > Freshwater > Lake > Sediment... | reverse complement strand
CCCTTAAACCCAGAAGAGCCATAAAACTGGGTAGAGTTAATTTTGATAATGCTTTTAGCCATATCATCAATATAATCACAATACCTGAATTGATTGGAGGATTGACTTTTTACGCTCTGGGAGCCTTAGCTTATATCCTGCTACTGACAAGAGTTCATCTTAGTATAGTTGGTCCATCCGTATCGATTGTCTATGTTTTTTCTGTACTGTTAGGTTACTTTGCTTTCAAGGAAGCGGTTCCGATTACCCGTATAGTAGGGTTAGGATTTATCACATGTGGAGTTATATTGGTGTTGTGGAAGAGATAAAATAATATAAAGAAGATGGTATTAGTCATTAGATTCGGTTCTATCCACTTTGTTATGCTAACTGAAATGAGATTCAACAATTTACATTTTTTGACTTTTGTGGATACATAAGCGAGTTAAAAATGTTCAATCATCGATATTAATATATACAAAACGATAGATTCCAATTTGTTGACATTTAGATATTAGTCGAACATAGTTTTAACGATTGATCTTGTCATTGTCTAGGAATAGAGTTAATGTATTGAGAGTGTTGGGATATTATTTATGATTACCTTAGCAGAAGTATTAGAAGAACAAAATCGGTTAGATGAAATTTGCAAAAATATCCCCCTAAAAACACCTGAGATATTTGATGGCAATGCTTTTTATGGTCATGATTACATAATTAAACAATATAGCCAATTAAACAACCCTTTATCACTAAAGGGATCAATCCCTCATGGTGTAGAAACTTGCCCAAAACATACTTGGGAAGCAGAATTAACTAACTCCCTTCCCATTGTGTATTATTACACGAAAGAAAAAGCTCAAACTTATATTGAAGAGATCCAAAAAAGAAATTTAACAAAAAAATTACAAGGGCTAACTCATCCTTTTCTTTACTTGTGTAAAATGCTTGATGACAGCACATATACAAAGGAAAGAAAAGGACTTATTTTCTTCCCTTCACACTCAACACATCATGTTACTTTACAGACAGATTGGGATGAATTAGCCGAATATCTATCTGAATTGGAAACCGAATACAGTAAAGTTACAGTTTGTATCTACTGGAAAGATTACCTTTTAAAAAGGCATCTACCTTTTCAGAGAAAAGGACTAAAAGTAGTATCTGCTGGTCATATATATGACCCATTGTTTCATTTTCGTTTGTATCATTTATTGTCTATGCACAAATATGCATCAGGTCAGGATCCCTATGGTAGTTGTTTGTTTTACGCTATAGCAGCAGGCTGTTCTTATTTTATTTCAGATCAAATTCCATATAGTCACACCGCCGAAACCGAGGAAATATTAAAACGAGATTCTTCTGTTTTGGATTTGGAAATAGCAGAAAAATTAAGAAATCTTTTTGGCAAGCCTCAATTAGAAATATCACAAGAGCAGCTACAAATTGTTGATTACTATTTAGGGAAACAATACTTTCTTTCTCCAGATAATTTAAGAGAACACATTCTAGAGTATAGTTATACCCCAGAGAGAAGAATTCATACTTTAAGTAACAAAGTAGTTGTTACTAGAAAAGAGGTACTTAATATAACAGAATATCCGAATATTGTGCCAAAATTGATTGCCAATTCACAAGCAAACGGAATCTATCAAGATGAAATAAAAATTTTATATGTCATCCAAGGGCTTAGTGCAAGTAGTGGTGCAGGACGTTCTTTGATTTCTATAGGTAAGTACTTATCTGTGTATGGCAAGTACAAACAAACAATTATTCCTTTATCCGGCGCAGACGGAGGTGCTATAGACTTAGCGAAAGAAGCATCGATGGATGTCTTAATAGGTTTACAGAAAGAGGATATTTTAAAGGAGATACAAGAAGCAGATATTGTTTATATTCATTTTTGGAACAACCCTGAAATTTATAATTTGCTATGTGCAGATCTACCTCCTGCAAGACTATTAGTAATATTCCATACAGGCGGCGATGTAATTCCTCACATTATTAGAAGGGAATGGATGCTTTATGCTGACGTTTTAGTTGGTTGTAGTCCCTTGACTTATCAAAGTATTTGCTCCCACTTGCATGATGAGAACGAAAAGGAATTAGGTCGAATTTGCATGATTTATGGTACGACAGATCTTGATCGCTTATCCAATCTTGATATTCAGGAACATTGTAATTTCAATGTGGGCTATATTGGGACAATTAATTTTGTCAAAATGCATCCTCATTATTTATGCATGAGTTCAAAAATTAATATTCCTGATATAAAGTTTATTTTGTGTGGAAATGATGCAGCTAATCTTAAACAAAAAGTGAAAGAACTGGGAGAAGATCATAAGTTTGAATTTAGAGGTTATGTAAATGAGATTAAATCTGTGTTAGAAGTTTTAGATGTTTTTGGCTATCCTTTATGTGAAGATAACTACTCAGGCTCAGAATTAGTTTTACAAGAAGCTATGTATGCTGGTATCCCACCTGTAATATTTTCGTATGGCGGGGCTTCCAAGATAGTTATTCACAACCATACAGGATTGATAGTTGATAGTGAATCAGAATATGTAGAAGCAATTGAATATTTATATAAATATCCTGAAGAACGGAAAAGATTGGGGGAAAACGCCAGAATATATGCAAAAAAATATTTTGGTGGAGAAAATGCAGCCTACTCTACGCATCAAGTTTATCAATATTTAGTGTCACAGCCGAAGCGTCCACGTCAAAGCTTTTGGGGCTTCTCGATAGAGTCTGGCTCTGATTTATTTATTGAGTCTCTAGGAGATTTGGGAAATCATTTTAGGCTCAGCAAGTATTCTCAAGATCCAGATGAGTTCTTGGAATCCGATAGTAATATCGCAAAATCAGAGGCAAGCTGCTTTGCAGTTCTTTTTGATTGGTATCAAAACTATTTTCCGAATGATTTTTGGCTTAGTTTCTGGTCTGCATTGTGCTTTAATTACAATGGACAAAATGAAGAATCTATACTGTTTTATGAAAAAGCTATAAGATCTGGCTACAGTCATTGGCGTATTCACAAGTATTTGTCAGAAGCTTATCAAGCCCAATTACAACAAACTCAAGCCCAATTACAGCAAACTCAATCATTGCAACAAGAGCTTTTAGTTGAATGTCAGAAATTAACTCAATTATTGCAGCAATCACTAATTGAGGTTGACGCAATGAAAAGCAGTAAATTCTGGAAAATACGTCAAGTATGGTTTAAACTAAAGAGAGTATTTGGCTTGTCAACCTAAGTTTAACTTCAATAGTCATACAACTAAACGTTAAGCAAAATGAAAATATTAATTAACTGTGTCAACTTGTTAAGCGGCTTACAAGGAGCTGGAGGAGCAGGGAGCTATGTTTATTTCCTGATTATAGAATTAGCTAAATTAGAAACAGTGAGGGTTTTAATTAAGCCCAGTAATTTTCTTAGATTTCAAAAAATTAAAAATCTAGAAGTTGTTCCTCTCCTTGCAAATAATATTGAACAAATGCAAGAGCACTTTTTATGGGCAGATATATACTTTTGCCCTCTAAATGAATTAGTCCCTTGCTATTTAGATACAAAGATTCCTGTAGTTTCTACTATTCACGATTTGCAGCATGAGGTTTATCCTCATTACTTTAAAAATGGAGTGTACGAATCTCGCAGGACTTACTACGGCTATGCCATTTCTAGAGCTAATGCAATTATTACCGTTTCTAATAATGAGAAAAATTTATTACAAAGAATATACAACAAAAAAGATGTCTACGTTACTTATCATTCTGGTTATTTAGCCGATAAATTTGTTGGTGAAGCAGAAAAAAATAAAATCAGTCAATTTCGCGTTCCAGAATATCCTTATATTATTTACCCTGCTATACCTTGGAGACATAAGAACCATTATCGTCTGGTTGAGGCTTTATGGCTGCTAAAACAAAGCCACCCAGCAATGAAAGATTTGAAATTGATATTAACTGGAGCACAGCATAGCCTTTCATCTTCAAGTCTAGAAAACTTGATTAGTGATTTGCAAATACAAGATTCTATAGAAATGAAGGGTTTTGTAAGTAATTTAGAGTTGGCAGCACTAATAAAAAATGCTAACTTAATGGTTTTTCCTTCTTTATATGAAGGCTTTGGCATCCCTATATTGGATGCGATGAAACTTGGAACCCCAGTACTAGCCAATGCTTTGCCTGCTATTATAGAAATTGCTGGAGATTCTATTAGCTACTTGCAAAACCCTTTGGATAGTAAACAAATAGCGCAGGATATTCATACACTACTTAATGATAAAGGTAAATGTTTGTCTCTAGTTGAATTAGCATATCAACAGGGATCAAAATATTCATCCATTGAAACTGCTAAATCTACTATCTCTGCTTTCTCAAAAGTTATAGAACAATTCCAAAAATCCATAGTTAAATTGGATTATATTAATGTCAAGGATGTTCCTGAGCATAGAAGTCAAATTAAATCCAAGAGAATTAGCTTGATTTTTGATTTTACCAGATCAGAGTTTGATGAGTCTCAATTTATTCAGTATATAGATAAACTTGCTCTTCATTGGCAAGATTTAGTAAAGGTTGTTGCGATACTTCCAGTTGACAAAAAAATCACATTGTCCGAAGTCTATGATCATATCGTACTGAAAGTATACAGCGACAGTAAAAATCAAAGTTACTACCATAATTCGTTTAATTACTTATTCGATGCTGTAATTGATACTAAATATGTAATGTACTGTGAATTAGGATGTATGTTGAAATATCAGCAAAAAATCGACTTAGTAGAAGGAGTGACTATTATGGATACATTCTCTCATTTTGATGCTATCATTTTTACGGAGAAAGTTAAATTTCCTACAGAGACTTTACCTCTGTCCAACGAAACTTTACTGAAAGAATATGATTATTGGAAATCGAAAAGATTAAGCTTTTTTAACTTAACAATCCTAAGAACAGACCGTCAAGACGGTGATTATCACATAGGGCAATATAAATTTCTCAGTAAGTTTTTGTCTGAGAGCGTTTATTTAAAGTATCCTATTATTTAGATTAGCCCTAAATTCATTACCTTGGAGAAATAAACAATGGAAGAAAAAAATATTGCAATTATGATTGAAGAAGCTAGAGCTTGGAGCAGTCGTACCAAACGATTAGATTATTCATCATCTGAATCTCGGAGGTTTTCTTTTTTAAAGAAAATTGTTATGAGGGCTTCCCGTCTCTTCATGAATCCCCAATCCGAAGTAAATCAAAGGGTGCTAGATATTCTTGCTTTACTAGTAGAGGTGAAACTTGCAATTCCTCAAGAGATTCAAGGAAGTCAAGATACCGACACAAAAATTCCTGAAATTTATAGACGTGTTTTTGATTGTGACCCAAACGAAGTATCACTTTCTATTTGGAAAGAGTATATCAATAGAGACAATATTAGTTGTAGTCAAATAGAATCAGAACTTAGAATCACTGTACCCTACATTTCCCAGTCTATAGACAAGTTCAAGGTCTTACTTGAATTTCCAAACTTCCGAATCTATGCCATGAGAAGCGATCATTCTGTTGCTCATGAAATGATTTTACATAAGAGATGGGAAGAACACATGACAGCTCTATTCCTGAAAGTATTAAAACCTGGAGACGTGTTTCTTGATCTAGGTGCTAACATTGGCTATTTTACATTGTTAGCCGCAAGTATTGTCAAAGATTCTGGCAAGGTAATAGCTTTCGAGCCAAACTACTTGAATACTCAATTAATGTTTTCTAGTATTAAAGAAAATCAGTTTACTAATGTTGTCATATATCCATTCGCTGCTTCAGATACAAATTCGATTTTAGCAATGGGTACAGGCGGATCAAATGGAATGATTATAGAAAATGATTCGCAAAAAGTTAGACATTTATTTGCACAGTCAATTATCGTCGATGATTTGCTGAAATCGGAACAGAAAATTGATGCAATTAAAATGGATGTTGAGCTTCATGAACCTTTTGCTCTTCGGGGGATGGATAAGATTATAAAGAAATATCGACCTGTTATTTTTACCGAATTTCATCCACTTCATCTTGGCAAGGATTACTTAGAACAAATCATTCAATATAATTATCGACTATCAATTGTTGATGAAAGATTAGAAAGTTTAGGGGAGCTTATAGAATCGCCTAACAGTGATTTTGTTATGGATTTTTGGCAACAATTGAACACAACTAAACATCTTGACCTTTTCGCGTACCCACTGGAATCCATTGACTAATATGATTGTAGACAAGTCAAGAAAATTACAAATCTCATAATTATGAATTATAGTCCCAAGGTTTTTGCTGTCATTCCTATTCGTAACCGTAAAGATAAAACCCTGAGATTTTTAAAGCGTTTTATTGATCAAACTTATGAAAATTTGCATATAGTCTTAGTAGATGCAAACTCTACTGATGGGACTCAAGATGTAATTGTTAGTTTATATCCTCAAGTGACTTTAATTGATGTAGATGATGAATGTTACTGGACTGCTTCAACTAATAAGGGTATAGAATACTCATTAAATAATCAAGCAGATTTTATCTTAACCATTAATGATGACTCGTATGTTGACATCAATTATGTTAGGGATTTAGTTGGATTGGCAATAAAATACGATACAGATATCTTAGGTAGTCGGATTGATTACATGGATCATCCTGGTTTAATTTGGTCATTAGGATCTTATTCTAATTGGGGCACAAAAAATATCTTGCAACTTTCATATAACAAGTGTTGGATTGATAATCTTCCTCATTCTATAGCAGATCAAGAAGTAATTAAAGTAGAGGCTCTTGCAGGTAATGGAGTCTTAATCAAAAAAACTGTTTTCAAAAAAATCGGTCTATACAACGAGAAGTTTTTACCTCATTATCACGCAGACTCTGAATTGATTATGAGAGCAGTGAAAAATAGTATCCAACCTTTTGCATCAACTAATGTTGTCGTTTATAATGATTGCGTTGATTTTTTTGGTAAACCACAATACTCTTGGAAGCAAGCTTTAACTTATCCAATTAGATATGCTAAAGATTTCTTTGTTAAGAGGAATCATGTTTACTTCATTCCAATTATTTACATCACTTTAACTTATTGCCCTTTAGTGAAAAAAATACCTACTTTGATTTCTTTCTTCTTTATCTCTCTTTTTATACCCCTAAAAGAAGTCACATTAATTCGCACTAGAATAAAAAGATTCTTGTCCAGAAACATAATGAATTAAATAATCATGAATGTCTTTGATTCTCATTAGGTTTGCCATAAAATAGTTGACTCTTCATTATGGGTAGAAAAGTTCTAGTTACTGGAATAACTGGGCAAGATGGTTCTTATCTTTCCCAGTTATTACTTAATAAAGGTTATCAAGTTAGTGGTTTAGTTCGTCGATCAAGTACGAGTAACCTTGTACGAATTAATCATTTTGCTGATGATGTACATATTATTTCTGGTGATTTGTTAGATCAACCATCTTTAATGGATGCGATCGCCCAATCCGAACCCGATGAAATCTATAATCTCGCATCTCAGAGCTATGTTCCACTTTCTTGGACTCAGCCATCACTGACCGCAGAATATACAGCGATCGGTGTATCTCGCATCCTAGAGTCAATTCGCCGCATCAAACCTGATGCCAAGTTTTATCAAGCATCTAGTAGCGAAGTTTTTGGACAACCATCCGAATCACCCCAAACTGAAGAAACAGCTTTTCGTCCCCGCAACCCCTATGGTACTGCTAAAGCCTATGCCCATTGGCTGACTACTAACTACCGTGAGCATTACAATCTCTATACTTGCTGCGGGATCACCTATACCCATGAGTCACCTCGGCGCGGTGCTGAGTTCGTCTTTCGGAAGATTACTCGTGGTGCAGCCATGATTAAGCTTGGGTTGGCGAAAGAATTAAAGCTGGGAAATTTAGATGCTCGCCGAGATTGGTGCTACGCCAAAGATGCCGTTGAAGCAATGTGGCTGATCATGCAGCAAGCAACACCAAATGATTATATTATTGGTAGTGGTGAAACACATTCGGTTAGAGAGTTGGTCGATCATGCCTTCAAATATGTAGGACTTAATTACCAAGACTATGTATCAGTGGATAGTGCTTTCTATAGACCTGATGAGAACGTACAACTAGTCGGCAGTATCGACAAGATTAAAAATAAGATTGGTTGGACTCCAAAATACACGTTTGAAAATCTAGTTGAAGTCATGGTTGAGCATGATCTTAAGGATGTAACTGATAATGAGTTGTAGTTTTAGTAATGTTTAAAGTTACGGTTGATGTCACTCCCATTGACGCTAAGCCCAGTGGAGTAGGCTTGTATATTTTTAACCTTATTGAAGCCTTATCTTGTTTAGAGAAATCAGAATCGTTTGAGTTAGGTCTAGCCTATCAACCAAGATTAAAAGACTGGCTAAAAGGAAATTTTGATTTTCCTAATAACCTTAAGCACTATCAAAATCTCTATCAAATACCATTACCCGTTCGAGCTACTAACTTCTTTATAGATTATTTACCTAAGTTTCTCCCAAGTTATGTGGAACCAATTTTAGAGGATACTGATATATTTCATGGTACTAATTACACTGTATATCCCTATCAAAAAATCCGAAATATTATTAGTATCTATGATTTAAGTTGTATCAGGTATCCAGAATATGTTGATTCTGTAGTACAGCGATACACAAAAAGATTAACTAAATGTTTGAAATGGACAGATGCTATAATTACGATTTCAGAAAGTTCCAAGCAAGATATTGTTAATTATTTAAGCTTTCCTGCTGAGAAGATTTTTGTTACTCCACTAGCTAGTCGTTATAACCATGAATTTCTGAGCAAGCTAAATTTAGATCAGGAAATTCAAAATTACAACTTTAATTTCTCTAAACCTTATATATTATTTGTGAGTACAATCGAACCCAGAAAAAATATACAGTCAATCATTAAAGCCTTTAACTGGCTAAAACAAAACCAGAAAATTGATCATCAGTTAGTATTGATTGGCAAAAAAGGCTGGAAGTATACACCAATTTTTGAAGAAATACAAAAATCACCTTGGCAAAATGAGATCCACCACCTTAACTATTTATCGGATGAATTAGTTGCTTTGTTTTACTCAAAGGCTGATGTCTTTGTTTATCCATCGCATTATGAAGGTTTCGGATTGCCTGTACTTGAGGCTATGACTTTAGGTGCGCCCGTAGTTGCTTCTAAAACCTCCTCAATACCAGAAGTTGCAGGAGATGCCGCTATTTTGATTGATCCTGATGATTTTATGCAAATAGCTGAGGCTTTATTGAAGGTAATTAGCGATCGCCAATTTCGCCAAGACCTAATTAACAAAGGCAAAGCTAGAGCAAGTCTATTTTCTTGGGAGAATACAGCAAAGCAAACCTTAAAAGCTTATAAAAGCATTTTGTAAATATAAAAATAACCATGATTAAGATAGGTATTGATGGTCGTACACTGCAAGGAAATCTTTCTGGAGTTGGAAGATATGTTTTTGAGCTTTGCAAAGAATTGGATAGACTTATTCCTAATGCGGTATTTTTTGTTTATTCTCAAACTTTTATAGAAATGCCAATTGAATCAGATAGATGGATTCCTAGAGTTGATAAATTCTTTGCATCCAAATATATGAAGCCTATTTTGTGGTTAAAGATTCGTTGTGGCTATCTATGTGATCAAGATAAAATAGATATTTTTTGGGGGACTGCAAGTTTCTTGCCTAAATTGAGATCTGAAGTAAAAACAGTTGTAACAATTCATGATCTTGTATTTAAGTTGCATCCTGAAACTATGCCTTTAGGTAATTTATGGGCGCATTATTTGTTTTTTGCAAATGATTTACAAAGGGCTGATATATGTTTATCAAATTCTGAAGGAACTGCTCAAAGGGTACGAGAATATTTTAATTATAATATTGATAAAGTTGTAAAGCCTGCTATCTCTAATATTTTCTATCCTAGGAATAGTTTTGAAATTAATCAATGTTTACATAAATACAATATTAAATCGAAATACATCTTGGCAGTTGCAACCTGGAACCCTCGCAAAAATATTGAAACTTTAATTCAAGCTTTTTTGTTGCTGAAATCACAAGGATATCTTGAGACATATCAATTAATACTGGTTGGTCAAAGAGGTTGGAAGGATTCTAGAATTGCAGACCTGATTCAACAAAATCAAGACAATAGTGTTGTACCTTTGGGTTTTGTACCAGAAAAATTAATGCCCTGTTTATATACTGGGGCTGATGTCTTTGTTTACCCCTCTATTTACGAGGGATTTGGTATACCCGTAATCGAAGCTCTTGCCTGTGGTACGACAGTTATCACTTCAGATATACCTGAAATACGAGAAGCTGGTGGTTCTGCGCCTATTTATGTTCAACCAACATTACAAGGCATTCAGCAAGGTCTGATAGAGTTTACAAAATTAGATGTTCATAAAAGTATAAATAAGCAGAAACCAGTAGTTAGTTTAGATTCATGGGAAGACAGTGCTAAGGTACTTGCTTCAGTACTAATTTAATCAGGATATGATTAGCAAGTAAGACTTCATATTTAACTATAAATAAATTCATTTGCCAATGAAAGATTTTGATATAACTTACCAAAATAAATTAATAATTAATATATCGTTTCTGATGGATAAACCCACGGGAACTTCTAACTATGCTGCTAATATTTTGCCCTATATTTCTGGCATAAATAGTATATATCTTTCATCACGTCCTATTCACTCTTCATCTCATTACAAAATTGCATATGGCATGACAGCAGAACAAGGGGTAAAAGGTCACTT
>Ga0316612_1000572_pt1 | contig 10824 bp, 12 predicted proteins | sample MIS2016226_MG_FD_207676 | JGI IMG/M metagenome (GOLD analysis project Ga0316612, IMG submission 207676) | Microbial mat bacterial communities from Middle Island sinkhole, Lake Huron, Michigan, United States - MIS.2016.226 | ecosystem: Environmental > Aquatic > Freshwater > Lake > Sediment... | reverse complement strand
TCCGAAAACAGATTTAGTCGAAAAATACTTATTTTTGCCCATCGTTATTTGAATTTTGCAACTCGAAATTACGATTTTTTTAAGAAGCCATTAATTTGGCTTCTTTTTTATCGGACAACAATGAAAAGAATTGATGGCAGAATACAAGATAGCTACTATAGAAGATATTGAGATGATGTATTTTGACGATTTGGTCAAGATGTTGAAAAAAGTATATACAATCACAGCAAGCAACAACAATCTCACTGATGAAGAGAAAAAAATCATAGATAAACTCGAAGAAGTTGCAGAGTGAACAAAACCATGAACTGTAGCTTCAATAAAAGCCCTCTCAGGATCTGGGAAAGAACTTTCTGAAGAAGAAAAACTTGATCAACAACTCGCTGATACACAACAAACTCTTCAGACTGTTGATAATAGCATCAACAACAAGAAACAAACAGTTGAGACTCTTGATAATAGTATCAACAACAAGAAACAAACAGTTGAGACTAAACAACAAGAAGATCAACAACTTGATAAAACAATTGAAGCTATGAACAAAAAGACAGAACTCCTCTCTCGATGAGCAAAACAAACTCAGACTCCTCCTCCAAAAAAACAATAAAAAAACAAAAAAACATCTTGTCAAGTACAAGATGTTTTTTGTTATCTTGAATTTTGACATGCCTATAGGAGAGGGATATAATCTCTATAGATATTTGTCTCTCTCCAGCGATGACTCTAGAACTCCATACCACAGAATCACTCCACGACCCCATCTCCACTCCATCATCAGGAGTCGATTCATTTTCACAAATACAGATCAAAACTATCCAAGATAAAGTTCCAAATCTCACACCAGAACAGATCAAATTATCTAAAACCCATCTCGACGCGATAGAAAAGACCACCACACCAGCAGATCAGACTCATATCAGAGAAGTTATGAGACAAATCCTACAGATCATCACTCCATCAGAAGCTCTCGAGACACCCACCATCATCCAAAATATCCGTAGAATATCTAAAAACATCTCTACAACGCACAAAGACATACTCTGATGTGCAAATAGTGTTCTTGGAAGAGCGAAGACCGAACTCGCGCAAGCATCTGTTCAAGCCCTCTCAGGATCTGGGAAAGAACTTTCTGAAGAAGAAAAACTTAGAATTAAAGTAAAACAACAACAACTCGCTGATACACAACAAACTCTTCAGACTATTGATAATAGTATCAACAACAAGAAAAAAATAATAGTAGCTAAAACAGCTGAATCTCAACAACTTGATAAAATAATAGTAGCTAAAAAGAAAAAATTAGAAGAAATCACAAAAGATTTAGAAGCGACAAAAAAGATATTTAAAGAATTTTCTGATAAAAACTAATGCAAATTTTTTATACAATTAAATATCTTGTCAAGTACAAGATATTTTTTTTATCATTATATCTCTCACTTCGTAATTCGTATATCGCAATTCGTATATCGTAATTCTTATATCGTAATTCCCCAGATAACAGAGTATGAAAACCCCGATTTCATTGTAAAGTTAAATTTAGCGAAGATAGTTTTTTGTTTCACAATATTTTTAAAGCTTAATTTTTTGTATTTTTACAAAAATATTTAAATTGATGAGTAAAAAATTAATACGATTTGATTGGGCAATAAAAAGACTTTTGAGAAACAAAGCCAACTTTGTTGTACTTGAAGGTTTTTTAAGCGAATTATTATTCGACAACATCAAAATTGAGCAAATTCTTGAAAGCGAGAGCAATCAAGATTATGACGATGACAAATTCAATCGTGTAGATATTCTTACTCATAATTCTAAAAATGAATTAATTATCATAGAAATTCAAAGCACTTATGAAATTGATTATTTTCATAGAATGGCTTATGGTGTTTCAAAATCAATTTCAGAAAACTTAAAATTAGGTCAAAAATATTCAGAAATAAAAAAAGTAATTTCGATAAACATCGTTTATTTTGACCTTGGACAAGGTCAAGATTATATTTATCGTGGTAGAACGAATTTTAAAGGTTTGCATCAAAACGATATTTTAGGATTATCCGAAAAACAAAAACAAACTTTTGTAAAACAAGAAGTTTCAGATATTTTTCCAGAATACTATTTACTGAAAGTTAATCAATTCAATGATATTGCAAAAGATACATTAGACGAGTGGGTTTATTTCCTAAAAAACAGCGAAGTAAAAGACACTTTTAAGGCAAAAGGTTTAAAAGAAGCTAACGATGTTTTAGACATAATGCGTCTTGAAGAAGAAGACCAATATGGATATAATCGTTATTTAGACAGTTTGCATTTAAAAGCAAGTGAAATTTTTTCGTTGCAAACAGAAGCGGAATATAAAGTTAGAGAAGATGAAAGCAATAGAAAAACTTTAGAACTAGCAATAAATGGTATAAATGAAGGATTTGATAATTTATCAATTCACAAAATCACAAAGATATCAATTGAAAAGATACAAGAATTAAGAGATAAAATAAAATAAATCCTCTGCGAACCACATATTTGTTAAAGGGCGGGATAAGTGCTAAAAGATTCCTTTATTACGGATTGCACTCGAGCGATTGCAAATTGACGAAGTAAAACCCGGTAGGCGGATTTGCAATTCGTGCTCACAATCAACTTCAAACAAATTTAATTAAAAAACTACATTTTTATAACGTGGCTATGATTTTATTTACTTTGAAGGCACTGAGGCGTTTTTTTATTGCTTTATCTGCTCAACTTTGCAGTCACGGATTACAGCCGAGCACGGCGAACTAACGTAGTAAATTGTCACAAATTTTATCTGCCTTTGATCGTTTCTTGAAATTTATAAAGAACTTATTTCATGTTAATTCGTGACCCGTGAAGCTTACAGACAAAGAGATTCCTTGTGACCAAAAAAAAATATTAACTACCAATGAAAATAAGTGATTTAAATAAAGCAAAAGTTCCAATAGTGAAAATTGATAAATCATTGGAAAGATTCAGAGGAAAAGTTTTATTTCCTGAAAAATTGGAGTTAGCAAACAAATTGTTGGCAAATATAAAATTACCAAAAATAAAGGGATAATATTTTACAGGGCTTCCCAGGTTGGTGAGAGCAGAAACATGCACAAAGTCTAGTGCGAGTGCAATTTTAAAAGTTAAGGTTATTTTTGTCATTTGTACTAACGGGAGAAATCGCATAAGTTGCTCTCGTTATGTGATTTGCTTCGCCTGTTCACTTCGTATATCGTAATTCGTATTTCGTATTTCGTACATCGTATATCGTACCTCGTATATCGTACCTCGTATATCGTACTTCCTCTTATCCTATTTCTTTAATTCCTTTTACAAACAACCACGACATAAATAATTTTTCGCCTTCTTTAGTTTTGGCAGCTTGAAATTTTGGTGACAGAATAGTTCCAATTACAAATGCGGTTATTGGTATCCAAAAACCCCTTAAATTAGTATAACTTCCAATCAAAAAACGGAACGAAATAAATAATATTGCAAAACATCCCAATTGGTATAGAAAAGCGCGTACTTGTAATTTTGTCATTTTTTTAAGTTATAAGTTATGGGTAAGAATTATGGGGTTTCCCTTAATTTCTAAAATCAGACCCAAGTCAAAAAGGCGAACCGGCAAAGTAAATCTGCTTCCGAAACTTCGATACTGAAATCTGATATTAATTCCATCTATTTTTATTAAATTGATTTTTCTTCCAATACCACATCATCAAAAAACCTGTTATGGCCCCGCCAACGTGTGCAAAATGTGCGATTCCGGTACTTCCGGCACCAAAAATAGATTGCCCTTTGAATCCCAAAAACAAATCGATGGCTAAAATTCCAGGTACAAAATATTTGGCTTTTATTGGAATTGGTATAAACATTAATGCTAATTCAGCATTTGGAAACATAAAAGCAAAAGCAACTAACAATCCATAGATAGCACCCGATGCGCCAACAACTGTGCCTTTTGAAATAATCGAGGCCTGCACAATTGAATTGAATTGTTGTTGTGTACAATGAACTCGTTGTAAAAGGGAATTAATTTCACCTGCCATCATTTGACCCTTAGCATCAAAAAGTGTGCTGTAATCTGCATTCAATAATAAATGCGTTTCTGAAGCTGACAATTTCAAACTAGCAACATCAGACAATAAAGAATGTATCTCGTAATAATTCACTCCAGTATGCAACAAAGCCGCTCCTAGTCCACAAGAAATATAGAAAAACAAGAATTTTTTTCCACCCCAAAAATGTTCCAACGCACTCCCAAAAGAATACAGCGCGAACATATTGAATAAAATATGTGCCACATTAGGAAATGGCGCGTGCATAAACATGTGAGTGATGAGTTGCCATCCTTTAAAACTGTCGCTTTCGGGATAATAAAGGGCAAAAAAATCATAAGCTATTGGAACAAAATAGGAACCAATAAAAAAGAGAATATTAATTATCAATAGTTGTTTTACAACTGGCGTGATATTCATCATAATGCAAATTTTTTGTCTAAATCTTCCACACGCATCGTGATGAAAGTAGGTTTTTGAAATGGAGAAACATTCGGGTCTTTGCAAGCGAAAAGCCCGTTGACCAAGTTTTCCTGTTCTTTTTCGGTTAAATAAGCTCCTGTTTTTACAGCCAAACTTCGTGCCATCGATTTGGCAATGGTATCATTCTGACTGAAACTGCTTTCGGGAATTCCGTCGTGCAAATCGCTCAAAAGTTGCTCGAAAACAATCGAAACTTCACTTTCAGAGATGTTTACAGGCAATCCCGAAATCACAACGCTATCCTCGTTGGTCTCCTCGAAAACGAAACCTGTATTGGTCAATGAAGGTTTCAATTCGGAAATTAATTGCATCTCATCATTCGAAAAATACAAATGCAACGGAAACAACAACTGCTGGCTTGAAGCCAATTGAACTGTGATATTGGTCAGAAATTGTTCATACAAAATACGTTGATGCGCCCGCTGTTGATCGACAATTATCATTCCTGATTTGATTGGATTTACAATGTATTTTTTGTGAATTTGATAGGTTTTATGAACCACTTGTTCCACTTCATCATTGTTAAATAAGGAAGAAGTTACCGTCTCATTTTCGAAAATCTTGGTGTCAATTTCCTCTGAATCCTGTTTTAAACCCACGTATAGACTTTCCCAACTAGAAGTTGGTTCTGGTCTTCTATAGCCAGAATTTGTATTGGCAAAATGTTTATTGGGTTTATCCGATTCCGAAAACGGATTAAAACTACCATCGACTTGAATTGTTGGCGTTTCTCCCTCTAAATCTTTGTAATGATAAGGCGTATCTAAATTAGCATCACGCTCAAAATCCAAAACAGGTGCCACATTAAACTGTCCCAAACTGTGTTTTATCGAAGCTCGCAAAATAGCATACAAAGCCGATTCATCGTCAAATTTAATTTCCGTTTTGGTGGGATGAATATTGATATCTATCGTATTTGGCGGCACTTGAAGGTAAAGAAAATAACTGGGTTGCGCACCATCTTTGAGCAAACCATCATAAGCAGCCATCACGGCGTGGTGCAAATATCCACTTTTTATAAATCGATCATTGACAAAGAAAAACTGTTCTCCCCTATTTTTCTTGGCAAACTCGGGCTTGCAAACAAAACCTTGAATGTTTACAATTTCGGTTTCTTCGTTCACAGGAACTAATTTTTCATTGGTTTTACCCGAAAAAACATTTACAATTCTTTGTCTCAAACTCGAGGCGTGCAAATTGAACATTTCGCTTCCGTTGTGGTAAAAAGTAAAATAGATTTGAGGGTGTGCCAATGCCACGCGATGAAACTCATCAATAATATGGCGGTATTCCACCGTATCCGATTTTAAGAAATTACGACGAGCAGGAATATTAAAAAATAAATTTTTAACGGCAAACGAGGTTCCTTTTGGCAAAACAGCCACATCTTGCGAAACAAATTTACTGCCTTCAATCACAATATGCGTTCCGAGTTCTTCTTGATCTTGCTTGGTTTTCATTTCGACGTGGGCAATTGCGGCAATCGAGGCTAATGCTTCGCCACGAAACCCTTTGGTATGCAATGAAAATAAATCTTCGGCCTGGCGAATTTTGGAAGTGGCATGCCGTTCAAAACACATTCTTGCATCAGTTATGCTCATTCCTTGACCGTTATCAATGACTTGAACTAATGATTTTCCAGCGTCTTTCAAAATTAATTTAATGTCATTCGCTCCAGCATCAACGGCGTTTTCGAGCAATTCTTTGACTACCGAAGCTGGTCGCTGAACAACTTCTCCAGCGGCAATTTGATTGGCAACGTGATCAGGAAGTAATTGAATGATACTCGACATTATTAGATTTTAGATTGCAGATTTCAGATTTTTAAACCTAAAACCAAAACGCACAAATTTAAGGATTTTCTATTGGGATTACTACCTAAATTATTCATAAAAAAAACAAAAAAACCTATACCATACGTTGAATAGTATAGGTTTTAGTTCCGAAGTTATTGGAAGAAAATTTATTGTTATTCTTCAATCATCGTCAAACCTTCGATTTGCAAAGGTCCAGTTGACAATAATGGTTGATTTTTGAGTTGGTGGCTGAATGTCGCTTGATGTCTTAAATATGCCATTTTTATAGCTGCAATGGCTGCTTCGGTTCCTTTATTTCCGTGTTTTCCGCCACTTCTATCTATGGATTGTTGCATCGTGTTGTCGGTCAGAACGCAAAAAATAACGGGAATATCCGTTTCTACATTCAAGTCTTTTATGCCTTGTGAAACTGCTTCGCACACAAAATCAAAATGTTTGGTTTCTCCTTGAATGACGCATCCAATGGCGATTACAGCATCGACATTCTGGGTTTGTAACATTTTTTTTGCCCCATAAATGAGTTCAAAACTACCTGGCACATTCCAACGAATAATATGTTCCGATGCCACTTCGTTTTCTAAAAGACCTGTAACAGCGCCATAGCAAAGTGCTTCGGTTATGGTATCATTCCATTCTGAAACAACAATCCCAAACCGAAAATTTTTCGCATCTGGGATTGTGTTTTTATCGTATTCGGATAAATTATTATTTATAGTCATCTTATTTTAGATTTTAGATTTCAGATTTTAGATTGTAAATATACGGAATCTAAAATCTGAAATCTAAAATCTACAATTATTATTGTGCTAATCCAATCAATACATCAATTGTTGCAGCTTCTGGAGAAGCATCAAAATTGTCTTTAATGTCTGTAAAATATTTCAACGCATCTTCTTTATATCCTAATGCCAAGGCTGTTTTTCCAGCTTTCAACAAGAAACGTGGGGTCGTGTAATTATTTTTATCAGATTCTGCCGCTTTTACATAATTTTCTAAAGCTTCTTTTGGCTGATTTTTTTGCGAATAAGCATCTCCTATTGCTCCTTTTGCCATAGCATTCAAAACCTCATTTTCCGATTTGAATTTTTCTAAATAGTCAATGGCTTCAGTATATTTTCCTGTCTGTAAATAAGCGACACCCGCATAATAATTAGCCAAATTACCAGCATCTGTTCCTGAATATTCATTGGCGATTTTTATAAAACCAAATTTACCTTCAGAACCATTCAATGACAATTTATACAAAGAATCGCTTGCAACTCCTTGAGTCGCTTTGTCAAAATTTTGCTGTGCTATAAACATTTCATTTGCCGCCTCTTCTTCTTTTGGCGCAGCAACAAATTTTTGATATACTAAATAACCAACGGTTAATAGTGCAATTGCAACCACAACTCCTATAATAATTTTTTGATTTCTGGCTACAAAATCCTCAGTTTTTGATGCTGTTGCATCCAAAGTTGAGAAAACTTCAGCTGTTTTACTGTTTTTTTCTAAAACCGAAATATCTTGAGTAACATCTTTAACTTCTTTTTCTTTCGCTGGTTTATATCCTCTTTTATTATAAGTAGCCATTTAAAAATTTATTTTAGTGAGTGGCAAAAATATAATATTTATTCAAATCTAAAACCTCTTTTATGGATATTTTTCAATAATTTGCACCCTCTTAAATAAAAATAACCTGAATTGGGAATTTATCTATAAAAAACAAGCTTCAATATAATGTATTTAAAAAAAATTTCATTATTCAATTACAAGAATTTTTCTGAAGCAGATTTTGAATTTGTACCCAAAATAAATTGTTTTGTGGGCAAAAACGGAATTGGCAAAACCAATGTCTTGGATGCAATCTACCATTTGTCTTATGGCAAAAGCTATTTCAACCCTTTGGCGGTTCAAAATATCAAACACGGGGAAGAATTTTTTGTTATCGACGGTGAATTTGAAATCAACGACAGAAACGAGCAAATCGTATGTAGCCTCAAAAAAGGACAGAAAAAAATATTGAAACGTAACGGAAAAATCTATGATAAATTTTCGGAACACCTTGGCTTCATTCCCTTGGTCATTATCTCTCCTGCGGATACGGATTTGATTGTAGAAGGTAGCGAAACCCGCAGAAAATTTATGGACAGCGTTATTTCACAATTGGATTCTCATTATTTAAAACAACTCATTCAATACCAAAAAGTGATGAGTCAGCGCAATGCTTTGTTGAAATATTTTGCCTTGAATTTTGTTTTCGACAACGATACCCTATCCATTTATAATGAACAACTCGACACTTTTGGGAAATACATTTTCGAAAAGCGAAAAGAATTTATCGAACAGTTTATCCCTATTTTCAACAAACATCATCAAGCTATAACCGATTCACAAGAGACTGTGCAATTGGTTTATGAAAGCCATTTGTTCGAGAATGATTTGTTGACACTTTTAGAAGAAAACATCAACAAAGACAGGGCTTTATATTACACCAGCGTTGGAATTCACAAAGACGACTTGTCATTTGAAATCGACCATTATCCAATCAAGAAATTTGGTTCACAAGGCCAACAAAAATCTTTTTTAATCGCCTTGAAATTGGCACAATTTGAATTTCTAAAAACACAAAGCGGTTTGAAACCCATTCTATTATTTGATGATATTTTTGACAAATTAGACGAAAGTCGAGTAGCCAAAATTGTAGAAATGGTCAACAGTGACACTTTTGGACAACTTTTTATTTCAGACACACATCCTGAAAGAACCGAAAATATCGTTAAATCAACCCATCAGACCTATAAAATATTCAACTTATAAACAGTGAATATTTTAACTTTAACTTTTAAAATTAAAAATATAATTTACTTATTTTAGCCCTTTAATGTATAAAATCAATTAGTATGAAACTTTGTTCCAAATTCTTAATTTTATTAATCTCCATTTCGATATTATCGTGCAAAGGACAAACCTCCAAAAACGTAAAAGACATTGATCCGAAGGCTTTTTCTGAAAAAATAACAGCAACACCCAATGCTCAGATTATCGATGTTAGAACACCGCAAGAATTTGCTGGAGGTCATCTTGAAAATGCCATTAATATAGATTTTCTAAATAATAATTTCGAAGCAAATGCTCAAAAATTGGACAAAACAAAACCAGTTTTTGTTTATTGTAAAACCAATAACAGAAGCCCACGTGCGGCAGCAATGTTAGAGGAGTTAGGATTTACGACCATCTATAATATGCAAGGAGGCTTATTGAAATGGGATGCTGAAGGGTTTTCTAAACCCACCGACAAAATCATCGGTGTTTGCAGTCAGGAATATGCCGAATTATTAAACACCGATAAAAAAGTATTAGTCGACTTTTACGCTGAATGGTGTGCACCTTGCAAAAAAATGACACCGTATCTATTGAAAATGCAAAAAGATATGGCAGACCAAGTTGTAATCATCCGATTGAATGCCGATGAGAATCCTACATTAATCAAAGAAATGAAAATTCTAGAGCTTCCTACGCTTATTTTGTATGAGAATAAGGTGATAAAATGGCAAAATTCAGGTTACATCAGTGAAGAAGATTTGAAAAAACAACTTCAATAATCAATATAATATGCTATCAAAAGACAGTATTCAATTTATAGATGATTTGAAAGCCAATAACAATCGGGATTGGTTTTTGGACAATAAAAAACGATACGAAATTTTCAAAAAAGACTACTATCAGTTAGTTGCCGATTTTCTAAATGCAATGAAACCACTTGATCCATCATTAGAAATGCTTGAAGTCAAAAACTGTACCTTCAGAATCAATCGTGACATTAGATTTTCAAAAGATAAATCACCCTATAAAGATCATATTGGGGTTTGGTTATCGAGTGGTGCAAAAGGCAAAAATCGCTCGGGATATTATGTTCACATTGCCAGAAGTGGTAGTTTCATCGCTGGCGGATTTTACTGTCCTGAAGCTGAAGATTTGAAAAAAGTCCGAAAAGAAATCGCTTATTTTCATGAAGATTTGGATGAAATTCTTAGAGAAAAAAACTTCAAAAAAGAATTTGGAGATTTTGATAGAAATGAAGAAAATGTGTTAAAAAATCCACCGAGAGGTTACGAAAAAGACCATCCCGCCATTGAATTATTGAAATTAAAAAGCTTTGAAACTTCCCAGAAATTCAATATTGAAGAAGTGACAAAAGAAGATTTTGTTTCCAAAATGACCAAAAAATTAATTGTGTTGAAACCCTTGAACGATTTTATCAATCGTGCACTAACTTCCGAAGAATAATAGTATAAATCAATACAAGAAAGATGCTTTCTTATGAAAATACAAACTAATTTTTCTTTAAAAAACTACAATACTTTTGGCATAGAAGCCAAAGCGAAACAATTTGTTGCCGTTCATAATACCACTGAATTACAATCCATTTTAGAAAAAAAAAGATTAGAAAAAAAATTTATTTTAGGTGGCGGTAGCAATATGCTTTTGAC
>Ga0316612_1000571_pt1 | contig 10825 bp, 11 predicted proteins | sample MIS2016226_MG_FD_207676 | JGI IMG/M metagenome (GOLD analysis project Ga0316612, IMG submission 207676) | Microbial mat bacterial communities from Middle Island sinkhole, Lake Huron, Michigan, United States - MIS.2016.226 | ecosystem: Environmental > Aquatic > Freshwater > Lake > Sediment... | reverse complement strand
CAGGGGCTAAACTCCAAATCGCACCATACTGGAATTGAAACGATGAATTAAAAACCGGCTATTTTCAGATATTAAAACTCCAAATCGCACCATACTGGAATTGAAACTGATTTGAATATTTTAGTTTTGACAAAATTAACGGTCTCCAAATCGCACCATACTGGAATTGAAACAGCAAAGCCCCGATAGATTCGCCAGTTTTCACAACGCTCCAAATCGCACCATACTGGAATTGAAACATTTAACGGACAATCACTTAATGACGGCAAATTTTGCTCCAAATCGCACCATACTGGAATTGAAACTTACAAGCCGGCCATTTTTACTCAGCAGGCCATTATCCTCCAAATCGCACCATACTGGAATTGAAACAAATATTTTAAATTCCCTCGCCACGTCCTCACTGCTCCAAATCGCACCATACTGGAATTGAAACACCAACGCTGACGTTATCAGGGCGGCACTTGCTCAAACTCCAAATCGCACCATACTGGAATTGAAACGTTGGTGATGTTTGAAATATTTGACCCGGTGCTGTTCTCCAAATCGCACCATACTGGAATTGAAACAAATTAGTCAGGGCGTGGAATCGGATGGTTTATATGTCTCCAAATCGCACCATACTGGAATTGAAACTTCAGTTACTCAACCCGACCAGCACGGATACAACACTCCAAATCGCACCATACTGGAATTGAAACATTTTTAAACTAAAAAATAGGAGATCAATAAAATGGCTCCAAATCGCACCATACTGGAATTGAAACTACTAATTTATTCCATTATTGTTACCCGGGTAATTCTCTCCAAATCGCACCATACTGGAATTGAAACATGAAAACATACCAACATGTAATCCTTGATTAATGCTCCAAATCGCACCATACTGGAATTGAAACTCATAATTGGCGGGTTCTTGTATGGCTACATTATCCTCCAAATCGCACCATACTGGAATTGAAACTCAATACCCTGACCATCACCAGCCGAATATGCTTCAACTCCAAATCGCACCATACTGGAATTGAAACTCAAAAAAACCATGTTCCTTGCTGCGACTGCAACCCCTCCAAATCGCACCATACTGGAATTGAAACAAAAAAATAATTTACAAAACAGTTGATTTGTTCGGCCTCCAAATCGCACCATACTGGAATTGAAACAACATATTGGAGACAAAAGAGGTTTTAATAGTTGCTCTCCAAATCGCACCATACTGGAATTGAAACGAAGGTTGCTTAATTGTGTTAATGCGTTCATCGTGTTCTCCAAATCGCACCATACTGGAATTGAAACACGTGTACCCGTTAAAGATTTTTAACAATAGGTTTTTCTCCAAATCGCACCATACTGGAATTGAAACTTTTGTAGCCTGCATTCGTTAATTCGTTTGCAGGCTCTCCAAATCGCACCATACTGGAATTGAAACAAATTACTAATCTGTAATTGTTGCAATACACTTGTTCTCCAAATCGCACCATACTGGAATTGAAACATGATATAAAGCCATGTATTATCAGGCCTGAATATTCTCCAAATCGCACCATACTGGAATTGAAACGGATTCTAAGTGTTTGGCTGTGCCTTTGTGTATTGGCTCCAAATCGCACCATACTGGAATTGAAACCTGAATAGAAATGACCGGCTTGTAGTGGCTTTCTTTGCTCCAAATCGCACCATACTGGAATTGAAACTGTATTGCGCCGGCAATACGAATATTTGAGGTCTTGCTCCAAATCGCACCATACTGGAATTGAAACATAGTTTAGTTTATGAATGGAAGAAAAACCCAATCTCCAAATCGCACCATACTGGAATTGAAACATGATATAAAGCCATGTATTATCAGGCCTGAATATTCTCCAAATCGCACCATACTGGAATTGAAACTAAACATATTCTCCATTATCTGTTCTTTTTCCTCTACTCCAAATCGCACCATACTGGAATTGAAACGAATTATATCAACTTACAACGATTATTTAATTTTAAACTCCAAATCGCACCATACTGGAATTGAAACAACATTCAGCATTGCAATTGCAGAAATTAGAGCCGGCTCCAAATCGCACCATACTGGAATTGAAACAACCAAAAGCGGACGAAAAGATTTAACAGAAAATAACTCCAAATCGCACCATACTGGAATTGAAACTTGAATGAAAATAACAAGGCACACGTTGGAATATTACTCCAAATCGCACCATACTGGAATTGAAACTTCATCAATTGAAATACTGTCAGAAATAGTAAGTTTCTCCAAATCGCACCATACTGGAATTGAAACATGATTAAAATCAATCATACTTTCCATTTTGTAAACTCTCCAAATCGCACCATACTGGAATTGAAACGATATAAATCGGTGTTCTGGCTGTGAATCTTTGCGACTCCAAATCGCACCATACTGGAATTGAAACAAGGTACGCCGCTTTTGTTATCAATCCAAACATAGTCTCCAAATCGCACCATACTGGAATTGAAACAACTTTCCGCCGCCCATCTTTGCAATTCATCAATCAACTCCAAATCGCACCATACTGGAATTGAAACCAACTCAAAAGCCCTTTCGATAATATCACAACGTCTCCAAATCGCACCATACTGGAATTGAAACACGTGTGCCTTGTTATTTTCATTCAATGGTAAATTCTCTCCAAATCGCACCATACTGGAATTGAAACTGATGTTAATTTCATTCTCCATCCATTTAATTGTTGCTCCAAATCGCACCATACTGGAATTGAAACTTACAAATAATCTTTATTTATTTCAATTCCTACCCCGCTCCAAATCGCACCATACTGGAATTGAAACAACCGCCATCGGCCAAAGTGGTATCTTTTTCCCATCTCCAAATCGCACCATACTGGAATTGAAACGTAAATGCTTTTAAGGTCTAATTCCTTGACCGTGTTCTCCAAATCGCACCATACTGGAATTGAAACCCGATAATTGCGAATGTCCCACCTACGCAAAATAACTCCAAATCGCACCATACTGGAATTGAAACAGCATCAAAAGCCGATGAAGAAGCCAAACAAAAAGACTCCAAATCGCACCATACTGGAATTGAAACGAACATAAATTCGAGAAATGAAAAACGACAGGTTAACCTCCAAATCGCACCATACTGGAATTGAAACTTCGACGCCAAAGATAAAACATTATTTAGGTCTGTCCTCCAAATCGCACCATACTGGAATTGAAACTCTGTTAGGTTGTTGTAAATGAAAGTATGTTACTTTCTCCAAATCGCACCATACTGGAATTGAAACATTCAATGTAATACATTTGTTGATCGAAGGCACAAACTCCAAATCGCACCATACTGGAATTGAAACATCAGGACATTGAGGAAGTTGTAAAAGGCATTACCGCTCCAAATCGCACCATACTGGAATTGAAACATAGAAATATCAGATAGATATATCATTCTTTTTCCGCTCCAAATCGCACCATACTGGAATTGAAACACGTTGCGTTGATGTTGCCCAAGTGAGGTATCTATACTCCAAATCGCACCATACTGGAATTGAAACGGTTAATACAGCAATTAACCAGGAATTAGAACATTTCTCCAAATCGCACCATACTGGAATTGAAACAGTGAAGATGAAACCAAGCTGATAAAAGAAAAGTTACTCCAAATCGCACCATACTGGAATTGAAACCCGATTACAAGGCTAACGACCTGAGTAAAAAATACGCTCCAAATCGCACCATACTGGAATTGAAACGAACATAAATTCGAGAAATGAAAAACGACAGGTTAACTCCAAATCGCACCATACTGGAATTGAAACTTGAAAGCCAGTTAAAAGTTTTGAATGATGGTTTGCTCCAAATCGCACCATACTGGAATTGAAACAGTCATTAATCCTTTTTTGCTGTTCGGCTGCAATTTCTCCAAATCGCACCATACTGGAATTGAAACGATTGAAGACAGGCAAAGGGCGTTAATGGTTAAAGACTCCAAATCGCACCATACTGGAATTGAAACTTGATTTTTACTTAGAAAAAAATAATTGGTTATTTGCTCCAAATCGCACCATACTGGAATTGAAACGTACAAAGAACTGTTCGGGCTGGCCGAATACAGCTTCTCCAAATCGCACCATACTGGAATTGAAACATCCTAATGGCGAATCCTTGCCTGTTGAACTTGTAACTCCAAATCGCACCATACTGGAATTGAAACAATAAATCAAAACCTCTTGTATTGCTAAGTAACATAACTCCAAATCGCACCATACTGGAATTGAAACAACGATGAGGACTACTGCCGTAACAATATCTTAGACTCTCCAAATCGCACCATACTGGAATTGAAACTTGTAGCGTGCCCATGTCTCAACGCCTGGTGCCTGAACTCCAAATCGCACCATACTGGAATTGAAACAAGCCAGGAAGGTGTGAACCTCGCCACCCTTTGCATCTCCAAATCGCACCATACTGGAATTGAAACTCATGTACCACCCGCAGGTGCGCTCGGTGGCGTTCCTCCAAATCGCACCATACTGGAATTGAAACACCATAATTTGCCGATTTTCTTTTATTGATGCGGGCTCCAAATCGCACCATACTGGAATTGAAACAAACATTCAATCGCCAGATAGTATTCGATTTTTTCATCTCCAAATCGCACCATACTGGAATTGAAACTTAAAACGAAGTGAATTTCTTATCATTCGTGAAATCTCCAAATCGCACCATACTGGAATTGAAACACGATCACAAATTAAAGAACTCAACTCAATTATTTTTGCTCCAAATCGCACCATACTGGAATTGAAACGCGATAGCGACACACTTCAGGCTTTATGGATTTTAACTCCAAATCGCACCATACTGGAATTGAAACAACCAATTTTAGCCAGTTCGCCTGATAGCTCATCAACTCCAAATCGCACCATACTGGAATTGAAACGGAGTAAAGATATTTTTGAAAGTAGGCGATTTGCTTCTCCAAATCGCACCATACTGGAATTGAAACCGATTTCCACGTAATCAGTAAAGAAATTCAATCTATCTCCAAATCGCACCATACTGGAATTGAAACGGAGTTTATCAAAAAATAATTAATCAAGTTCCGGCACCTCCAAATCGCACCATACTGGAATTGAAACTCAAAAACGAATCCCTGATAGGTAAATGTTTGTAATCTCCAAATCGCACCATACTGGAATTGAAACTCAATTTCAGCGCGTGAACGATGATCAGGTTACGTCTCCAAATCGCACCATACTGGAATTGAAACATGCAATATGTTTTCGATCAGATGAAAGATAAGGCTCTCCAAATCGCACCATACTGGAATTGAAACAGAGTATCGCCAAGCGGCACAAGTGGGACAGAAGAAGCTCCAAATCGCACCATACTGGAATTGAAACAGTCAACAATTCATGGGATTATTAACTGTAAAACGGCTCCAAATCGCACCATACTGGAATTGAAACAAATTGGCGGGCATAACAACCTTCCCTGCCGAAGTTCTCCAAATCGCACCATACTGGAATTGAAACATCATCTGGGAAGTCGTATCCTGTTATCAGGAAGTTCTCCAAATCGCACCATACTGGAATTGAAACAACGGTCTGCCTTTCGTTTTCAGCCCCACGCTCGAAACTCCAAATCGCACCATACTGGAATTGAAACGCAGGTCGCTCATCGAAAACCGGATCATCTGTTGTTGCTCCAAATCGCACCATACTGGAATTGAAACCAAACTGTCAGACAGTTTGCATTTTTCAACAATACTTCTCCAAATCGCACCATACTGGAATTGAAACTCGTTTCTGTCATCTTCGATACCTTTCCAGAATTGACTCCAAATCGCACCATACTGGAATTGAAACTGCGGTTAAGGTTATCGTAACCAGCAAAAAGTTCACCCTCCAAATCGCACCATACTGGAATTGAAACCACAGCAGGCGGTGTTGCCCAATTTCAAAAAGGTCGCTCCAAATCGCACCATACTGGAATTGAAACAAATTATTATGCTTAATGGGACTTATTAAAAACAATCTCCAAATCGCACCATACTGGAATTGAAACCCCCTACCCGTTAGCGGTTGAAACTCAATGTAAAGGCTCCAAATCGCACCATACTGGAATTGAAACCCGCTTACAACGACATCAACGCCGTGGAGCAGTTGCTCCAAATCGCACCATACTGGAATTGAAACTTTGAATCAATTACTACTGATGTTTCAAAATCTGTGCTCCAAATCGCACCATACTGGAATTGAAACAAGGCTGCTAAATGAAGCCAGCGCATTTGGTTTGGTCTCCAAATCGCACCATACTGGAATTGAAACCTCCGAGAGCTTCGCAAATTGGTTTAACGGCGATGCTCCAAATCGCACCATACTGGAATTGAAACCACCTTTCGATACTTTAAAATCCAATATTGCACCAACCTCCAAATCGCACCATACTGGAATTGAAACATATTGGAGGCATCTTTAGTATCAACACCAAAAACACTCCAAATCGCACCATACTGGAATTGAAACTTCGCAAAAAACTAAGCACCACCCAAAGCGATGCTGTCTCCAAATCGCACCATACTGGAATTGAAACCAAATTTAATGTTGGCGCGGTTGATTCCGTTTATGCTCCAAATCGCACCATACTGGAATTGAAACTCCATACGGCAATCAACTTCCATTGCCTTTTTAAACTCCAAATCGCACCATACTGGAATTGAAACAACATATCTTTTGTTCCCCGATTACGGCGTTACCGATCTCCAAATCGCACCATACTGGAATTGAAACAATCCATTACCGTAATATCGTCGGTTGGCTCGATGCTCCAAATCGCACCATACTGGAATTGAAACTTTCCTGTCCGGGGAGCGTAAACAGATACTCCGTTCACTCCAAATCGCACCATACTGGAATTGAAACGAACTACAAAACCTTATCGGTTGGTCCCGATGTTTTGCTCCAAATCGCACCATACTGGAATTGAAACGGACTTTGTTCAGGTTCGTAACTTTTACGAAGACCCTCTCCAAATCGCACCATACTGGAATTGAAACACAAGTATCATCGAAACCCCGTTGCAGTTTTGTAACCTCCAAATCGCACCATACTGGAATTGAAACTGCGCTGCGGCTTGTTAAAATATACTTTCCGTACTTCTCCAAATCGCACCATACTGGAATTGAAACCGCTTTTTGTGTTTCGGTTGGTGGTGGTGTAGTAGTTCTCCAAATCGCACCATACTGGAATTGAAACACGAAAAAACCCGCTGCATCCCACTAAACCAGCCGCCTCCAAATCGCACCATACTGGAATTGAAACATTACAATGTCGGTTTGTATTTCGGCGGGTGGCTGGCTCCAAATCGCACCATACTGGAATTGAAACTCAATTCCAGATCGGTGTATTGGCCTACAACTAACTCCAAATCGCACCATACTGGAATTGAAACTCCATAACCAATAATCGGGATTATGGCAATATGCTTTCTCCAAATCGCACCATACTGGAATTGAAACAAAAGTATGTAGTAAAACGATTAAGTAAGCCGGGTACTCCAAATCGCACCATACTGGAATTGAAACAAGCGTTTCATCGTAACCTTTAACCTTATCGAGCATGCTCCAAATCGCACCATACTGGAATTGAAACTTGACAATGTAGAAGTTATCGGAGAGCGCTACATTCCTCCAAATCGCACCATACTGGAATTGAAACTATTCTCTTCACCATCGCCCCAGGTAAGATCGGCAAACTCCAAATCGCACCATACTGGAATTGAAACTGATTTCTTTTAAACTTGACATTTTGTGAATTATTCTCCAAATCGCACCATACTGGAATTGAAACATCGCACTTTCGAGGGCTTCGAGTTGTTCCTGATTGCTCCAAATCGCACCATACTGGAATTGAAACAGCAATTGATGTTGGCATTGTAATCGAAAGCAATTCCTCCAAATCGCACCATACTGGAATTGAAACTCAGAAAAGCTGGAAAGTACACCACCGAGCAGGAAAACTCCAAATCGCACCATACTGGAATTGAAACATAGAAGTTGCCCGGCCTTCGCTGATAAGTTTTACCTCCAAATCGCACCATACTGGAATTGAAACTGATGTCACAGGTTACATACCGTTTCCTGTCCGGCTCCAAATCGCACCATACTGGAATTGAAACGATTGAAGTTTTGATGTCAATATCGGCATGTTTAAGCTCCAAATCGCACCATACTGGAATTGAAACTTGTTTTCATTTTCTTTGTGCTGATGATCCTGCTTTCTCCAAATCGCACCATACTGGAATTGAAACATCTTCAATTCCACCTGTTACTACTTCAATTGTGCTCTCCAAATCGCACCATACTGGAATTGAAACGGCTGTGTCCTGGACAATAGCTGTACTCTTTTCGATTCTCCAAATCGCACCATACTGGAATTGAAACGGTATCATACGTGGATAAAACAACCAGTGTAATTGCTCCAAATCGCACCATACTGGAATTGAAACTGGCTTCGGCGTTGTCCAGGAACGTGGAATCATCGCCTCCAAATCGCACCATACTGGAATTGAAACACATAAAAAGCAGGAGGATTAAGGTAAGGCGATGCCTCCAAATCGCACCATACTGGAATTGAAACAAACATAGTAAGTTCCATCCTTGTATTCATAATCATCCTCCAAATCGCACCATACTGGAATTGAAACGTTCACTGCTTTCGATGTTTTGCTGGAAACTGTATTCTCCAAATCGCACCATACTGGAATTGAAACGGAAGGCAACTACCTGTTTTTTGGCAGCAGGTTTCATCTCCAAATCGCACCATACTGGAATTGAAACTATTAAGAAAAATAAAAATATTTTTTATTCTCAGCTCCAAATCGCACCATACTGGAATTGAAACGGCTTAATTGGAGGAAGTGTATTTGATAATACTATCTCCAAATCGCACCATACTGGAATTGAAACATTAATCGAAAACATCGAACAACTCAACAAAAAACAGCTCCAAATCGCACCATACTGGAATTGAAACATTCGATTCAGCAGCTTTTCGATTTCTGCGAAAAAACTCCAAATCGCACCATACTGGAATTGAAACCGATTTTGCTGTCGATTACAAACTATCAGTAACCGGCTCCAAATCGCACCATACTGGAATTGAAACCGAATTTGTGAGGTAAGTACTTACGAATATTATTAATCTCCAAATCGCACCATACTGGAATTGAAACGCCCGAAGATATCGCAGATATGACCTGATGGGTCACTCCAAATCGCACCATACTGGAATTGAAACTCACGTTCAGTCGTTAATATTCAGCAACCCTTTAATCTCCAAATCGCACCATACTGGAATTGAAACAAGTTCCATCAGCTTGCCGTCGCTCGTGGTGGTGACTCCAAATCGCACCATACTGGAATTGAAACCAAATACAAGTGCTACAATAATTTTTACTTACGCAATACTCCAAATCGCACCATACTGGAATTGAAACAAGCGTTTCGTCGTAACCTTTAACCTTTTCGAGCCTCCAAATCGCACCATACTGGAATTGAAACACCGTCTTAACGCTTCGGCCATACAAGGATTAAAAACTCCAAATCGCACCATACTGGAATTGAAACAAGGTGTCCATTTTGCAACGAATTGCTGTACTACGGACTCCAAATCGCACCATACTGGAATTGAAACGGGAATCTTCGCCAAAAAACATTTTGCCCGTCAGGACTCCAAATCGCACCATACTGGAATTGAAACTGCTGTATCTAATGAAAATTCTTATGATGCCTCGCTCTCCAAATCGCACCATACTGGAATTGAAACTACTTCTAAGTATTGAGCTATTTTACTGTAAATCATACTCCAAATCGCACCATACTGGAATTGAAACGGTCATTGTTGCATCGGTGTTGCCGGTAACGGCGCTCCAAATCGCACCATACTGGAATTGAAACTGATTTTCGACTACTTGTATGGCGAAACACTTGTCCCCTCCAAATCGCACCATACTGGAATTGAAACCTCGGTAAATATTACCGCTGTTGATGCCTTTGCCGCTCCAAATCGCACCATACTGGAATTGAAACGAAGTTCCAGATCGGCTAACGATTTCTGTTTCTGACTCCAAATCGCACCATACTGGAATTGAAACTAAGTTGGTTTATCAGAATTTATACCTGAAGCAACACTCCAAATCGCACCATACTGGAATTGAAACTAAATATAATTTAGAAAATATTATTAATCAATCATCACTCCAAATCGCACCATACTGGAATTGAAACAAATGCTTATCGCGAAATATAACCAATTATGCTCATCTCCAAATCGCACCATACTGGAATTGAAACATGTTGCGGCTAAGCCAGTTTGCGCGAAACTCCCGACTCCAAATCGCACCATACTGGAATTGAAACTCAGAAAAGCTGGAAAGTTTACCACAGAAGATGAAAACTCCAAATCGCACCATACTGGAATTGAAACAAAATAATACCTTGACTATGTTAGCCTGGACCGTCTCTCCAAATCGCACCATACTGGAATTGAAACGAAGGATGGCGCCGGGAAGTATATTGACCTGCACAACTCCAAATCGCACCATACTGGAATTGAAACCTGGCTTGAATGATGCTGATGGTGAAGCAGGACAGCCTCCAAATCGCACCATACTGGAATTGAAACATTTGTCCTATGAAAATTTCAAAGAATTCAGGCTTTCTCCAAATCGCACCATACTGGAATTGAAACCATTTTCGTGCGCTCGATTTTTGTTTAATGTGTTGTTCTCCAAATCGCACCATACTGGAATTGAAACCAGTTGGAGCCGATGG